>SCPN01001539.1_pt1 | contig 77777 bp, 76 predicted proteins | sample 6106831 | NCBI WGS metagenome assembly SCPN01 (sample SAMN10720447, study PRJNA508395) | human gut metagenome | isolation source: Participant 1, 0 month
AAATTTCATGTATTTTTCCATGCCGTGTTCTTCACAATAAAGATAATTATTAAGAACCGTATCCGGCATCAGCAACCGGATATTTCTGGATAGTGACCATATGCGATTGAATTTTTCCATCAAAGGCACAAAGCATCCATATCGGATGCATATGGTTTTACGTCGATTACAGCTATGTATTCATCACAGATGGTCGCCTGTGGTTGTATGCCGGAAGTAACTGATCGTTTCATGTAATCACGCTTTAAACGCATGAAAGTTGCATCATGATCTGTTTTGGAATAACTGTTTTCTCCACAGGTCTCGATATGATATGCATAGGATTTCAAACGTTCCAGATATACAATTCCTTCGTATTGTTTTTGTCGAATGCTTTTTCTATGACCACGTCCGGAAACGAAAGAAGTTTCATCCAGTCCGGTTGTTTCTTTGTACATCGTAAGTAATTCAGAGACATAATCAACCGCATACGCTTCACGCTTTTCAAATTTTATTCCGAGATATCCAAGTACTTCCCGATTCATAGCATCAATCAAGAGGAAATCTTGTCAAAGACCTTCTGCCGGTTTTTCACAATAATGATTTTTCCATACCCATGTATATCGATTGGCATTTGCCTCAATTTTTGTCCCGTCAATGTATGTATGCTGCAGATCCACGTGATCTTTGGCAAAAATATATGAATTAATGTCTTCAAATATCTCCTCGATAGAATCGGTTAGTTCGTTTCGGATTAAGTTTCCAAATGTAGCAAAAGAAGGCGTTTTCATGCCATCAAGAAGATACATGTAACGAATGTCATTACGGCAGAGCTTTTCTATTTCTCGTAAGGAGCAGATGCCATTTTCAAAAAAGACAAAAGTATTACTTTAAGGAGTTTTGAGCATCACATCTTGGCGACCTTGTTTTATAGCCTTCTACAAAATATCTGATAGGTCAATTGTACTGGTCAAGCCTTTTGCAACACTTTGTTCGATAAATACCTACCTGTAACGAGCCTCCATTGGTGTTAAATAATTATTGTATGAATGAGGTCGAACATAATTGTACCAATTTATATATTTCATAGTAAGTTCATCCATCATCTTTACATTTGAAAATGAAGTTACGTTATAAAAGCTGCTTTTGAAAGTGTTATAAAATCTTTCCATGGAGCATTATCATAAGGACAGCCAGCCTTACTCATGCTTTGTGTTATATTATTGTTCTTTACAAAATTCACAAATTCCCATGAGGTAAACTGAACTCCCTGGTCTGAATGCAGAATCACTTTAGGTAGTTTTCCTTTCAAGGCTGTCTTTCAGAGTGTTTATTGCCAAATCAGTGTTGATATAATCACTGTTTAACGAAGCGACAGCTGACCTGTCATATAAATCAATAATTGAACAGTTGTATCTGAATTTTCCATTTGGCTGGCGCATATATGTGAAGTCTGTACACCATACTTTGTTTTTGCAGTTGACAGTAAAATTCTCGTTTAAGAGATTGTCAAAGATTTTATTCTTTTGCCAGCCTTGTAGCCTGGTTTGGAGTGCATAATTACAGCGCATAAGTTCAATTCCTTATTCATGTATTTATGCATAGTGGTATTGCTCACTTCATATCCATAACGTTTAATAAAAATGCGCATAGCCCTATAGCCTATAACACGATTATTGTTGTAATAAACGTATTTTATAAGTTCAAAGATATGTGCTAAGCGTTCATGATATTTTCGCTTTGCCCCCTTTTTATAATTGTAGTAACAATTAGGCTGATTCCAAATTTATTACACAGCCATCTTAAACCAAATATATTTTATTATCGTCGATAAATCGATATACCACTAATCGATTTCCTGCAAAGAATGCCGCTTTTAGGAAGGCAATTTCCTTGTCCTTTTCATTTAGCAGTTGATTTAATCTTCTAATTTCCCTTGCTTCATTAGATTCTGCGGTTGTACTGGTGGTATAGAGGCATTCTTCCTTGTATTCGTTAACCCATTTGCTAACGGAACTTTTGGCAACATTAAATTCAACAGCCAGCTGTGGTGTTGATTTGTCGCCCGCCATATAGGCTTTAACTACTTCTTTGAAGTCTTCGCTGTAACGTACTGACATAGTGACGTCCTCCTTATTTAAATAATATTATAATATATTATTCGAACAAGGTGTTACAAATTTACTATACCAGTACACAATGTGATCCATAACCTCACAAAAAGTGTATACCGGATCGGAAATATCGATCAATTTTTCGATTTCTAATGGTAATTTCAGCTGACGCATAGTATAATTACTATTGGTATTGTTATTTAGTAGCATAATTAATTATATCTCAGACTCGGTTCAAGCGATTTTTCTGTCAGGGAGTTTTTTACAGCCCTTTAATATGAGACTATGAAGAAAAGTCTGTAAATAATAATCTTCTATGATAATGATTTTTTTACGTTGTACAAATGCCTTTTCTGACACCAATTGTTATGATTTATAATGATTCAAAATGGTGTAAAATTATTTGAAACCAATTTTTGATATTCTAAAGCCCTTGAAAATACAGTAAAATCAAGGGCTTTGATAGTGGACTAGACGGGAGTCGAACCCGTGTCCGAAATACAATCCCCTGTCCTTCTACGAGTGTAGTTTATTATTTAACATTCCCTCTGCCGACCGAAAACAAACATCCTGCCGGTTTTAGTAGCTTCATGATACGCCCATATGCTCAAAGCTTTGCATAAGTCGTTTCCCACATAGTCGAAGCCTGGGTCCTAAGGTGTGAGTGCCCTAGGTCAGACTGCTGCAACTAGGCAGCGTATGCTAAATTATCTTCAGCGTTTAATTTTAATTTGGCCATTTAACGCATTACCATACGACTCGCTTCTCCAGCTTCATGTACCCCGTCGAAACCTTTACTAGCCCTTATTTATTTTTTTCGGGGTTCATGAAGCTACGCTTCATGGTCTCCGCTCCGCTCCGGTCGGCGCTTATCAGACGTCCACCGGACGTCTAGCGCCCCGTCGAAACCTTTACTAGCCCTTATTTAATTTTTACTTATTCAACCCAGATTTCTGATTTTGAAATCACGCTGTGCTTCACGCTTCTGATCCTTTTTAGCGATATCTGCCCGCTTATCATATAACTTCTTTCCTTTTGCAAGCGCTATCTCTACTTTCACAAGACTTCCTTTAAAATATACTTCTACCGGTACGATCGTAAATCCTTTTTCTTTCATCTTTGATGAAAGTTTTTCTATTTCCTTTTTATGAAGTAGAAGCTTTTTGGGTCTTAATGGATCTTTGTTGAATATGTTTCCCTTTTCGTATGGTGTTATATGCATTCCATAAAGTATCATTTCTCCATTCTCAATACGGATAAAGCTTTCCTTTATGCTGCCTTTTCCCATACGCAGGGATTTAACTTCTGTTCCGGCAAGTGAAATACCGGCTTCATATTTTTCTATCAGAAAATAATCATGATAGACCTTTTTATTATTGGCAACCATTTTCTTTGGTTCTTTCGCCATGTCGGTATCTCCTTTCCCCAAACTGCTAATAAATACTATCACATTTTCTTGTTATTAACAATATAAAATATATAAAATATTCGTTAACCAATAGTTTAAAATTCTTTTTTGACATAATCTGCTAAATATTTTTTGTTTTCTGCTCTTGCACCAGCTTAAAATCAATAGTACGCATAACTTTGTCCGTACTGTCAACAATTACTTTTACCCTTTGTCCAAGCTTATACCTCCGGTTAGTTGCACTTCCAACAAGTTCATATGAATCTTCATAAAACTCATAAAAATCATCCGTCAGATCTGTAACTCTTACCAGACCTTCGACTGTATTCGCAAGTTCCACAAAAAATCCCCATTCTGTGACGCCGGAGATAACTCCCTCGAATTCCTCACCGATATGATTTTCCATATACTCACATTTTTTTAATTTGACTGTTTCTCTTTCTGCTTCTTCCGCCCTGCGTTCTGTCTGGCTTGCCTGTTTCGCCACTTCGTCAAGTATCGACTCATAGTGCATGCGCCTTTTTTCATTCATTCTCCCCCGCAGATTATCTTTTATTATCCTGTGGATCTGCAGATCCGGATATCTCCTTATCGGAGAAGTAAAGTGACAATAATAATTTGCTGCAAGGCCAAAATGCCCTGTGCATACAGTTGTATATTTAGCCTGTTTCATAGACCGGAGGGTAAGCCTGCTTATAAGAGATTCTTCATCCGTACCTTCCACTTTCATCAGAAGCTTCTGCAATTCCTTTGGGTGTACCTCATCTGTGCCTATGTGAAGTGTATATCCAAAATTATTTATAAACATTGACAATCTGCTTATTTTTTCCCCATCCGGTTTATCATGTGTTCTATAAACAAATGGTATCTCCTGCCAGAAATAATCTTCCGCAACCGTTTCATTTGCAGCAAGCATAAAATCCTCTATTATTTTTGTTGCAACATTTCTGTCATAAGGTTTTATATCAACAGGCCGGCCCTTTTCATCCAGAACTACTTTTGTTTCTGGAAAATCAAAATCGATAGAGCCTCTTTTCATTCTCTTTTTCCGCAAAATTGCAGCAAGTTCCTCCATTTTTTCAAACATAGGAACAAGTTCTTTGTATTCAGCTGTTACATCCGGGTCTTTATCAACCAGTATTTTTTTTACATTTGTATAAGTCATCCTGCGATTTGTACAGATGACAGTTTCAGCTATTTTATGATCTATGATCTCACCCTTTTTATTTATTGTCATAATACAGCTTAATGTAAGCCGGTCCTGCTTTTCATTAAGTGAACATATTCCATTTGACAATGCTTTTGGGAGCATTGGAACAACGCGGTCTACGAGATAAACAGATGTACCTCTCTTTAGTGCTTCAACATCAAGTGCACTATGTTCCTGAACATAATTGGATACATCAGCTATATGTACACCAAGCACATAATTTTCCCCGTCCATAAACAAAGACACGGCATCGTCCAGGTCTTTTGCATCCTCTCCATCTATAGTGACCATCATCCAGTCCCGCAGATCCATCCTTCCTGCCATATCTGCAGTAGTAACTTCTTTTGCGACATTTTCTACCTGATGCATGATCTTTTCCGAAAAATCCATAGGCAGATCATATGCTCTTATTATAGATAGAATATCCGTTCCCGGATCATCTATATGACCTATTATTTCTATCACTTTTCCTTCCGGATTTTTACCGCCTTTGCCATAATTAGTGATCTCTACAACCACTTTATGCCCCGACACTGCCCCCTTTGACTTTTCCTTTGGTATAAAAATATCCTTTCCAAAACGGGTATTATCCGGCACCGCAAAGCCAAAATTTTCGCTGGCTTCGTAAGTACAGACTATCTGTTTCATCCCCCGTTCTATAATAGAAATGATTTTTCCTTCTTTTCTGCGCCCGGTGTTTATGGGTGAGATTTCAATTTCAACGGTATCCTGGTGCATTGCTCCGTTTACATATTCTGCCGGAATGAAAATATCATCCGTCCATCCTTCAACTGTAACAAAACCAAATCCTTTCGGATGAGCACTGAATGTTCCGATCGTCTTTTTTATTTCTGCCTTTGAATATTTTCCTCTTTTAGATAATGTTATCTTTCCTTCTTCCTGCAGATCAAGAAGTATCTGTTCAAGCTGAGGTCTTTCCGCTTTTTTTACCCCAAGAACTATGCACAATTCCTTTATTTTCATAGGAACGTACATATCATCACACATAAACTCATATATCATCTTTTTTCGTTTTTCATATAAATTTTCCATATTTCCACCATATTTTGATCAAATATTTTCTGTAACATAACATGTAAATTAAAAGGCTGCCGAATGATCGACAGCCTTTAGTATTTACCATATTCCCATATTTAAAACCATTGACAAAATGAAAAACAGCACTACACATGTTACTGTAGCTTTAACTAAACGTCCTTCCTTTGAACGGCCTTTGTTCTTGCCCCAATATGTATCTGCAACTCCAGCAATAGTTCCAAGTCCTGCTGACTTGCCTTCCTGGAAGAGAATAACTATAGTAATAATAACACTGACGATAATAAATAATACTGATAAAACAGTTTTCAAAGTTGCCACAACTGCACCTCCTAATTTGTATACTTGCAACAAATAACAACTATTTTTCTATAATGTTTTAGATTGAAATAGTTATAACAGAATTACTATACACCGAATTTGTTTGTTCGTCAATGAATTATTTGATTTTTTACTGCATTTTTTTATTTCATTTTTCGACAAAATATCTTATAATAGAGTAAACGACAAACTAGGAGATTTACATGAAAAATTGCTTTAGAGCTAAGCTTTTTCTACTTCTGCTTTTCGTATGCATTCTTTTTTGTTCCTGTGGAAAAAAATCAGCTTCCACAGATTCATCAAACAAATCAGTAGATATAAATACACCTTCCACAGAAAAAGGTACATGGGACAGTACTCCAAAGGTTCTTGTTCCTTCTGCAGATGGAACAGAAAATTATTCATGCGATTCCGCTATCATCGATGTTTCGCATATGAACGATGGTTATGTCATGGTTTCATACACCGGCTCAAATCCGAAGGTCAAGCTTCAGATCACCGGACCGGATTCTGTAACCTACACATATGATCTTCATGGTGGTTATGAAACTTTTCCTCTGACCTCTGAAAGCGGAACTTACAATATAAGTGTTTTCGAAAATATTGAAGGCACACAATATGCTACTGCCATAACACAGGATATAAACGCAGACATAACAAATGAATTTGGACCATATCTTTATCCAAATCAATATGTCAATTTCACAGACGCTCCTCTGACGATCCAAAAGGGAAGCGATCTTGCATACTATTGCAGCAGCGATATAGAAGTAGTTCAAAGCGTATACAATTATATTATCGAAAACTTCAAATACGACTATGATAAAGCTGACTCTGTAAAAAGCGGATACCTTCCCGATGTGGACAGTGTTTTTTCGTCAAATACAGGAATATGTTTTGATTATGCGTCCGTTATGGCCACAATGCTCCGGACACAATCAATCCCGACAAGGCTTGAGGTCGGCTATAGAGGTGAGGAATATCATGCATGGATAAGCACATATATAAAAAATGTAGGATGGATAAACGGAATAATTGAATTTGATGGTTCATCATGGAACCTTCTTGATCCTACATATGCTTCAACAAGTTCATCACCACAGGATTTTATTTCAAAAAAAAGCGATTACATTACAAAATATGTATACTAGGAGAATAATAATGTCTAAAAAATCCAAATATTTAAGCAATACTGAATTATCTGCATTTTGCGAACAATTATCTCTTGTCATAACCGCAGGGCTTCCCTACATACTATGGTGTTTCCATATTGTCAGACGAAGCTCCCGATGCAGAAACCCATGATCTGCTCGAAAAAATATATAAACCTATGGAGCTTGGTCAGCCTCTCCATGTATCATTAAAGGAAGCCGGGGTTTTTCCCCCTTATATGCTTCACATGATCCAGCTCGGCGAAGAAACAGGACGTCTTGAGGAAGTCTTAAAGTCTCTTTCAGCATACTATGAAAGAGAAGAAGAAATACGTTCCGGCATCAAAAGTGCCGTCACATATCCGCTCGTCCTCACAGGACTTATGCTTGTAGTCATTCTTGTCATGACAACCAAAGTTCTGCCGGTCTTTTCACAGATATATACAGAACTCGGAAGTGAGCTTACCGGAACGGCTGCTCTCCTTATGAAAATAAGTAATATGATCAACCACTATATGGCATACATTATCTTAATCATCATTTTACTTGTAGTCCTTTGCATTATATTTTTTAATACCAATTCCGGTAAAAAATATATTCTTGGACAAAAAATACCCATGTCAATAGCCTCAAGCCGCTTTGCCAATTGCATGTTTCTCGCCCTGTCAAGCGGACTTGATACTGATAAGGGGCTTGACCTTGCTGATGAACTCGTGTCAAACCCTCATATGAGCAATAAGATAAGCACCTGCCGTGATGACATTTCACATGGTTCATCTTTTTCATCTGCACTTCTGCGCTCAGGTATCTTTTCAAAAGATGTACTCAAGCTGGATTGCTATTGGAAACAAGACCGGTTCAATGGATGAGATCATGAATCACATATGTAAAGCATATGAGGAGGAAACTGATAACAGATTAACACATTTTATATCAGTTTTAGAGCCTGCCCTTATTATAATCCTATGTCTTTTCATAGGCCTTATCCTGGTTTCATTCCTTCTCCCGCTGCTTGGCATAATATCAAGCATCGGCTGATATATGGAGGTAATTTTATGTTATTTGCTGTAAAAAAAGAAAAATTTCATATTTCTTTTCTGATAAAACCAGCTATCTTTATAGCCGTCATTATATTTTTTTCAGTTTTCATGACCACTCTTTCCAATGATAATTCCGGGAGAAACAAAAATGTTCTGGAAAAAGCTTTATACCGCAGCATAACGCAGTGCTATGCACTCGAAGGAACATATCCTCCAAATCTGGATTATCTTGTTCAGAACTATGGACTGACGTACAATAAAGATGTATATTTTATCGATTATAAATACATCGGATCAAATCTCCGGCCCGATGTGACAATTATAGAAAGGAATCCCGATGATCGAGCTGAATAAAGATTCAAAAAAAATTGACACCTTGTTTATTATGATTTTATTTGGCATGTTTGCTGTTACAGCATTTATACTTGTTCTGATCGGTATAAAGCAATATAAAGTAACCGCTGATTCCATGAATTATAATTATGAGGTCCGCACAGCTTCTTCTTATCTGCGTGAAAAGATCCGTCAGAATGATATAGGTGCCGGCATACATGTAGAAAACATAGATGGAACGGATGTGCTTGCTCTTTCAAGCAATATTAACGGACAGACATACAAGACTTACATATATTATTATGATAAAAGCCTTAGGGAGCTTTTTGTTTCAGAAGATTCTGTTTACTCACTCGAATCCGGCCAGGAAATAATAAATATCGCAGGTTTTAGTGCAGCTGAAACTCCACAGGGGTATATTGATGCCGTTATCTACGATACATCCGGTGGCTCCACAGATATTCTTCTTTCGACAAAATCAACAGATTGAGAGCGTGACAATGAATAAAAGACAACATGCAAAAAATAGTGTTATTTTATTGGAAATGATAATCAATATATTGCTTTTTTCCGTCCTTCTGGTTGTCGGACTGACCTTTTTTATAAAGACACATACGATGACAAAGGACACCAAGCTGCTTCATCAGGCTGTCACCTGCTGTGACAATGCCGCAACAGTATTCGAATCGTCTAATGCTGATCCATCAGTGTTTGCGGCACAATACCCTGATTGTGTGATTTCCGACGAAAAAATCTTTATATATTATGACAACGATTTCAAAGAGTGCAGCGCCAAAGACTCAGTTTACAAAGTCATCGTTTCACTCAGCAGTCTTGACCGCACAACAAATGCCCATATTCAATTTCTGGATAAAGATAACTCAGAAATTTTTAATATTACCACAAGCATTTACGCTCCCTTGACTGCAGAACACACGGAGGTGGCACAATGAAAAAACGTTTTTCCAACTTTGGAATGTCAACAATACTTGTAGTCTTTGCTATGATGTGCATTGTAACATTTTCGGTTCTTGCATTTATAACAGCAAATTCAGATTACAAATTAAGCTGCAGAGTTGCCGAAAATAATTCCAGCTACTATCAAAAATGTGTTGAAATAAACAACGAGATTGCCGAAATCGATCAGATACTCTATTCTGCATATACTTCCACTTCGTCCCGCAAAGACTACTTTAACACAGCAGCGTCAATGTTATCCGATGAAAATGGAAGCCTTACGCAAGATGATACTTCAACAACCTTTGATATTTCAAGACAGATCACCGATAAGCAATCACTTTATGTCACTCTTGAAATTATATATCCTTCGCACCAAAAGGACACTTTTTATAAAATCAAAAAATGGCAGTTAACAACAGACACTTCTTTAGAAGATGATGATACACTAAACTTAATTGGAGGAAACTAAAATGGATGTAAAAAAGATTCTGGAGGAAGCAACAAATAACGGAGCATCAGATATTTTTATTGTTGCCGGCCGTCCTTTGACATATAAATCTAAGGGCACTATGGAATGTTTAAATGAAATAAAGATGATTCCAAAAGAAACGTTCGAGTTCGTCACAGCAATATATTCTCTTGCCGAGCGTGATATAACCAACTTTGATGAAACCGGAGATGATGACTTTTCCTTTCGCTATACCGGGAGTATCACGTTACCGTGTAAGCACGTTTAAGCAGCGTGGTTCATATTCTGCAGTCATACGAGTTATTTCGTTTACACTGCCAAAACCTAGTGATCTTAATATACCGGACTCAGTCATGGAGCTTGCCCACACAAATAATGGAATGGTTCTTGTAACAGGACCTGCCGGAAGTGGTAAATCCACGACTCTTGCCTGTATCATTGACAAAATAAATCATGAAAAGGAAGAGCATATAATAACGCTTGAAGATCCTTTGGAATTTTTGCACCGACACGAAAAATCAATTGTTTCACAGCGTGAGATAAATACTGATACTGCAAGTTATCTAACAGCTCTGCGTGCCGCACTCCGCCAGAGTCCTGACGTCATACTTTTAGGCGAAATGCGTGACTATGAAACTATCAATACCGCTGTGACAGCTGCTGAGACAGGACATCTGATATTCTCATCACTGCATACTATCGGGGCTGCAAACACAATCGATCGTATAATCGATGCTTTCCCTGCCACACAGCAGCATCAGATTTCAGTGCAGATTGCATCTGTGCTGCAGGCTGTTGTCTGCCAGAAGCTTTTGCCTTCTGTCGACGGGGATATGATTCCGGCTTTTGAAATAATGGTTCTTACACCAGCGATCCGTAACCTTATCCGCGAAGGAAAAGTTCATCAGATAGATGGTATAATTTATACTTCTGCCGCCGAAAACATGATTGCCATGGATACAAGTATATATAATCTTTACAAAAAAGGTGTCATATCAAAGCATACAGCTATTTCTGAGGCTACAAACCCTGAAATGATGACAAAGCGCATAAATCTCGGATAAAATTCCTTTTTGCTTTAAACTATCATATGATATTCATAAAAAACGAACCCGGATCATCAACAAAAAATCAATATCCGGGTTCATTTTTATTTCTTTATTTCGTTATTTCTTTATTTTCTATCTCTATACCTTTATTTTAGCGGAAACATGTGTATGTCTGTCCATTCTTTAACGTGTATCCCTTATAATACGCAAGTTCTTCTACTGTTACAAGCTGGTACCCTTCCCTTACAAGTTCAGGTATCATTTTTTCAGATGCTTCTGCTGTCGATGTATATAGATCATGCATCAGAACTATATCCCCATCCTGAACATGTCCTATAACTTTACTATATACACTTGAAGCATTCCTATTTTTCCAGTCAAGCGTATCGACAGACCATAAAATAAGAGGTGCATCAACCGAAGCCTTTACTGTAGCATTGACAGCTCCGCCTACCGGTCGTACAAGAAGAGATGTCTCCCCTGTGTAATTTTTTATTGCATTATCGCATCCGTTTATTTCTGCGACTATCGAAGATGAACCAAGCGATGTAAGTGATGTATGATCCCATGTATGATTTGAAATGCTGCATCCAATCTGCACGGCTCTCTTTGCCACACCCTGATACGAACCAATGCGGTTTCCCACATTGAAAAATGTTGCTCTTCCTCCTACCGCTTCAAGCGCATCAAGTATTCTGGATGTAACAGGCGAATATGGACCATCGTCATAGGTAAGTGCTATCATTGGTCTGGCAGGATCCACATTACTGTATATGGATCTTATCACCTTACCATTTTCGACTATATATACTGTATTATTTCCTTTACTGTAACCCGAATAACCGAACTTAATATTTCCGTTTTTTACAAAAAATTCTCCATTTTCATTGCTTGCCGGTCCTGTATATGAAAAATCAACTTTCCCTCCATGAAGATAAAACCAGCCATTCTCGTTCTTTGCAAGGCCTGTATACGAAAAATCAACCTTGCCACTCTCAACTCTCCACCAGCCATACTGGTTTTTCGCAAGACCTGTGTAATTGAAATTTACCTTGCCTCCGCTCACATAAAACCAGCCATACTGATTCTTTGCAAGACCTGTGTAATCGAAATTTACTTTACCTCCGCTCACATAAAACCAGCCATACTGATTCTTGGCAAGGCCTGTGTAATCGAAATTTACTTTGCCTCCACTTACATAAAACCAGCCATACTGATTCTTGGCAAGACCTGTGTAATTAAAGTTTACTTTGCCTCCACTTACATAAAACCAGCCATTCTGATTCTTGGCAAGGCCTGTGTAATTAAAGTTTACTTTGCCTCCACTTACATAAAACCAGCCATTCTCGTTCTTTGCAAGGCCTGTGTAATTGAAATTTACCTTACCCCCACTTACATAAAACCAGCCATTTTCATTTCTTGCAAGGCCTGTGTAATCAAAATTTACTTTGCCATTTTCAACTTTCCACCAGCCATATTCATTTCTGGCAAGCCCATTATAGCCTGCGAAGCTGCCATCGCCTGCATATGCAGGTGTCTTTGACAATATCAGTATTGATACTGCCATAATAAACAGTTTTAAGAATTTTTTCATTTGTACCTCCTTCTGTAAGTAAAAAACCTCTGATATTTATTATTGTAACAAATATCAGAGGTTTAGGGCAAATTATTATATAAATAATTTTAAATTTTATACATTTATTTCAGCTTTTACGCCAAGCTCATCCTTATGTGCGTCAAGTACAGGATTAACCACATCTTTTAAGTATACTTCTACCTGACGAGGAGCTCTTCCTACATAAAGCTCAGGTTTTAAATTCTTCTCTATATCTTCTTTTGTAAGTCCGAATGAAGGATCTGCGGCAATAAGATCCACAAGATTATTTTCCTTTCCTTCTTCCTTTACAGTCTTTCCGGCCTGCATTGAAAGCTGTCTGATCTTCTCATGAAGCTCCTGTCTGTTTCCTCCATTTTTAACAGCATCCATCATAATATTTTCTGTTGCCATAAATGGGATCTCTGCCATAAAATGCTTTTCGATAACTTTTGGATATACCACAAGACCATCTACAACGTTAAGGCATAAGTCAAGAATACCATCAATTGCAAGGAAGCCTTCCGGCACTGACAGTCTCTTGTTGGCAGAGTCATCAAGTGTTCTCTCAAACCACTGTGTCGCTGATGTGATAGCAGGATTCATTACATCAGCAAGTACATATCTTGAAAGTGATGCGATTCTTTCGCTTCTCATTGGATTTCTCTTATATGCCATGGCAGATGAACCGATCTGGTTTTTCTCAAATGGCTCCTCAACCTCTTTAAGATGCTGTAACAATCTGATGTCATTTGACATTTTTGTAGCAGATGCAGCTATTCCTGCAAGCACATTTATAACCCTTGTATCAAGTTTACGTGAATATGTCTGTCCTGAAACAGGAAAACACTTTTCAAATCCCATTTTCTTTGCGATCATTGGATCTATCTTGTCTATCGTCTCATTGTCGCCGTCAAAAAGCTCAAGGAAGCTTGCCTGCGTACCTGTAGTTCCTTTTGATCCAAGAAGCTTAAGAGTGCTCTGTACATACTCAAGATCCTCAAGATCGATCATAAATTCATTGAGCCATAAAGTAGCTCTCTTTCCTACTGTTGTAGGCTGTGCCGGCTGGAAATGTGTAAAAGCAAGTGTAGGCTGATTTTTATATTTGTCAGCAAAATTTGCAAGTTCAGATATAACACTTATAAGTTTTTTATGAACAAGCTTTAACGCCTCACTCATGATGATTATATCTGTATTGTCACCAACATAGCATGATGTGGCACCAAGATGGATAATTCCTGCTGCTTTCGGGCACTGCTGTCCATACGCATATACATGGCTCATTACATCATGTCGTACAAGCTTTTCCCTCTCTTTTGCGACATCATAGTTTATATCGTTTACATGTGCTTTTAACTCATCAATCTGCTCCTGAGTGATAACCGGCTTTCCATTCTCTGAAAGCCCCAGTTCCATTTCTGTCTCTGCTAGTGCTATCCAAAGTTTTCTCCATGTAGTAAATTTCATATCCTGTGAAAAAATATACTGCATCTCTTTGCTGGCATAACGCTCTGAACAGAGGACTTGTATATCTATCTGTACTCATAATAATTCTCCTTTTTAACGATTGAGCATCTTTCTTTCGAGGTCGATCTCCTTATCGAAATACTCACCTCTGATATCATCCTTTGGCGGTTCCATTGGGTATCTGCCAGTGAAGCATCCTGTACAGATTGGCAGACCTTCCACCATCTCGTTAAGTCTGTCTATTCCAAGATACCCTAATGAATCTGCACCAATTATCTGTCTGATATCTTCTATTGTCCTGTTATATGCGATCAGCTGTTCCCTCGCAGGAATATCTGTTCCAAAATAACAAGGCCATAAAAATGGTGGTGAACTTATCCTTACATGTACTTCTGTCGCTCCCGCATCACGAAGCATACGGACTATACGGTCTGATGTAGTTCCTCTTACGATAGAGTCATCGATCATGACAACACGTTTTCCCTTTACCGCTTCCTTAAGCACATTAAGCTTTACCTGTACACTTGATTCACGGCTTGACTGTTTTGGCTTGATAAATGTTCTTCCAACATAGCTGTTTTTTACAAAAGCAGTTCCGTATGGAATACCTGATTCAAGTGAATAACCAAGTGCTGCTGCATTTCCTGATTCAGGAACACCTGTTACTATATCTGCCTCAGCAGGTGAATCCATTGCAAGAAAACGTCCTGCCTTAATACGGCTTCCATATACGCTTACATTATCTATATGGCTGTCTGGTCTTGCAAAATAAATATATTCAAATACACATCTTGCCTCTTGTTCTTTTGGCAGAGCCATAGACATATCGGACTCTATTCCCTTTTCCGGGGTGATAGTGATGACTTCCCCAGGTTTTACATCTCTTACAAACTCTGCACCGATAGTATCAAGCGCACATGTTTCAGATGTAACTATGTATGCATTATCTCTTTTTCCTATACAAAGAGGTTTAAAACCAAACGGATCTCTTGCTGCGATCAATTTTCTCGGGCTCTCTACAACAAGCGCATAAGCTCCTTTTAATTTCATACAGGCACGCCTCACAGCTTCTTCTGCAGTCTTTGAGTTAAGACGCTCACGTGCAATATGGTAGGCTATAACCTCTGAATCTATCGTAGTCTGGAAAATAGCTCCAGTGTATTCTAATTCTTCCCGGAGTTCTTTTGCGTTTATGAGATTTCCATTATGCGCCATTGCAAGTGTACCTTTTACATAATTGAGTACAAGCGGCTGGGCATTCTCGCGTGTAGATGAACCTGCTGTTGAATATCTGACATGTCCGACTCCGATATCACCCTTCATTGATTCAAGTATATCCGGTGTAAATACCTCGTTTACAAGTCCCATCCCCTTGAATGATGTAACCTTGCCCTTTGGTCCTTGTGTCTCACTTACTGCTATTCCACAGCTTTCCTGACCACGATGCTGGAGTGCAAAAAGACCATAATATATTGTCGATGCAACATCGCCTCCATCAAAGTCATACATTCCAAAAGACTCCACATTCCTCATGAAGTTCATCAAAATCTATTGTGTTTTTTGTGTTTGTTGTATTCTGATTCATATTATCTCCGTCATACTATTTATAAGAGAAATTATGCTGCTATTGGATTTCATTAGCGGCTGAATTTGTTTCCTGTAAGAAGTTCAAAAGCTTCTTTGTATTTTTCTACAGTCTTTGTAACAACCTCATCCGGAAGTAAAAGATCATTGTCCGGATTTGCTTTGAGCCAGTCTCTTACATACTGTTTGTCAAATGAAGGCTGTCCCTGTCCCGGCTTGTAGCCATCATGAGGCCAGAAACGTGAGCTGTCAGGTGTAAGCATCTCATCAGCAAGCACTACCTCTCCTGCCTCGTTAAGACCAAACTCAAATTTTGTGTCTGCAATTATAATTCCTTTTCCAAGAGCATACTCCGCACATTTCTTGTAAAGCGCAATAGTATAGTCACGGATCTTTTCTGCGTACTCTCTTCCTTTTTCAGGATAGATCTTTTCTAATACCTCTACAGACTTTTCAAATGAGATATTCTCATCATGATCACCTAAATCAGCTTTTGTAGATGGTGTATAGATCGGCTCAGGTAATTTATCTGATTCTACAAGTCCTTCCGGAAGTTTTATTCCGCATACTGTTCCGTTTTCCTTGTAGCTTGCCCAGCCACTTCCTGTGATATATCCACGGACAATACACTCTATTGGAAGCATCTCAAGCTTTTTGCAGAGCATACTGTTTCCGTTAAATCTGTCCTGTCTGAAAAATTCAGGCATATCGTTTGTATCTACTGAAATCATGTGGTTTGGAACAACGTCCTTAGTAAATTCAAACCAGAATTTTGACATCTGAGTAAGGATTGCACCTTTATCCGTAATCTTATTCTTTAAAATATTGTCAAAAGCGGAAATTCTATCCGTTGCAACCATAATAAGGCTATCCCCGTTATCATATACTTCTCTTACTTTTCCTTCTTTAAATGGTTTAAATTCCTGCATGATTTTCCTCCATCCTATGCGTAAAATTTATTCGTTTATTATTTTTAATAAATCTGTCGTTACTATGAAATTATATAACAGCTTATTTTATAAAGTCAACGATATTATAAGTTTTTTGAAATAATTTTATTTCAGTTATTAGTTCAGCTAATATTTGTTATCATTACATGATATGATAGGTAAAAGGAAGTCCATCACACTTTTATCCGTCATATGATCCTAATATGTCGAAAATAAAAGTGAGCAGCATAATCCCTGCTCACCTTTACATTCATTAATTATTTTACAATAAGTGATTTACCTGTCATCTCTTCTTGGCTGCTCAAGTCCCATGATCTCTAAAAGTGTAGGCGCAATATCTGCAAGACATCCACCTTCACGAAGCTTGTACGATGGATCCGCATTTACCAGGATAAATGGTACCGGATTTGTTGTGTGTGCTGTATGAGGTTTTCCTGTCTCATAATCTATCATCTTTTCTGCATTTCCATGATCTGCACAAATAAATAATACTCCGTCGACATCCTTTACTGCCTGTACTGCATCTCCGACAAGGGAATCAACCCTTTCTACAGCTTTAACAGCTGCCGGGATAACACCTGTATGTCCAACCATATCAGGGTTTGCAAAGTTAATGATTATTACATCATACTTATCTGATTTGATCGACTCAACAAGATCCATTCCTACTTCTGGTGCACTCATCTCAGGTTTAAGATCATATGTTGCAACATCTTTTGGGCTGTTTACAAGAAGACGCGCCTCATCTACGTTTGGCTCCTCCACTCCACCATTAAAGAAGAATGTTACATGTGCATATTTCTCAGTCTCAGCAAGTCTTAACTGTTTCTTGCCACATTTAGCAAGATATTCACCAAATGTATTTGCAATTGATTCTTTTTCGAATGCGATAAGTTTATTAGGGATAGACTCATCATAATCTTTAAAGCATACAAATGTAAGTTTAAGGAATGGTCTGTCAAATCCTGTGAATTTATCATCACAGAATGCTCTTGTCATTTCTCTTGCACGATCAGGACGGAAATTGAAGAATATAACTGAGTCATTGTCTTTTACAACCGAAACAGGTGTACCATCTTCATTTGTGATCACTGTAGGCAGTACAAATTCATCTGTTACATCATTTGCGTATGAATCTTCCATAGCTTTTACTGCACTTACCGCCTTAACTCCCTCACCCTTTGTAAGCGAATCATAGGCTTTCTGTACACGATCCCAGTTATTATCACGATCCATTGCATAGTAACGGCCTGAAAGTGATGCAATCTTTCCAACACCAATTTCTGCCATCTTTGCCTCAAGCTGCTCTATATAATCCTTACCTGATGCAGGTGGTGTGTCACGTCCATCAAGGAAGGCATGTACATATACGTTTTCTAAGCCTTCTTTTTTACAGAGTTCCAAAAGACCATAAAGATGCTCTATATGGCTGTGAACTCCACCGTCTGATAAAAGTCCCCATAAATGGAGGTCTGAATTGTTTTTCTTACAGTTTTCAATTGCTGTAAGTAAAACTTTATTCTCAAAAAACTCACCATCTTCGATAGCCTTTGTGATTCTTGTAAGATCCTGATATATAATACGTCCTGCACCGATGTTCATATGTCCAACTTCTGAGTTTCCCATCTGTCCATCAGGAAGTCCTACAGCAAGACCTGATGCTGCTCCCTTTACAAAAGGATACTCTGACATCAATTTATCCATTACAGGTGTATTTGCCATTGCTATAGCATTTCCTTCTTTATGATCACTCAAACCATAACCATCAAGCACCATTAATACTACTGGCTTTTTACTCATATCTATTTCCTCTCTTCTTTTTTATAATGCGTTTGTTTCCAATACATATATTACATTATTTTGAGCGTATTGCAAGTTAATACGCAAAATATTTTTCATATAAACTGGCAAATCGCCGCTACCCAGAGGATAACAGCGATGCCGTTTGATTTTATAATTATATTTTGTTTTAGTTAAAGATTATTTGTAATTAACAATCTTTCCGAAATCAGCTTTAAGGCTTGCTCCACCTACAAGACCTCCATCAATGTCAGGTTTTGCAAAGTAATTCAGCTGCATTTCCTGCATTTACAGATCCGCCGTACTGGATACGAACTGAATCTGCTGTAGCCTGATCATAGATCTCAGCTACACACTCACGAATTGCACCGCAAACCTCCTGAGCCTGGTCAGAAGTAGCTGTCTTTCCTGTTCCGATTGCCCAGATTGGCTCGTAAGCGATAACCATGTTTGCAACATCTGCTGCTGCAACACCAGCAAGATCAGATTTGATCTGAAGTCTGATCCAGTCAAGTGTAACACCACTTTCTCTCTGCTCAAGTGTCTCACCACAGCAAAGGATTGGTGTAAGTCCAGCCTCGATAGCTTTCTTTACTTTTTTGTTGAGAAGTGCGTCATCCTCTTTGAAGTAATCTCTTCTCTCTGAATGTCCGATGATAACATACTTAACACCTGCATCAAGAAGCATCTCTGCTGAGATTTCTCCTGTGTAAGCACCCTTTCTCCTCGAAGTACATATTCTCAGCACCAACAGCTACGTTAGTACCTTTTAAAGCCTCTACAACAGGTACGATGTCGATTGCAGGAACACAGTAAACAACATCTACGTCGTCTGAAACTACTAATGGTTTTAACTCTTCTACTAATTTAACAGCCTGGCTTGGAGTCATGTTCATCTTCCAGTTGCCGGCTACAATTTTCTTTCTTGCCATTTTATATCTCCTTGTATTTATATACAAATATTTATTGTGGTAGTTCTTTTCGCTAAGTTCAACCTTCGCCTACAGCTCGGTTTCACTAATCTCAAAGAACAGCCTCGCACTAAATTCAATCATCGCCTGCGGCTCGATTTCATTAAGTTGCTTTCGGCTTATTTATCATCAGCACAAGCTACGCCAGGAAGCTCCTTGCCCTCAAGGAACTCAAGTGAAGCACCGCCACCTGTTGAGATGTGGCTCATCTTGTCGCCAAGTCCCATCTGGTTAACTGCTGCAGCTGAATCTCCACCACCGATGATTGTGATAGCATCTGATTTAGCAAGTGCCTCTGCTACTGCAAGTGTACCTGCTGCAAGTGTTGGGTTCTCAAATACACCCATTGGTCCGTTCCATACAACAGTCTTAGCTGATGCAACAGCGTCAGCGAAAAGCTCACGTGTCTTAGGTCCGATATCACAGCCCTCACGATCTGCAGGCATCTTGTCATAATCATATGTCTCTGTCTCTACAGGAGCATCGATTGGATTTGGGAAATCCTTGATTGTAACTGCATCAACAGGAAGAAGAATCTTCTTTCCAAGTTTCTCTGCTTTTGCAAGCATCTCTTTACAGTAATCAATCTTTGTCTCATCAAGCATTGAGATACCAATCTCATAGCCCTGTGCTTTAAGGAATGTGTATGCCATTCCACCACCGATGATAAGTGTATCAGCCTTCTCGAGGAGGTTGTCGATAACATTGAGCTTGTCAGCTACTTTAGCTCCACCAAGAATAGCTACGAAAGGACGTACCGGATTCTCTACTGCCTTGCCAAGGAAGTCAATTTCCTTCTGCATAAGGTATCCTACAACATTCTCTCCACCCTTAGCTGTGATGAACTTTGTAACACCTGCTACAGAAGCATGTGCTCTATGAGCAGAACCGAAAGCGTCACATACATATACATCAGCAAGGTCAGCAAGCTCTTTTGCGAATGCATCTCCGGCTTCCTGTGGCTTTGTCTCCTCTTTGCCTCTGAAACGTGTATTCTGAAGAAGAACTACATCTCCCTCTTTCATCTCTGAAACAGCCTTTGTTGCAGCCTCACCTGTTACGTTGTAGTCAGCTACAAATGTAACCTTCTGTCCAAGCTTAGCCTCAAGAGCTGCAGCTACAGGAGCAAGTGACTCACCCTCGTTTGGTCCGTTTTTAACTTTTCCAAGGTGTGAGCAAAGGATAACCTTTCCCCCGTCCTTGATTAATTTCTGGATTGTTGGAAGAGCTCCGTTGATACGGTTCTCATCTGTGATTTTTCCGTCCTTAAGTGGCACGTTGAAGTCACATCTAACGAGAACTCTCTTGCCTTTTACGTTGATATCATCAATTGATTTCTTGTTTAATGACATAATATATGTCCTCCCTTTATATAAAGTGTGTTATTCACACCATAATGCGTTACTTAATGCATTCATAGGAATCCTAAAGAATTGCCATGATGTAAAGAAGCGCGGTTCAATTAAGACCGCGCCCTTGAGTAGTCTTGTGCAAGCCAGCCTTCAACGCATATTTACGTCAAATTATACTGTTCTTGTGGGTACAAGAATTAAGCTAACTCTGAGAAGTACTTGATTGTACGAACCATCTGAGATGTGTAGCTGTTCTCGTTATCATACCAAGAAACAACCTGTACCTCGTACAGATCGTCAGAAACCTGGTTAACCATTGTCTGTGTTGCATCGAATAATGAACCAAATCTCATTCCAACGATATCTGAAGATACGATCTCATCCTCGTTGTAACCGAATGACTCGTTAGTGCTGCCTTCATAGTGCGTTGATATCCTCTTTGTAACGCCTGCTTTTTAACAACTGCTGTAAGGATTGTTGTAGATCCTGTTGGTGTAGGAACACGCTGTGCAGATCCGATTAACTTTCCGTTTAACTCTGGGATAACAAGGCCGATTGCCTTAGCTGCTCCTGTTGAGTTAGGAACGATATTAACTGCTGCGCACGAGATCTTCTGAGATCACCTTTTCTCTGTGGTCCGTCAAGAGTCATCTGATCTCCTGTGTAAGCATGGATTGTTACCATGATACCAGACTGGATTGGAGCGTACTTGTTAAGTGCATCTGCCATTGGAGCTAAGCAGTTTGTTGTACAAGAAGCTGCTGAGATGATTGTATCAGAAGCCTTAAGTGTCTCATGGTTTGTATTGTAAACGATTGTAGGAAGGTCATTTCCTGCTGGTGCAGAGATAACTACCTTACGAGCTCCAGCATTGATATGAGCCTGAGCCTTCTCTTTTGATGTATAGAATCCAGAGCACTCAAGTACAACGTCAACCTTTAACTCTCCCCATGGGCAATTGTTTGCATCTGGGAATGCGTAAATTTTGATTTCCTTACCACAAACTGTGATAGAATCATCGCTTGCAGAAACCTCATCTGCATGCTCGTATTTACCCTGTGATGAATCATACTTTAATAAGTGTGCTAACATTTTTGGGCTTGTTAAGTCGTTGATAGCTACTACCTCGTATCCCTCAGCTCCAAACATCTGTCTGAAAGCAAGACGTCCGATACGACCAAATCCGTTGATTGCTACTCTTACTGCCATTTTAATTCCTCCTAGAATTGTAAAAAGTATTTTTAGGACTTGCGCCCTAAGCTGTACTTATTATACCTAATTATTTGAAAAGGTTCAAGTCTTTTTATTTGTGTTTGTTAAATTTTTCACTATATGTTTTTATATGTGTACAATTTTCAACATTCTTCACAAATTGTTATTGCACAATATAGCTTTTTCAGATAGACTTAACAGATATAAAGGCGTAACTTTGTCTTGATATTCTGTATTGTCGGAATATATAACATATTTTTGTAATTTTCAAACTTTTAACGGCACTTGTTATATTTAATAATAATGTACTCTCGGAATCTTCTAAATGAAGAATTCTGAGATAGATTTTTGATATACAATGACATTTTCGCAGTGCGTACACGGTGTGTACGACGAGAAAATGGAAGCAGTATATCGGAAATATAGCCAGAATTATTCGTTTAAAGAAGATTCCGAGAGTACATCAATATGATTAAGGAGGACTTGTTATGTGGGACCAGCATATGCACTGTATTTTTTCCGGTGACAGTGAGGCTTTACCATCTGATATGATAAATTCTGCTATCACAAAAGGACTTGATGGTATCTGTTTTACAGATCACCTTGATTATGATTATAAAGAAGAACCAGGTCTTTTTGATCTGGATCTTGATGGCTATCACGAAAAAATATCCGAATGTAAAGATAAATTTTTGCATTCGCACCCGGATTTTAAAATCCACTGGGGCATCGAGATCGGTCTTCAGCCACATATTACAGATAAAAATAATAATGTGACTTCAAAATATCCTTTTGATCTTGTGATAGGATCATCACATGTAGTAAATGGAACTGATCCTTACTATCCAGATTTTTATAAAAACAGAAGTGAAGATGCGGCATACACGGAATATTTTGAATCTATCCTGGACAATCTTCATACAAATGCTGATTTTGATGTATATGGTCATATCGACTATGTTGTCAGGTATGGTCCAAACAAGAATAAATTTTATTCTTATGATAAATATTCAGATGTGATCGATGAAATTTTAAGATCGATCATTGATAAGGGACGTGGCATAGAACTAAATACTGCCGGATTCAAATATGGACTTGGACACCCAAATCCAACAGAAGAAATTTTAAAGAGATACCATTCACTTGGGGGTGAAATAATCACTGTCGGTGCAGATGCACACAAGCCCGGGCACGTCGCATATGATTTTGACAAAGTTCCCGACATACTAAAAGATGCGGGCTTTAAATATTATACTGTTTTTGAAAACCGCATCCCTCACTTTTTGAAAATAGACTGACATAGAACCAAACAAAATAGGGGTAATCAAAGTTTAGTGGGGGCATCCTTTAGTAGGGTCTATAAGTAGGGAGAATCCGTAGGGGCATTTAGTAGGGTCTCCACACATATTAAAACAGGGCAGGAAATCTCTCGATTTCTTGCCCTTCTTCGTCTCTTTTCGTATGATAATTCTGCAACGAAATTCTTTTGAAAGGAGACATATGAATAGTATCACAGAATTATTAAACTTGGAAGATGCCGACATCTTCATTTCCAACATCTCGATTAATGGCACAAAGAAAATCTTAACTCTTGAAACTAAACCAATTCGCCATTTCTGTCCTGTTTGTGGCTTTAAGATGTATTCACGCTGCATCAAAGTCCGGACCATCAACCATCCCGTGCTTCAGGATGGTTATGAGCTAATTTTAAAACTAAAGCAACGCCGTTGGCGCTGTACAAACACACCTTGTTCTTACACAATCAATGAATCTTTTAACTTTGTAGATAAACGAAAACGCAATACAAATGCGACTGATATGCTGATTATTCATGCATTTCGCGACTTATCCGTCTCTGCATCCAGCATTGCTTCCAAATACAAAGTTTCTGACACCTATGTTCTAGACACTTTTGACCGCTATGTAAAAATGGATCGGCTTCCTCTCTCTGACATCATTTCAGTAGATGAGGTCTGTCTCGATCTTGATCCGAACTGTCGCTACGCGTTGGTCATTCAGGACTTTTATACCGGTAATCCAATTGATTTATTGAGCAGCCGTAGAACAAATGACACAGAACCTTATTTTATGTCCATCCCACTCGAAGAACGCTCACAAGTAAAGTATCTAATTTCCGATATGTATAATCCCTACATCAACTGGGTTAACAGATACTTTCCAAACGCTGTTTCTGTCGTAGATTCTTTTCACGTAATTCAATGGATCACTCATAAACTAGATCTTTACATACGTGAGCTCATCAAAAATTTTAAGAAACGTGATCGAGATGCATATACGGCCAACGGCGGCATTATCGATGAACACACCTTTATTCCAGCATCCAGAGAAGTCTACCTACTGCAAAAATATCGATGGCTGATCCTCGCTAATCACTCCTCTATTACTTATCATTCGGATTTAAGAATGGATACACGCCTTCACTGTCTGATGAACACTTATGATTATGAAGATTCTCTTTTTATGATTGATCCAAACTTGAGGGAACTTCGTGATTTAAAGGAACTTTATGTCCAATTCAATACTCGAAATGCTGGGAAACCAATGGATGCCAGAATTGAACTCGACAAACTGATCAACCACTATCTTCATTGCGGCAATTCAATTTTCGTTGATTTTGCCAATCTTCTGATTCGAAACCATGCTTATATCATCAACTCATTTGTAATGGTTGAAAAATACGGGGCTGGCAAAATATATAGCAGCAGACTTTCTAATGGACCTATTGAATCCTTAAATCGAAAAGTTAAAGACTTGAAAAGACTCGGACGTGGCTATCGAAACTTTGAGCATTTTCGAACCAGATTCCTATATGCGACCAGGGACACCCCTGTTATAAATGGAATAAACGATTACAATCCCGTCACTTATTTTGATATGGAAGATTAAAAAATATTTCGTTGCAAAACAGATCAGGCAGGTCGAAAGACCTGCCTGTGTTATCTATTCATAATTCGATTTAAGAAGCCCCTACGGAATGCCCCTAAAAAACTCATAGATTTTTAGTTGTCGTCCCCATTAATTGCCCCTAAAAAACTTCGGGAAACCCCACTAAACTTTGGAGACCCCAAAATAGTTCTAAAATATTCTGATATAAATAATAGTTCTAAAATAAGTAAGGAGCTGTCCGATTCTTTTTCATAAATCAGACAGCCCCTAGACTATTGGTTCCGTAAGTTTCACTGTATAACCTCCTATTCATTTTTCTTTTGTACATTCAGGATTCATATCTTTTAAACACTTTCGTCCGAACTTATATATTTAAATATCCTTTTACTCCTATGTACTGCTCTGGCTTGTATATCCAACTATGGATCTCTGCCTTTCATAAAATCACTCCTTCCGGTTACATTTATGTAAACTCTTTATGAAGAGATTTTATCTTTAAATTTTCTTCCTATAAGAATTGGTTCAACGTATTATTCTATTTGCTAATATATCTGTGCGATTACTGCTCTTCGGCTCGGCTTCCAGATTTCTAATTCCGTTCTATAATTCCTATAAGCTTTTATGTCATCTATGAACTCTGCATTGGAATCTACCTCTTTTCTTCTGTTTATTTTTATTTTCTATCTCCTTTTGATGGTTTAATAATACATCCATTTTACATATTTGTCAATATGTTTTTTGATAATTTTAAATTTATTTTTGAATTGTCTGACTTTTATATACTTTTTATGCTTTTTGTACTACTTAAACATTAGGTCAAATTTATACTGATTATTTAGGACAAAAAAACTCCGCACCCATTGGATGCGGAGTCTTACGTGACCGATATTATTTTACGAGCTCTTTAACTTTTGCAGCTTTACCTATACGATCTCTTAAGTAGTAAAGTTTTGCACGACGTACTTTACCATTGCGGACAACTTCAACCTTCTCTACGTTTGGAGAATGAAGTGGCCATGTCTTCTCAACACCTACACCGTTAGAAAGCTTTCTAACTGTGAATGTTGTACGGTTTGATCCGTTCTGTTTTTTAATAACTGTTCCCTCGAAAACCTGGATACGCTCACGGTTACCCTCTTTGATCTTTCCGTATACTTTAACAGTATCACCTACAGAAAACTCAGGTACCTCAGCTTTTAACTGCTCGTTCTCGATGCTCTTAATAATTTCACTTGCGTTCATTTTGTGACCTCCTATTTACTTTGACGTTCTTAATGCTACTACTATTTTCACAACAGAGGACCATCACTTTTATTCACAACATTGGTACTTTATCATAAATCTGTCCTAAAATCAAGATTTTTTTATTTTTCTACCGATATTTTTTTATTTTCCATCCAGACAATATCTGTCTTCGAAAAATATAGTCCGAGTTTTTTCTGCAATGCCATTGATGCTTCATTTCCGACGATCACCTGGCCATATGGGATCTGACCTTTTTCTATAGCCAGATTAAAGATATATGTTTCAAGTGCCATTGCAAGCTTTTTCCTCCTATATTCAGGATCTACCGACAGCATGCCAATGCTTCCCTCTTCATGTAGCCCGATAACACCTATAAGCCTTTCTATGTCAAATACCCCATACACTGCACCATCCATAATCCTGTCATACAGATATCCATCACCGTCAAACCCCTTGTACAGCTTTGCCGCAGCCTCAAAATCATCTCTGCCGAGAAGTTTTATTGTATACCCTTCTTCTGTTATGCCTGTGTCTGTTTTATAAAGCCCCCTGGCCGGCATTTTTTCTCTGCGTGTCCACACAGCCTGCTTACACACGGCATTGTTATTGTAGCCGGCTTCTTCAAGCTGTTTTATATATTTTGTCTGATGAAGTATTATACATGCAGGTTTCATATTACCTTCTATATCAAAGGCAAATGCAATTGCCCCTTCTGGTTTTGTGTGAAATCCTATTCCTGTATTTATATCCCGAAGAAGATATTCATCATCTTCTCCATAAATTATTTCTGCACGGCCTCTGTTTATCAGTTCGATCATATCTATATGTAATAATTTGTTATTATCCAGCAAAAATTCTCTGCATTTGCTTAATTTCTGATATTCATCATACAGATCTGGTCTGCGCTGCCTGGTACGCATTATTGACTGTTCCAGCCTCCATGCATCGATCTGCTTTTGATTTCCGGACATAAGAACAGCCGGAACCTCCTTGCCATGCCATGAAAAAGGTCTTGAGTACTGCGGATATTCAAGCAATTTTCCATGAAAACTTTCAGTCTCCGCAGATATATCATTATGAAGTACCCCTGGAACAAGCCTTGATATAGCATCGATCATGACCATAGCAGCAAGCTCACCGCCGGTCAGCACATAATCCCCAATAGAAACATAATCTGTAACTGTTTCTTCTAAAACGCGCTCATCTATTCCCTCATAATGCCCGCAAAGAAATACAAGATCTTCATTTCCTGCAAAATCCATAGCCATATGCTGATCAAATCTCTTTCCCTGCGGAGTAACGTATATAACACGGCATTGGTGCTTTATTTTATCTGTAACGCTTTTTATCGCACCATATACAGGTTCTGCCTGCATAAGCATACCGGCGCCTCCACCATATGTATAATCGTCAACTTTGTTGTGCTTATTGTTTGCAAAATCTCTTATATTAACTGTGTCTAAAGATATAATATTTTGTTTTAAGGCTCTGCCAGTAATACTTTCAGAAAGCCCCTGCTCAATCATTTCAGGAAACAATGTCAAAACATGAAAATTCATATAGTAAATCCCTAATCCTTTACAATCAAATCATCTTTCCGCTGTATATTTTCTCTTTATCTAAGACCTGCGAGCAGATGAACCTGCATAGTTCCACCCTCTATATCCACATTCTTTATACATTCTTGTATAGCCGGAACAAGCAGGTCTTCCACGTTATCCTTTTTAATAATGTACACATCATTTGCGCCGGTCTGAAGTACATCATCTATAATGCCAAGATCCTCTCCCTCGTCCGATACAACCTTAAGTCCTATAAGGTCAGCAATAAAGTATTCGTCTTCTTCAAGAGGTACTGCATTTTCCCTTGTTACAAAAAGTGGAGCTTTTTTATATTTTTCTACATCATTTATATTATCAATTCCCTTGAATTTAAGAATCACCATGTTTTTGAAAAATTTTACCGATTCTATTTCAAGATCCCTGTGTTCTTTTCCGTTATCCAATATTACATTTTTAAGTTTTTTAAATCTCGATACATCATCTGTTGTAGGAAATACCTTAACTTCCCCACGGATTCCATGCGTGCTTGTTATAACACCAACCTGAAGTAAATCTTCCATGTGTCTCTCCTAATTTTTATTTGTATAACAAAAGAGGCATCTCACAATGAGATGCCCAAATGTTACTGTACTATCTCAACAATAACCTTTTTGTCTTCTTTAGAGGCTGCGGCCTTGACAACAGAACGGATTGCTTTTGCTATACGTCCCTGTTTGCCGATCACTTTGCCCATGTCAGACTGTGCAACACGTAATTCCAAAACAATTGCTTTCTCGTTTTCGGTCTCAGTTACATTAACCTCATCCGGATAATCAACTAAAGATTTTGCAATTACTTCAACTAATTCTTTCATTACGCCACCTCTTTATCCTATTTCTCGATACCAGCACTCTTGAAGATTCTAGCTACTGTCTCAGTTGGCTGTGCGCCGTTTGATAACCATTTCTTAGCTAATTCCTCATTTACATGATACTCGCTAGGATCCTTAGTTGGATCGTATGTTCCGATCTCTTCGATACATCTTCCATCTCTAGGTGATCTGGAATCTGCAACTACGATTCTATAGAAAGGAGCTTTCTTCTGTCCCATTCTTCTTAATCTGATCTTTACTGCCATTGTCGTTTCACCTCCTCATAGGTTTTCTAAATTTATATCAAAAGTAATATTACTTTTGTTAACTGATAATTCTAAAATGGAAGTCCCTTAAACATTCCACCAAGTCCACCGCCACGGCGTCCTTTTTTTCCGCCCATCATACCGGGCATCTGTTTCATAAGCTTCTTCGTCTGCTCAAACTGTTTGACAAGCTTGTTGACTTCTGCCATATCAACACCCGCACCTCTTGCTATTCTCGCTTTGCGGCTTGGATTTAACAGTTTTGGATTACGTCTTTCTTCCGGTGTCATGGAATAGATCATCGCCTCTGTACGTGCCATTCCTTTTTCAGCCTGATCCGTATCAATATCCGGCATTTTTCCATTTCCAAGTCCCATTCCCGGCATCATCCCCATGATGCTTGAAAGACCACCCATCTTTTTCATCTGGCTCATTGATTCGAGATACATCTCAAAATCAAACTCATTCTTTCGCATTTTCTGCTCAAGTCTTTTAGCCTGCTCCTCATCAATGTTCTCCTGTGCCTTTTCAATCATCGAAAGCACATCTCCCATTCCGAGGATTCTTGAAGCCATTCTATCCGGATAGAACTGCTCGAGATCCGAAAGCTTCTCTCCCATTCCTGCATAAAGAATAGGTTTTCCTGTGACAGCTCTTATGGAAAGTGCTGCACCACCTCTTGTGTCACCATCAAGCTTTGTGATGATAACCCCATCGATTCCTATCTTTTCATCAAATGTTCCTGCAACATTTACAGCATCCTGACCTGTCATGGCATCAACCACAAGCAGTGTCTGATATACATCTGTTGCTTCTTTTATTTCAATAAGCTCAGCCATCATATCCTCATCTATATGAAGACGTCCTGCAGTATCGATGATCACAACATTAAAATCATTTTTTCTAGCATGTTCTATTGCAGCTTTCGCTATATCGGAAGGCTTATTTTTATCTCCCATAGAGAAAACCTCAACACCCTGCTTTTCTCCGTTTATCTTTAACTGTTCTATAGCAGCCGGACGATACACATCACATGCAACAAGCAATGATTTCTTGCCTTTTGACTTAAGCTTACCTGCAATCTTTGCTGTCGTCGTTGTTTTACCTGCACCCTGCAGACCAACCATCATTATAACAGTAAGCTCCTTGCCGGGTCTGAATGCAATTTCTGTCGTTTCTGACCCCATAAGCTTGATCATTTCCTCGTTTACGATCTTTATCACCATCTGTCCCGGATTAAGACCATTCATCACATCCGCTCCGATTGCTCTTTCCTGAACACTCTTCGTAAACTGTTTTACAACACGGAAATTAACATCTGCCTCAAGAAGAGCCATTTTAACTTCCTTAAGTGCAGTCTTAACATCATCCTCGGTAAGTTTTCCCTTACTCCGGAGATTTTTAAAAACGTTCTGCAGTTTTTCTGATAAACTGTCAAATGCCATATTACAGCTCCTCTAGTATCTGATTCGAAATAAGTTTTATTTCTGTCATTGTCTGTTCATTCTGGGATTTTTCAAAATTTGATGTAAGCTCATGTATTTTCTTAATGTCATCACGTATTGATACAAACTTTTTTACAAGGTGGAGTTTTTTTTCATATGCTTCCAGCTTGTTATTACACCGCTTTATCATATCCGCAACTCCCTGCCTTGAAATTCCTTCCTCCGAAGCAATTTCACCAAGTGAGAGATCATTAAACACGAAATCTTCATATATCTGGCGCTGATGCTCATTTAAGAGTTCGCCATAAAAATCATATAAATATGTCTGCTCTAGTTTTTCTTCCATATCAAGTCTTTCCCAGTGGAATAAATATCATATATTTACGAACCTATAGGATAATACCATAGCTGACATATGGTGTCAAGTATTTTTACTTGACATTTTGTATTTTCTTTTTAAATCATTGTTCTTACAACTTTTGGTTTGTATCCCTTTTTCTGAAGTGCATCAAGAATCTGTTTCTTATGTGCCGTTCCGAAACATTCAAGTGTTATGCGCAGTTCTACCGCAGCACTTCTGTTTGTTGTAACAAACTGGTTATGCTCAAGCTTTATTACGTTGCCCTGTACATCTGCAAGCGTCTGCGAAACTTTTGCAAGCTCACCCGGCTTATCAGGTAAAAGAACAGATACAGTAAATATCCTGTCCCTAAAAATAAGTCCCTGCTGCACAACAGATGACATTGTTATGACATCCATATTTCCACCGCTTAATATAGATACAACCCGTTTATCTTTTACATTAAGATGTTTTAATGCCGCAACAGTCAGAAGACCTGAATTTTCTACTATCATTTTGTGATTTTCTACCATATCAAGGAACGCAACGATCAATTCGTCATCTTCGACTGTAATTATATCATCAAGATTTTTCTGTATATATGGGAAAATATTTGAACCCGGTGTCTTTACCGCTGTACCATCCGCAATCGTATTTACAGTAGGCAGTGTTGTAACTTTGCCATTTTTAAATGACTCCTGCATACAGTTTGCGCCTGCCGGCTCAACTCCTATAACCTTTATCTTTGGGTTCAGAAGCTTTGCAAGAGTCGATACACCTGTTGCAAGTCCTCCCCCTCCAATGGGAACAAGTATATACTCAACAAGCGGAAGCTCTTTGAATATTTCCATCGCAATCGTTCCCTGTCCTGTTGCAACAGCCAGATCATCAAACGGATGGATAAATGTATATCCTTCTTTTTCCGCAAGTTCATATGCTTTTGCGCATGCTTCATCATATACATTTCCGTATAAAACAACCTCTGCGCCATAACTTTTTGTGCGGTTTACTTTTATAAGAGGTGTTGTTGTCGGCATTACGATAACAGCCTTACAGCCATAACATTTTGCGGCATAAGCCACACCCTGTGCATGATTGCCTGCGGATGCTGTTATAAGTCCCTTTGCTCTTTCCTCATCTGTAAGTGTACTGATCTTATAGTATGCACCTCTTACTTTGTATGCACCCGTAAACTGCATATTTTCTGGTTTTAAGTATACTTTGTTCCCTGTCTGTTCACTTAAGAAATCACTGTATACAAGTTTTGTCTCAAGTGTGACTTCTTTAACCTTTTCACTTGCCTCTTCAAATTTGTCCAATGTCAGCATATCATTTTCTCCTATTTTTTGATTTATTCCTGTACGTCATCTTTTTTCACATCGAAAAGTGCATTTACGAATTCATCTGAATCAAATTTCTGCAGATCATCAATCGTTTCACCTACACCTATATATTTAACAGGTACAGAAAGCTCAGACTGTATAGCTACTGCGATCCCGCCTTTTGCTGTTCCATCCATTTTTGTAAGAACGATTCCTGAAATCTTTGCTACATCAGAAAATTCCTTTGCCTGGACAAGTGCATTCTGACCTGTTGTAGCGTCTAAAACTACAAGCGTTTCCCTATACGCATCGGGATACTCATTCTCAAGTATTTTATTTATTTTACCAAGCTCATTCATCAGATTCTTTTTGTTGTGGAGTCTTCCCGCAGTGTCCACAAGAAGTACATCTGCATTTCTGGCTTTCGCTGCCTGTGTTGCATCATAAACAACAGAACCCGGATCAGCCCCCTCTGCTGCACCTATCATATCAACACCTGCACGGTTTGCCCATTCTTTCAGCTGATCTCCAGCCGCTGCCCTGAATGTATCGGCTCCTGCAATAACAACACGTTTGCCCTGGGCTTTTAATTTTCCGGCAAGTTTTCCTACTGTGGTAGTTTTTCCAACACCATTTACACCTATAACAAGCACTACCGATTTTTCGTTTTCAAATCTATATGCGGTTTCCTCAACCTTCATCTGGTCTTTTATGCTCTCGATCAAAAGCTGCTTGCAGTCTGCCGGCTCTTTTATGTGCTGCTCTTTCACTTTTTTCTGTAAATCTTCGATGATATTTTCAGTCGCCCTTACTCCAAGATCCCCCATTATGAGGATTTCTTCAAGTTCTTCATAGAAGTCATCATCAATATGTGAAAATCCACTAAAAAGTGAATCTATCCCGGAAACAATATTGTCACGAGTCTTTGTAAGACCTGAAACAAGCCTTTTAAAAAATCCCGGTTTCTTTTCCTTTTCTTCCATTTGCCTGTGTCCTCCTGTCATTTTGGCTGTTTATACGCAGTTATCTGTCATTTCCGCTGTAAAATATTGCATTTTGTACTGTACTTTGTATTATTCACTCAAATCGTTCTCGATAAGGTTTACGGAAACAAGTGTTGAAACACCCTTTTCCTGCATCGTTATACCATACAGCCTGTCTGCCTCTGCCATTGTACCTCGTCTATGTGTTATTACTATGAACTGTGTATTTTTCGTAAGCTTGTTTAAATAGCCTGCGAATCGCGATACATTCGAATCATCCAGTGCTGCCTCTATCTCATCCAGCAGACAAAACGGTGATGGCTTAAGCGCCTGTATGGCAAACAAAAGCGCAATTGCCGTAAGGGCTTTTTCCCCACCTGATAACTGCATCATATTCTGCAGTTTCTTTCCCGGTGGCTGTGCAATGATCCTTATTCCACATTCAAGAATATCCTCATCCTCCACAAGTTCAAGTGTTCCATGTCCGCCTCCGAACAGCTGCTTAAATGATTTATCAAATTCTCTCTGTATCTCGGCAAATTTTTCTGTAAACTGCCTGCGCATTCCCGTATCAAGTTCATCTATTATACCGACAAGGGTTTTTTCGGCCTCGATAAGATCATCATGCTGCCCTTTTAAAAATTCATATCGTTTTGATACTTCTTTGTATTCCTCTATGGAATTGACATTTACATCGCCAAGCCTTCTGATATCATCCTTTATCTGCGCTATTAATTTCTTTAATGCGCCTAAATCATCATATGCATCATTTCTTAATTCCGCAGCTGCATGTGGCGTGAGCTCATACTCCTCCCACATATAATTTGTCTGGTATTCATCAGCTTCCCTTAATTTTTCTTTCTGGTTATTAAGCCTGAAAATCTCTTTATCAAGTTCCGCCTGATGTTTAGATACTTCCTCCTGCTTTGTAAAAAATCCTTTGTATTCGGCAGACATCTGTTCTTTTTTTTCTAAGCATTCCTTGAGCTTTCCATCAAGTTCTGCATTGCTGCTTTCGGATGCATTTAATGTCTTTCTTATCTCTTCGATATCATTTTGTTTTTTACTTATATCTTCTTTTGCCAGTGATGCATTTGCTATGATTTCATCTCTTTCGGCATCAAATTTTTCAATTTCTGAATTGATACGCTCTATATTTTCGGTTACAAATTCAAGAGTTTTTGAAATGTCTGCACTTTCAAGCGATATTGCTGCCACCTTGTCGGAAGCTTCCTGTTCTGATCTATTGTTTTGTTCGAGAACCTCACTGTGCTTTTTGCCTGCTTCTTCAAGTTCTGCCTCACGCTGTTTTGATTGTTCTAAAAGCTCTGCTGTCTGCTTTTTTCCCTGATTTATCTCCGAAAGCTGTATTTCTATTTCTTCATTTTCTTTTCTCAGCCCGTCATATGCCGATTCGCTCTCACGTCTTTGCTGATCTGCTCTTTCCACATTTAATCTGGCAGTATTCTGCTCAATGTATTTTTTTTGGAGTTTTTCTCTTATTTCTGCAAGCTCGTCACTTCCAAGAGCGATAGCTGTTGCTATTTCATCTTTTCTGTTACGCAGTTCTTCTAGCTGCGACTTTGTATCCGCCACAATCTTTTCAAGTTCTTCAATTTCTCTGTTACGTGCCAGCAGATTTGATGAATTTCTGAATGCTCCACCTGTCATCGAGCCACCCGGAGCCAGATATTCCCCTTCAACAGTCACAATATGCAGTGAATAGTGGTTTTTCTTTGCAAGTGCGATAGCATTGTCAATAGTATCAACAACAATAACCCTGCCCAGCAGATATACAACCACCTCGTCATATTTTTGTTCGCATTTCACAAGACGGTTTGCAATCCCAAGCACACCTTTTTCCCCAAGTGCAGCCTCATTTTTGGGATTCCGGTTTGCCTTTACACTTGTAAGCGGCAAAAATGTAGCACGACCGAAATGATTCTGTTTAAGGTAGCTTATCATCTTTTTGGCGGTAGCTTCGTCTTCGGTAACGATATTTTGAATATTACCGCTTAAAGCAGTCTCTATGGCAGTCTCATATTTTTTATCAACCTGGATAAGATCAGACACAACTCCAAGTATTCCCGGATTGCCAGCCTTCTGCTCCATTATCTTTCTTATACTGTTTCCATATCCATCATATCTTTCTGCGATATTTTTCAAAGATTCAAGCTTTGACTCAGCCTTATGGAACTTGGCCTGCGCATCCTCGATAAGCCTTGAGGTTTCTTTTGATTTATAGCGCCAGTCCTTATCAGCTTTGGACAGCTTTTCTTCTTCTTTTCTGATGTCCTCTATCTCAGACGTAACACAGTCATACTGTTCTTTTGTGCTGCTTAAGATTTCATCAAGACTGCTTTCTTTTGTCTTTCTGTCCAAAAGCCTTTTGGTCAGTTCCGCTTTTCTTATGTTGACCTGCTCAAGCATTGTGTCAAAACGCTGCTGCTTTGACTGTATAGATGCTCTCTCCTGTAACAGGTTGATAAGTTCATTCTGTTCCTTTTCAATGCCAGCATTACATTCCGATATCTTTTTCTGAAGATTTTCGTAGTATTCCCTCGCCTGCTTTTCTTTTTCCTTTATATCAGAAAGCTGTTCATCGAGCCCTGCCTTACGATCATCATATTTTTTGCGGTTCTCAAGCCTCTCGTGCTTTTCTTTTTCAATAGAATCCAAACGATTCTGCAAATGCTCATCTGTCGTCTGTGCAGTGTGGATCTGTTCCTTTAAAATCTGGATCTGGCTTTCAAGCTTTTGTTTTGCTGATGACGAGTTGTTTATCGATTCTCTTATAGATTCGATCTGCAGATCCATGGCATTCATATCATTTCCAAGCTTTTCATACTCGTTTTTTATTTTTTCATATGATGCATTTGCTTCTTTTAACTGTTCATCAGCTATACGATATTTTTCTTCGACTTCTTTTTGCTGCACACCGATTCTTTCTGATTCAAGAAGAAACATATTCACATCATACTGTTTTAATTCTTCTCTCTTTTTCAGATATGTATGTGCTTTTTCTGATTGTCTCTGCAGAGGACCTACCTGACGTTCCAGCTCCGCTAATATATCATTTACACGTACAAGATTGTCTCTTTCACTTTCCAGCTTTTTCTGGGCTGTATTTTTACGTTTTTTGAATTTAACGATTCCTGCCGCCTCATCAAAAAGTTCACGTCTTTCCTCAGGCTTTCCGCTTAATATCCGGTCTATCTGACCCTGACCGATTATAGAATATCCTTCTTTACCAATTCCTGTATCATAAAAAAGTTCTGAAACCTCTTTGAGTCTGCAAGGATTTCCGTTTATAAGATACTCACTTTCTCCTGACCGGTACACCCTTCTGGCAACCGTAACTTCCTCAAAATCTACCGGAAGCTTATGATCTGAATTGTCGAGTGTTATAGCTACATAAGCATAACTGAGAGGTTTACGGTTTTCTGTTCCCGCAAAGATCACATCCTGCATTGATGCACCTCGCAGCTGCTTTGCACTCTGTTCTCCAAGCACCCATCTGACGGCATCCGCAACATTACTTTTTCCACTTCCATTAGGACCTACTATACCGGTTATCCCGTTATGGAAATCAAATACTATTTTATTTGCGAATGATTTAAATCCATGTACTTCCAAACTCTTAAGATACATCAAATTACTCCTTATCCTTCAGCACAAGAAGTGCCTGATATGCTGCCTGCTGTTCGGCAGCCTTTTTTGTATGTCCAGTCCCTGAGCTTATCTTTTTCCCATCTATATGAACGTCAACCGTAAAATTCTTGTCATGATCCGGTCCTGATTCATTCACGAGTTCATATGTAAGACTCTCATGTTTTCCCTGGACAACTTCCTGCAGAATAGTCTTGCTATCATAAAAGAGCTGTTTGTTTTCTATATCTGTCATTATGAACCTAAGTACAAACTCTTTTGCATTAGTAAAACCACCATCAAGATAGATTGCTCCTATAACTGCCTCTAATGCGTCTGAAAGTATTGATTTTCGTTTTCTTCCACCTGTATGATCCTCACCTTTTCCGAGATAAAGGTATTTACCAAGTTCTAATGGTTCCGTGCAAAGTGCCAGTGTAGGTTCACATACTATGCTTGCACGAAGCTTTGTAAGCTCGCCTTCCGGCTTATCCGGATAATTTATATATAAAAATTCACTTGAGACTATCTCAAGTACTGCATCACCTAGAAATTCAAGTCTCTCATTATCTGAATGTTTTTTCATATGTTTTTCATTTGCATATGAACTGTGTGTCAAAGCCTGTCTTATCAGATTTAAATTGTTAAACTGATATCCGATTTTTTTTTGAAATTCTGCTAAGTCTGACATTCTATACTCCTTGTATCTTTTATATTAAGTAAAAGCCCTTATAAAAAGGGCTTTTACCGGATTTGTGCCTTTTATGCATTGAGTGCGTTTTTGATCTGCTCTACAGCATCTGCGACTGTCACGATCTTTTCTGCTTCTTCGTTTGGAATTTCGATATCAAATTCCTCCTCAAGTCCCATAATGATCTGGAATACATCAAGTGAATCTGCTCCAAGATCATCAATGAATGTAGATTCCATAGTTACCTCGTTCTCGTCTACGTTAAGAACCTCAACAATAATTTTTCTAAGCTTTTCAAATTCCATGATAATTACCTCTCTGTCCTAGTTTAATTTTCTTTATTTGTATCAGGAGCTTTTGTTATATTCTCTCTGATTTTGTTATTTATTTCTTTTTCTTTAAATGTAACACACTGGAATATCGAATTTGTGATTTCTTTTGCCTTCGAGCTTCCATGTGTCTTTACCACAAGCCCATTTAATCCAAGCAATGGTGCTCCGCCATATTCAGTGGCATCAAAAGCTTTTATCGTCTTTTTAAGAGCAGGAAGTGCAAGTGCTGCACCTATTTTGCTTTTTAATGTGCTCATAAGACCTTTTTTTATTACACCTATAAGTGTTGAACTCAAGCCCTCATACAGCTTTAATATGACATTTCCGACAAACGCTTCGCAGACTATAACATCCGCATCACCTTTTGGAATATCTCTCGCCTCGATGCTTCCGACAAAATTAATATCATCGCATTCTCTAAGAAGCGGTATAGTCTCTTTTACAAGAGCATTTCCTTTTTCTTCTTCTGCACCGATATTTACTATTGCTACTTTTGGATTTTTTCTTCCTACAACATGCTCCATATAAATAGAACCCATCTTTGCAAACTGGACAAGGTGCTCTGCCCTTGCATCAACATTTGCCCCGCAGTCTATGAGAAGCGATATTCCTTTTTCTGTCGGAATAAGAGGGGCAAGCGGTGGTCTCTGGATTCCTTTTATTCTTCCTACTATCACCTGTCCGCCTACTAAAACGGCTCCTGAGCTTCCGGCAGATACAAAAGCATCTGCTTCCTTTTGTTTTACCATATTCATTCCGACAACAATTGATGACTGGCGTTTTCTCCTTATTGCTATAACAGGTGGCTCTGCCATCTCTATAACCTCCGGTGCATCAATAAGCTCTATCTGTTCTGACGGATATGTATACTTTTCAAGTTCTGCCTGTACACTGTCTTTTTGTCCAACAAGAAATACTTTTATATCGTCTCTAGCCTTAACCGCATCTACTGCACCTTTTACGACTTCTGCCGGGGCATTGTCACCGCCCATCGCATCAAGTGCAATTTTTGTAATTGTCTGCATTGGTACTCCTCCTATATCTATATGAAAATATACTATAAGTTCACATATAAATCAAGTTTATGACATAAAAAGGGTAATCAAAGTTTAGTGGGGGCATCCTTTAGTAGGGTCTATAAGTAGGGAGAATCCGTAGGGGCATTTAGTAGGGTCTCCACACATATTAAAACAGGGCAGGAAATCTCTCGATTTCTTGCCCTTCTTCGTCTCTTTTCGTATGATAATTCTGCAACGAAATTCTTTTGAAAGGAGACATATGAATAGTATCACAGAATTATTAAACTTGGAAGATGCCGACATCTTCATTTCCAACATCTCGATTAATGGCACAAAGAAAATCTTAACTCTTGAAACTAAACCAATTCGCCATTTCTGTCCTGTTTGTGGCTTTAAGATGTATTCACGCGGCATCAAAGTCCGGACCATCAACCATCCCGTGCTTCAGGATGGTTATGAGCTAATTTTAAAACTAAAGCAACGCCGTTGGCGCTGTACAAACACACCTTGTTCTTACACAATCAATGAATCTTTTAACTTTGTAGATAAACGAAAACGCAATACAAATGCGACTGATATGCTGATTATTCATGCATTTCGCGACTTATCCGTCTCTGCATCCAGCATTGCTTCCAAATACAAAGTTTCTGACACCTATGTTCTAGACACTTTTGACCGCTATGTAAAATGGATCGGCTTCCTCTCTGACATCATTTCAGTAGATGAGGTCTGTCTCGATCTTGATCCGAACTGTCGCTACGCGTTGGTCATTCAGGACTTTTATACCGGTAATCCAATTGATTTATTGAGTACCGTAGAACAAATGACACAGAACCTTATTTTATGTCCATCCCACTCGAAGAACGCTCACAAGTAAAGTATCTAATTTCCGATATGTATAATCCCTACATCAACTGGGTTAACAGATACTTTCCAAACGCTGTTTCTGTCGTAGATTCTTTTCACGTAATTCAATGGATCACTCATAAACTAGATCTTTACATACGTGAGCTCATCAAAAATTTTAAGAAACGTGATCGAGATGCATATACGGCCAACGGCGGCATTATCGATGAACACACCTTTATTCCAGCATCCAGAGAAGTCTACCTACTGCAAAAATATCGATGGCTGATCCTCGCTAATCACTCCTCTATTACTTATCATTCGGATTTAAGAATGGATACACGCCTTCACTGTCTGATGAACACTTATGATTATGAAGATTCTCTTTTTATGATTGATCCAAACTTAAGGGAACTTCGTGATTTAAAGGAACTTTATGTCCAATTCAATACTCGAAATGCTGGGAAACCAATGGATGCCAGAATTGAACTCGACAAACTGATCAACCACTATCTTCATTGCGGCAATTCAATTTTCGTTGATTTTGCCAATCTTCTGATTCGAAACCATGCTTATATCATCAACTCATTTGTAATGGTTGAAAAATACGGGGCTGGCAAAATATATAGCAGCAGACTTTCTAATGGACCTATTGAATCCTTAAATCGAAAAGTTAAAGACTTGAAAAGACTCGGACGTGGCTATCGAAACTTTGAGCATTTTCGAACCAGATTCCTATATGCGACCAGGGACACCCCTGTTATAAATGGAATAAACGATTACAATCCCGTCACTTATTTTGATATGGAAGATTAAAAAATATTTCGTTGCAAAACAGATCAGGCAGGTCGAAAGACCTGCCTGTGTTATCTATTCATAATTCGATTTAAGAAGCCCCTACGGAATGCCCCTAAAAAACTCATAGATTTTAGTTGTCGTCCCCATTAATTGCCCCTAAAAAACTTCGGGAAACCCCACTAAACTTTGGAGACCCCATAAAAAGAGGATAAGCAGCGCTTATCCTCCTGTTTTACATATTCACTACTATTAGTCCTGAGCGATGATCTCTTTTTTGTTGTATGATCCGCAGTTCTTGCAAACTCTGTGTGGCATCATAAGCTCTCCACATTTGCTGCATTTAACTAAAGTAGGAGCAGACATTTTCCAGTTTGCTCTTCTCTTATCTCTTCTTCCCTTAGAAGATTTATTCTTTGGACAAATTGACATTTGTTTACACCTCCTTAAACTTGTTAAATATATCCTGGAATGCTGCCATTCTTGGATCCGGTACAAAACTATCGCAATTGCAGGTGCCCTTATTCAAGTTCATCCCGCAGACTTTACAAATGCCCTTGCAATCGTCTTTGCACAGAACTCTCATTGGCCAGTTCACCAGAATTTCGGAATAGACAAGTTTGTCTATATCCAGTTCAAATCCAATCAGGTAGTCAGTTTCCTCCATCTCTCCATCCACAAGTCCGCCGTCTGTAATATCAAGCTTTTTGTCTATGTCGAGATGTATTTTTGTTGGAACTTCTTCCAAACATCTGTCACACGGTATCGAAACCTCTATATCAGCACTTCCGGTAATAAGCACACATGCGTTTTCCTGATTTGCTATATGAAGTGATATCGGGGACTTTTTCAGAATAGGAAAATCTCCTAATCTCGAAGAAAAAGATTCAAATCCTAATACAGCAGTTAAATCTGTTTCTTTATTAATAGATTTTACAATGGTTGATATATCAATCATCACAGTATTCTCCTATCCACACCTTGAAAATTATACATATGAGTGTGGTATTTGTCAACATTTATTTTGTCTTTATCCACATTTTTTTCACATTTATGATTAACCGACAAGTTTTACTGTCTCGCGGCAGATTGCAAGTTCTTCATTTGTAGGGATGACACATACTTTAACTTTAGAATCAGCTGTTGAGATAAGTGTTTCTATTCCATGTGCCTTGTCGTTGCGTACGTGGTCGATCTTTATTCCAAGATATCCCAGATATGCCATGATCTTTTCTCTTACGAATGAAGTATTTTCTCCAATTCCTGCTGTGAATGCTATTGCATCAACACCATTCATGGCTGCAACATATGCTCCTATGTATTTTGCAACTCTGTAGCTGAATACTTCTACTGCCTCTATCGCACGCTCGTTTCCTTCATTGTAAGCTGCCTCAAGATCACGGAAATCACTTGACACACCTGACATTCCTGCTACACCTGATTTTTTGTTGAGTACATTCATTACGCCTTCGATATCAAGATTTTCTTTCTTTGCGATAAATTCCATGATCGAAGGATCAATATCACCACAGCGTGTTCCCATAACAAGACCCTCAAGTGGAGTAAGTCCCATAGATGTATCTACACATTTGCCGTTTACTACAGCACTTACTGAAGCACCATTTCCAAGATGAGCTACGATGATCTTTGAATCATTTAAATCCATTCCAAGGTAATTTGCTGCTTCTTTTGATACAAAGCTGTGGCTTGTTCCGTGGAATCCGTATCTTCTTACTTTGTATTTGTCATAGTACTCATATGGAAGTCCATAGAGGTATGCTTTTGCAGGCATTGTCTGGTGGAATGCTGTATCAAATACGCCTACCATAGGTACGTCTGGCATAAGTGCCTGACATGCTCTGATTCCGATGATATTTGCAGGGTTGTGAAGCGGTGCAAGATCATTGCACTCTTCTACCTGTGCTATAACTTCCTCTGTGATAACTACTGAGTCAGAGAATTTTTCTCCTCCGTGCACTACACGATGTCCTACAGCATCGATCTGTGAAAGTGACTCCAATGCACCTGTCTTTGGATTTACGAGTGCATCAAGCACCATCTGGATTGCCTCTTTATGGGTAGGCATTGGTGCCTCAGTTATTTCTTTGTCAAGACCCTCTTTCTGATATACGAGTCTTCCATCGATTCCGATCCTCTCGCAAAGACCTTTTGCAAGGACTTCCTCTGAGTCTGAATTGATAAGCTGGTACTTAAGAGATGAACTACCACAATTAATTACTAAAACGTTCATTTTTGTTTCCTCCAAAATTAATTACATTTACAATCTGAGGGTCAAAATATACCGCAGACTGCTTTACATACTTATATTCATTATACCCCTTTTTTTTTAGCATACAAGTCTTAAATATGATACAATGGGCATAGCGTATCTGTATCATGTGCAAATGCGCACAGATATCAGCCCAGACGTATCACATACGTAAGCAAAGGAGATTTATTTTGAAAGTATCATCTGTTATCACTGAATACAACCCATTCCACAATGGACATAAATATCAGTTAAATAAAGTTTCAGAAGACACAGGCTGCGATTATAAAGTCATCATAATGAGCGGCAATTTTGTCCAGCGCGGACAGCCTGCCATAATGGACAAATACACACGGACAAAAATGGCATTATCATGTGGTGCCGATCTTGTTCTCGAACTTCCTGTTTCTTTTGCATCATCATCTGCCGAATTTTTTGCAAAAGGTGCCATCTCTATCCTTGACAGCTGTTCTGTTATCGATACTCTTTGTTATGGTGTTGAAAACAATGAGCACGGACTTATAAGGGAAATCGCTTCCGTTCTTCATGATGAACCCCGGCTTTTTTCTGATATCCTCAAAAAATATATGAAATCAGGCATGAGTTACCCTGCTGCCCGCACAAAATCACTTCTGCACGTTTTACGTGGATATGACACTGTATGTGAATCTGCGGTTTCAGAAATCATTTCTTCTCCAAACAATATCCTTGCGGTCGAATACGAAAAAGCACTGCTTGATACTAAGATTACAGGTTTTCCGATAAAACGCATAGGAAGCGGCTATCACGATACTGACCATATGAAAAGCTTTCCTTCTGCAACTGCAATCCGTAATCTTTTATCCTCGTCCGGTGCAAGGCTTACGGAAAATATGATCCCGGAAGAATGTTCTGCTATAATAGACGAATATACAAAAGATCATTCATTTGTTTTCGAAAATGATATCAGTGAGCTTTTATACTATAAGCTTCTTTCCTTAAAGAATGAAGGCTACAGAAATTTCAGTGACTGCAATGAGGAGTTATCCCGAAAGATCAGTAAAAACCTTTATAAATATAAAAATTTTACCCAATTCTGCGAACTGATCAAAAGTAAAAATTACACATATTCAAGAATTTCAAGGGTCTTGATCCATATCATGCTTGACATAAAAGATGATGATCTGCTGCAAAATCCATATATCCGTATCCTTGGATTCAAAAAGAGTGCTGCCCCACTTCTTCATGCTATAAAAAAAGAAGCATCAGCTCCAATAATAACAAAGGTAGCTGATGCTCCGTATGAACTTATCTCAAATGATATATTTGCAGCAGATATTTACAACAGGCTTTGCAAAAATGATGCAACTAATGAATTTACCCACGGTCCGGTGATCATGTGATCGCCGGACATTAAATTTCCATGATAATCTCTCTCGCAAGATCTTCGCTTATCGGTTTTGCATATACTCCTGGTGCGAATTCAACGATATCTCCGATTCCTTTCTGGATAACGAACCTGAGTTTTCCGTCACGCACTTTTTTATCAGTGTAAAGCTTTTTTACAAGGGCTTCCCGATCTATATAATCAGGTATCTTTGTAGGAAGTCCTGCTCTTTCGTACAGTTCTGTAACCTTTTTTACTTCCTCATCTGACATATATCCTAAGGTTGATGACAGCTGTGCCTGTGCGATCATACCAATGCTCAATGCTTCTCCATGAAGAAGTTTGTAATCACTAACTGTCTCTATAGCCCTTCCAACAGTGTGTCCGAGATTTAATATCTCTCTTAAACCGCTCTCTCTTTCATCTTTCATGACAACGTTATATTTTATTCTGCAGTTATTTTCTGCTATGTACTCACAGGCAAACTTCTTGAATGAGAATATGTCATCAAGATTTTCCTCTATAAACTCAAACATATCACGGCTTGCCATACATGCGTGTTTGATCGTTTCTGCCATACCACTTGACATCTGTCTTTTAGGAAGTGTCTTCCATGCAGCAATATCAATATAAACCTTTGCCGGCTGATTAAAAAGTCCGATAAGGTTCGTAGCTACCGGTGTATCTACCGCAGTCTTTCCTCCTACAGATGCATCTGCCGCCGCAAGAAGTGTCGTAGCATAATTTATAAATGGAATACCTCGTGCATATGTTCCCGCAATAAATCCGGCAAGATCTGTAACTACTCCGCCTCCTACAGCGATAATACAGCAGTCACGCCTGAAATGCTTTTCTATCATAGCGTCTTCGATCTTTGCCTTTGTCTCGCGTGTTTTACTCTTTTCGCCAGCTGGAAACACAAACAGATCAACCGCATATCCTGCTCTTTTTATTTTCTCGCAAAGCGGGAGTGCATATCCATCTTTTACATTTGTGTCTGTGATCACAGCAAACTTCCTGATGTTTCCAACAAGCCCTGCGTCTATATCACTGACCAGCTTCGACGATAAATCATATCCTATCTCTATATCGTATGTATCATCCACCACTCTTTTCAGTTCTACGTTAAATGTGCTCATCCTGTTCTCCTATTCCTTTTTATTCGATTCCAACCGCCTGTTTTGCCAGTCTGTCCGCCTCTTCGTTTCCCTCTACTCCTGAATGTCCTTTTACTTTTACAAAGCGGATATCTATCCTGTCCTTAACGGACTGAATAAAATCATAATAGCCTATAGTTCCCGCCTTGTTGCGTTTCCACCCGCCAGTGGCCCACATTTCTATTCCCATGTAATCATAATATACCGACAGTTTTTCTATGCCGAGTTCCAAAGCTTTTTCTATTGCCGCCCGGCTGCCAAGTATCTCTCCTGCAACATTACGCATGGTACGCCATTTCAGGATCACATCCATTACCCTGTAGAACTATTTTTCTGTTCCCGTAAAAAGATATCCGCCATAGCCATATGTTGCTGTTGCTTTATTAAACGAACCATCTACGAATGCATATGCCCCTGCATCATTCTTTTCTGACGGTTCTCCTTTTGAAGGATCTGTATCCCCGAAATATTCTTTTGCTTCTCCTAATGTTTTAAAGCTCTTATAAACAGCTCCCGGGAACTTATCTACCATAGTTTTACATTCATCCCATGTTTTATAGATTCCCGGCTTCCTGCCGTTTTTTACTGCATAGTATTTCAAAGAAATTTCCTCCGGAATATCATATGTACTCTCAAAATGCTTCATTTAGAAGATTCCGAGAGTACATTTATTTGTAGTGCATAATTTTAGCACTTTAAATAAATAAAGTCAAGTTCTTACAAGCTATTTTATGTACTTATCCAGTCCGTCTGAGAACTCCAGTACACTCTGGAGTTTATCCTTTGCGTTCTTCGAACTCTTTCTGTTATTTTCGGTAATCTCCGACGCTTCCTCTGTATTAGCAGTAATCTCCTCACTTGCGGCAGAGAGCTGGTTTATGCTGTCAACAATAGCATTATTTGAATTTTTGAGTTCTTCTATCATGTCATTTATGTTGGTCATTTCCTCGGTCAGTTCTTTCATATTGTCATCAATAATTCCGAAACCTTCCGATACTTCATCGATAATGGCATTCTGTTCTTTAGCCGCCTCTATTGATTCATTCACAGAATCTGAAGCCTCTCTTGAATATGCACTAAGCTGCTCTGCAATTTCTGTAATATTTTCTGTAGACTTTCTTGTCTGCTCTGCTAACTGTCTTATCTGCTCTGCAACTACCGCAAAACCTTTTCCAGCCTCACCAGCTCTTGCCGCCTCTATGGATGCATTAAGTGCAAGCATATTGGTCTGGTTTGAAATATTAAGTATCATATCCGTTATAGTTTTTACATCTCCTGCCTTTTCCTGCAGATTTTCCATTGAAACGATAACTTTTCCATTTGTGTCCGCGATGCTTTCCGAATGTTCGCTTAGGATTTTTACCTTATCTGTATTCTCAATAACCTTATCCATTGAATCCGCTGCCTTGCCGGCTGCCATTTTGCTTCTTGCAGCCACATCATTGATCGCATCCTGTATGGATTGTGTCATTACAGTCTGGTTCATGATATTTTCTGTAGTACTATTTGTTCCCGTAGAAATTTCCCCGACAACCGAATCAATATTCTGAGCCGAATCATATAATTCATCCAGCGCTGCATTTACATCCTTTGTCTGTTCTTTTACCCCTTTTGCTATATCAAGCACATCTTCCATTATAATTTTCTGGATTTCCTGTTCATCACGCATTGAATACATTGCATCATGATTAAACTTCCACGAAATTTTTGTTGCGATACAAAATACAGCAAGTGATAAACACAAAACCATAAACATGACTGTCTCTGCATTTCCACTGCTATCGCTGGCTATCACGCCTGCCATTACCCCGATATAGCGGAATAATGCCGCAATAGCTATTCCTGCTGCTGCAATATACATCTTTTTGCGCTTCATGTATGTCATCAGCGCAATCAGAAGCGGAATTGGGAAAAACATCATGCAATTATTTCCATTTATTATTATTGCTATAAAATATGTAACGACAAACTGCAGAATACATATATTGCTCATATTTGGATTCGCCTGATCACGTAAATAAAACACTGTACAAACCACCATACCGGCTATTGACCACACTGTACCTATATACATCAATACAGTTCCGCCATATTCAAAAATAAGAAAAAATATATTGCCAAGCATCCCCAGCTGCATTAAAAGATATGTAATATAGAATATTTTATTTGCTCTTTTTAGTTTTGGCTCATTGTCCTTATATAAACGTGAATTTATCTTTGTTCGCAGCTGGTTTACACGTTCTTCTTTCGTCACCATATTATCCATTACTATTCCTTCCTGCTTTGTTTTTTGCTTCTTGAATCAACAGTTTTTAAGTACAGATACGCAAGTGCATCTCTTTGCGCTTCTACGATCCTGCATCCATATAGGATCTTTCCATCCTCCATATCCTTGCGGACAACTCTTATCTTAAAACGTATCTGGAATTCATGTCCCCTTACGGAATCTGCAAATTGAAGTTCTATAAGCTTTCCCTCGTATGCGATATCCATCTCAGGGATAAATGCCACCCCTCCCTGACTGATATCTTTAATGATTCCATAATACATGCCATCATCGCCATATATCGAAAGTACGCAGCGAAGTCCTATCTTTACCCTGTCCTGGTTTCTCCTTTCGCTTTCTTTTGCAAGCTTTTTATAATCGCTTGTATTTATGAGATAATATGATCTGCCGAAACGTTTTACTGTAGAAACATTTACAGCCGGCCACTTATATCTTTTTCCATTATGATTTTTTGCTATCACATCTATGACTATTCCCCTGAATGAACTTGACGAAAAATCAACCGTGTTTCCTCCATATGTATATGGATTGATAAGGACGCTGTCTGCATCCACGATCTCGACCTTTGATTTGAGTTCGTATTTAAGGCCGCCCCATTTTATATTAAGCTCAAGTTCTTCTCCCACTTCAAGTTCCTGAAGTACCATCGCATTCCCTCCATTATATCTGTTCTTATATCTGCTCTATATTATATGCATAAAACATTACCATCAGCCTATGTGAAACAGTGACTTTATTACTATTATTATATATCAAACAGCATACTTCTGTCAAAAAAACATAAAAAATAGACAGACTTTATGTTTCAGCCTGTCTATTTAAAAATTATAATACTCTGGATAAGAATTCTTTTAATCTTTCACTCTTAGGATTTGAAAATATTTCGTCCGGTGTCCCTTCTTCTGCTATGACACCCTCATTTATAAACATTACGCGGTTTGCCACTTCCCTTGCAAATCCCATCTCATGTGTAACTACAACCATAGTCATTCCTGACCTGGCAAGCTCTTTCATTACAGAAAGCACCTCACCTACCATTTCAGGATCAAGAGCAGATGTAGGTTCATCAAACAATATCACATCCGGATTCATTGCAAGAGATCTCACTATAGCAATTCTTTGTTTCTGTCCTCCTGAAAGCTGCATCGGATAAGCCTGCGCCTTATCACCAAGTCCTATCCTCTCAAGAAGCTCATCCGCTTTTTGTGAAGCCTCTTGCTTTGAAAGGATTCCCAGCTTTACAGGTGCAAGCATTATATTATCTTTTATCGTCATGTTTGGAAAAAGATTGAACTGCTGAAAAACCATTCCGATTTTCTGTCTTACTACGTTTATATTTGTCTTTTTGTCAGTGAGGTCTGTTCCCTCAAAAAGTATCTGACCTTTTGTAGGCACCTCAAGAAGATTAAGTGAGCGTAAAAATGTAGATTTACCACATCCGGATGGTCCGATAACCGCTATGACATCTCCCCTGTTCACATTTGTGCTTATTCCTTTAAGCACTTCCTGTTTTTCATAATTTTTGTGCAAATCTTTTATTTCAAGAATAACATTATCGTTCATTATTTCTAAGTCTCCTCTCAAGTCTGCTCACGCAGCGGCTTAATATCATGACAATCACAAGGTATATAATTGCAACTGCAATAAGTGGAAGGAACGCTTCATATGTGTTACTTCTTATGATGTCGCCGCCCTTTGTAAGATCCATAAGTCCGATGTAGCCACTTATAGACGTTTCCTTCAAAAGACTTATAACCTCATTCAGCAGTGCCGGAAGGATATTTTTAACTGCCTGCGGCAAAATTATAGACGTCATCGTCTGTTTGTAATTAAGTCCAAGACTCCGTCCAGCCTCAAACTGTCCGATTTCAACTGACATAATTCCCGAACGCACTATCTCAGCAACGTATGCTGCTGAATTAAGTCCGAATGCAATTGCCGCAACAAGGATCTTGTTTGTAACCGATGCAAGGATCACATAGTAAATTATTAGAAGCTGAATCATGACAGGCGTTCCACGTATGATCGTAAGATATGCCTGACATAAGCCGTTTAAAATTGTAAGACCGCCATTTCTGTCATGGCTTGTCCTTACAACCGCTATAAGAAATCCAAGGATTATTCCAAGCATAACAGCAAAAAGTGTTATCACTACGGTATTTCCAAGACCTTTTACGATATACATATATCGGCTGTCTTTCACAAAATTGTCATATAACTTTTCTTTTAACCCGATTTTTGAACCGCTGCTTCCGTCCTTTACAATAATATCCTGCTTTGTTGTAATATATGAATCTGTAAAATTGATATTTTTCTTTCTATCCTCTGTTACAGTAAAACCAGATGCGCCGACATCGACTTTGCCTGATGTGATCGCAGCTATGATCGAGTCAAACGCCATATCCTCAACCTGCATATCCATTCCAAGCTCATCACATACAGCCTGCATAATGTCTATATCTATTCCTGTTATCTGATTATCTTCATAATATTCGTATGGTGGGAACTCAGCATTGGTTCCTATTTTTAATGTACCATTTTTTCTCTCTACATCCTTTTTCTCATAAGGAGTCTTTCCTATCTGAGAATCTGAACCTATATAATTGTTTATGATTGAATCTATGGTTCCATCGCTTTGGAGCTTTTCAATGGCTGTATTTACATTTTCTAATAGTTCCGGATTATCTTTTCCTATACATAATGCATAATCCTCTTTGGTAAATTCATCATCTAAAATCTTAAGCCCGGTGTTTTGCTTTACAAACTCCAGTGCCGGCTGCTCATCAATTACCACACAGTCTATTTTTCCAAGTTTAAGTGCCTGGATCGCATCGGCACCCTTATTGTATCTTTCAACCTTGGTTCCCGATCCATCCTTCTCATAATCCGAAACATAGATATCTCCAGTCGTGCCAAGCTGCACTCCTATTTTTGCTCCGGACAGATCCCCGGCATTTTTTACCTCTTTCCCTGCTTTACTGTTATCATTCGAGCATGCACTGATGCCGGTTATAACAACAATAAGTAACAGCATAAACGCTATGATAGAGGTCTTCTTTTTTGTAAATTTCATAATATTCCTCATTTCTGTATATTTATACAAGAAGTATACCATATGATACAGATATGTCTACCCTTATTATTTTCACTTATTTTTCAGCCTGATGATAACCTTTTATTGAATCCCGTGGAGATTCACTTCTCCCCATCGTTTTAAAATCTATATCTGTAAACGATATTTCCTGTACTAATTGCTGCAATGCCTCATTATACTCTGACTCACTGCACTGTTTATCATTAACCGTATATGTTATGCCCGAATGGCCATTTCCATTATCTTTGTATTTATTATATATAAATGCGTCTGTCAGATGTATACTGGAACATCACTTTATCGTTATCATAATAAATTTTTGTATCATCTCTCCTTAGTTTTTTCGTTTTTACCTTTGAATTTTCCATTGTTTGTATTCATCAAGTCTTTGAATAAATCCTGCAAATTCCGGAACAGTAAAATCAAGTTCTTTATATCTTACAGGATAAATAATACCCTTATTAATCAACTGTGCTCTTATCGTAGATATAGATCCTACGTCTTTATTCAAATTATGAGCCACATTAGAAATTGTACATGGCAATTCGCCACATTCTACCATAGCAAAAACAAATTTTTTATCGCTTTCTGAACATCGTTCATATCTTGCTTTAAAAAATCCACTATCTAATGTATTTAAAAAACTATTTGTATTATATTCAATATCAGAATCTTCTATTAAGTCCTTATCTGTATTTTGATATACGATTTGACACAGCTGCTGAATAAAATATGGATATCCTTTTGTTATTTCCACAATTTTTTCAATTGCCTCATCCGAATAATCAATATTAAATTTCTTAGCTGGTTCTTCTATTGCCTTTCTCGACTGTTCAAGTGTTAGCGAACCAATTTGCTTATATGCGAATAATCTTTCTGAATATGATTTTTCATCAGATAACATTTTATATATTCTAGGAAGTCCTGCTCCTATAACCATAACCGGATAGCCTAATTGATTTGTTCTGTGCAATGCAGCAATTAATGATCCTAACTGTTCCTGTTTCATATATTGAATTTCATCAATAAAAAAACAAACAGGTGTTTGTACTTTTTGGGCGGTTTCGCCAATTGTCACAAAAACTTTCGTCAGGCTTTGAGTTAAATTATTTGACAAGTATAATTCTCTATCTTGTAATGAAACTGAAAAAGTAGTATTACTCGGATTAAAAGAAATTACCAATGATTTTATCGCCTCTAATGGCTTTTTAATCAAATTTTTAAATTTTTCTTTTGTGCTGACCTCTCTTAAGAAATCTTGAGCGCACTCTGCAATTTGAGAAATAAAATCATTTTTTTCTTCTATCTCTATATGGTTATGAAATATTCCATAATCATCAGCAATCTCTTCTAATCTATTTATCAAAACTGTTTTTCCAACACCTCTTAATCCACTGTATATCATGGATCTCACCGGAACACCAATTGTCATCGCTTCAAAAATCTGTCTGACCTCTTTAATGTCATCATCTCTCCCGGCGATATACATAGGTTTCAATCCAGCTCCCGGTCTATAAGGATTAACCTTTATCAATAATAGCACCTCCCTTTTTGTTTGCATTTTATCACATTTATATTTCCTTATCAACGCAATAATGTGCTTTTCTGTTATTCCACGCTGTTTACCGCAAAAAAACTTCTATAAGTACCTATAATTTTCTAATCAATATTAAGTCAAAAGACTAATAAAGACCAGTAGATTCAATGCAATCTACTGGTCTGTGTATGACTTTTACAATCTATATTCTTTTAAAAGCTGCGCCTGATATTCTCTGTCATTAATCGACCTTTTTAAATCTTCAACTCTTCCCTCAGACAATAATATATCATTTAATTTATTAATCAGATTTAGAGTTTCTTCTCTGCCTTCTTTTCGCCCCTCTTCCAGTCCTTCCTCACGCGCATCGGCTCTTTCAAGTTCAAGTTGTCTGTCAAATTTATAATTTAACTGCATATTCTTAGTCACCTCACTTCTATGAGTTTTCAAGAAATCTTTTAATATATCATTATCTATGCAGTAATCTATCGCTAGTTCTATATCATTTCCTAGTTCCTCATATGACTTACCTGAATGATATTCTCTTACTTTATTGACAAACATCATATATTCATCAAGCCATACACATTTCTGCAGAATCTGGCGGTTTTTACCTGCATTTATGTTGTACACGATACACTTTAACTCAAGTTTCGGATCATCTGTCGGCTTTTCAAAGGCATCTGAAAGCTTTAGTTCCTGAACATCTGGCTGGTCTTCTTCTCCATTATAAAAAACCACAAAATGCGGTGTAGGTATCCTGACAAGACGTTTACCATATATGTTTTTTCCAGTCTTGCTTTTGCTATTTTTCTCATTAAGTATTTCACTAAGTATAACCGTAAAATAAATCAGACTTCTGACCGGCATATTAGGGCAGATCGTCGACTGGTGCTCATATATGCTAAGCCGGGCATCCACGACAAACGCTGCATCATTTCTCACTGATAGCGATATTCCTCCATCGAGTGTGACCATCTCCACATCATCTGGATTGTCATAATGCGATCCGTTCATCACATTGTACAACATCAATGCTCTATTTTTGTCCTGCTTTAACTTGTTAATTGGTACAATAAAAGCAGAACTTTCAGGAAAATATGATAGAAATTAAAGATATACGATCACTGCACCCCCTTATCGCCAGACGACACCCCTGTGTCTCACATTATAAATGTGCCAACGACTGTGCAGGCAATTATAGAAAAACTGCTTTTTATATATTTTAACACACTCCATGCAAAATACAATAAATTCTTATAACTTCTGACATTAAAAATTGTTAGTAAAAAACACCCGGCACATTTTTCGTGCCGGGTTCTATATCATGTTTTATTAAAATTTAACAACACCATTTACTACGTTAAAATATCTTCCGTTGTATGCCAACTTTCCTGTGTATTTCCATGCAACCTGTCCTTTGGCTACTGTGACACCAAGAGTTTTTATTAAAATTGACAGCTCCGTTATTTATATACCACCAAATTCCATTATACTTGCAAAGTGTTGTTGTAAACGAAACCTTTCCATTCTTTACATACCACCAAGTTCCATTGTATTTGCAGAGTCCTGTTGCTCCAAAGTTTACTTTTCCTCCGCTTACATACCACCAGGTTCCATTATATTTGCAAAGTGTTGTTGATCCGAAATCCACTTTTCCATTCTTTACATACCACCAGGTTCCGTTGTATTTGCAGAGTCCTGTTGCTCCAAAGTTTACTTTTCCTCCGCTTACATACCACCATGAACCATTATATTTACAAAGTGTTGTTGATCCGAAATCTACTTTTCCGTTCTTTACATACCACCAGGTTCCGTTGTATTTGCAGAGTCCTGTTGCTCCAAAGTTTACCTTTCCTCCGCTTACATACCACCATGAACCATTATACTTACAAAGTGTTGTTGATCCGAAATCTACTTTTCCGTTCTTTACATACCACCAGGTTCCATTATACTTGCAAAGCGTTGTAGCTGAAAAATCGATTTTTCCGTTTTTCACATACCACCATGAGCCATTGTATTTTGCAAGACCTGTGTACGAAGTATCAACTACACCATCTTTGTAGTAATACCATGCATCGCCATCTTTTTGGATGCCATTTGCATAATTTAAGACGGTTGATACACCTTCTGGGAGAATCCAGAAATCTACATAACTACATGTTCTATTCTCAAGTGTATAATATTTACTCCATTCATCACCTGAAAGACTGTCTCCATATGTATCCGTATTATTCTCCCCATAAACATCAAGTCCGCCTGCCATCGTAAGGTTTCCCAAGTCATCTGCTGTATAATATACTCGAATAATATATACATCATCGATTCGATCATTTTTGTACTCATCAAGATCAGCTCCACCTATTTCTGTAGAACCCATATTTTCATTTAAACAATTCAAATGATTGTGAGACCACCAATCTGATGCATTCCAATTTTCTTTTGGCAAAACATTAAATCCTTTTATATACATATCAGGTTCTACCGCTGGTCTATATTTCGAACCATTCCAAACCAATCCGCCAACATACTTTGTTTTTAATTCACCATCTGTATCTTTTTCGATAACTAAATTGCCATCTGTATCTCTTGATACACTAGGAACGATCACTTCAGAGCTATATGCTTTCCAATATGGAATACTGCTTTTCTCCCAATCAATATATGCCTGTGTATTCTTACCACAGACTACTACATTTCCTTCATAAAAACCATATCCCATTTGATTTATAATGGCTTTCGTATCTGCTGTTGAAAGCTGCTTTTCTACATAATCCCCCTCTAAACCTAAGTCGATTGATGTCCCGTCTGCCACATCTGCAGCCTTAACAGTCTGACAGTCGCCACCTGCAAACACCGCTGCTGCTGCAAGTGAAACTGCCACTGCGCTAATGGCTAACCCTTTCTTTTTCATAAAGTTACCTCTCTTTCTCTTTTTGATTTTGTATAATACTTTTATATTATAACTCATCTGGGTTATATTTTCAATTTATCTTTCATTTTTATATCTAGGTATTATTTTTCAAAATAATTACAATTACATAAAGCAAACGAAAGTGAGTGATATATATAATTGAACAAGATGTATTAAACAGGATACAACAGTTACTTGAGTTCAAGCATTGGACACTATACAAACTGGCTAAAGAATCCAACCTTGCATATTCAAGTCTTAATAACATATTTAACCGCCAGACCTGTCCAACTGTTGTTACCCTGGAAAAAATATGTAAAGGATTTAATATAAGTCTTTCAGAATTTTTTTCATTTGACACAAATCCTTTGCGTGATGAATCTCTAACATTTGAACAACAGGATTTGTTAAATTCATATAATGAACTATCTTCTCAGGATAAAATGTTACTTCAGGCATATCTGAAAGGATTGCGAAAAAAATAGGCGGCTGTTTTCATATGATCACAGCCGCCTGTTTATTATTTAAGTGATTAACCAGAGTTTCCACTATTTGCTCATAGTTTTCTATGCTCATAACAAAGAAATCCAATATCTTTGTTCTATTGTTCCGTCCTTTTCTATCTCATTTTCAAGGACGCCTCCATTCTTTTGAATGGATTTTGCCGATCCAATATTTTCTTTGTCACAGCACATTAAAACCTTGTCTATTCCTAACTTTTTACATTCTTTAAGTGCAAGTCCAATCATTGCGGTTGCATATCCTTTTCTTCTTTCACTTGGACGGATTCCATCTCCGATATGTCCACCACATTGCAGGAGATATTCGTTTAAATAGTGACGGATGTTGACCGCCCCAACAAAAATATTCCTGTCTTTGTCAAGACAAAACAACGTTGTATCCGGCACAAGTCCGTCTTTGTTTCCTTCTTTTATCTCTAAATTCTCAAGATAACTGTCAAAATCATGAAAATCGTTTCTAAAAATCGCCCATGGCGAATGATTGGTATTGTTTTTCTCAATATCCGCTTTCCACTCTGTCAACATGTCAGACAATTGTGTCTGATACTCTGACGTCAGTTTTACTAATTCAATATTCATTCCATTCTCCCTTCTGCTTCTAATCTGCATCAATTCAAATTGCTGTAAAGCCCATAAAATCAATGATTTTTCACTTCCTCATTCATATTTGCAAGTGCTTCCTTACGACAAACTACCGCCCAGTCAGGACTATAATTTCCATATGGAGTGTCTATCACAAAGCCACCCTTTTTCAGCTTTGTAAAAAGCAACACATTTTTGTTATTTTCCAGCTTATGAGCAAATTCTGACTCGCCCTCGCTATCCAATATGTAATAATCATTCATCGCAGAGCTTCAATCAGTCGCTCATGAAGCAAAATAACCTGCGCTTTACTCAATCTTATCATTTGGCAAGCACCTCGTAAGCCTCCATATTCTGCTTAACAAGACGCTCTGATATAGCAAATACATACTCTGTAACATTTAATTTATAAGCCATACTTTGCCCTCGTTTCTCTAAGTGCTGTTCTGGCATCCTTTACCTGTCCTGCCTCTATCTGCTTTTTAGATATCTCTATATCTCTGTACATGGCAATCTGTCTCATGGTTGACTCATAAATCTCCATGCTCATAATTACCATATCGCCATAGCCATTTTTTGTAACATAAATTGGCTCCTCTGACTTATGGCACATATCAGATATCTCCGATGTATTCTTCAGGTCTTTAATTGGAATTATTTGTGGCATAATATACACCTCCTTGTTTATGGTCTAATTATACCATAATTATGTCCTTTTTACCTCAATATTTGACCTTTTAAATTTTATAGAGAAGTCAGCTCTAACTCAACTAACTACAGGACTTTTAAATTTGTATATGAATGCATACAATAAAATTAACTAAAGTTAACCATAGGTCTATACATACATCCAAACCCCAAAATAAGGGTGTACAGTGCATCTATACTATAGGCTCAAAAGAAAAACGGTCGATGACATGTGTCAAAGACCGTTTCAATTGCGCTTTTATTAAATTCATATATATAGATATTTCTTTAAAACCAAGGCTTTTAGCCTTCTTCCTGCATGCGGCTTAACTTCTTCGCCTGGTCGGCTGCGATGCACGCATCAATGATTTCCTGAATATCTCCGTTTAATATTTTGTCCAGTTTATAGAGCGTGAGATTGATCCTGTGATCTGTCACACGTCCCTGTGGGAAGTTATAGGTACGGATCTTTTCTGCACGATCTCCTGTTCCTATTTGGCTGCGGCGTTCCTCAGCCTCGGCATCCTGTTTCTTCTGAAGCTCTAAGTCATAGAGTTTTGTACGAAGGAGTGCAAAAGCCTTTTCCTTATTCTGGATCTGTGATTTTTCCGTCTGGCTATAGATGACTATTCCTGTAGGATAATGTGTAAGTCGAACGGCAGAGTCAGTTGTATTGACACACTGTCCACCATTTCCCGACGCACGCATTACATCGATACGGATATCTTTATCATCTATTTTTACGTCTACATCCTCTGCTTCCGGCATTACTGCAACTGAACATGTAGATGTCTGGATTCTTCCCTGTGATTCAGTCTCCGGTACACGCTGCACACGGTGAACACCGGATTCATATTTAAGTATTGAATATGCACCGGAACCTTTTACCATAAACTCAACTGATTTCATGCCACCAATTCCTGTCTCATCAGCATCGAGAGTTTCAACTTTCCAGCCACGGTTTTCTGCATAATGGACATACATACGGTAGATCTCAGCTGCAAAAAGTGCAGCTTCCTCTCCACCTGCACCCGCACGTATCTCGACGATTACGTTCTTATCATCGTTAGGATCTTTTGGAAGAAGAAGGATCTTTAATTTCTGTTCAAGTTCCTCTACCTGCTCTTTTGATTCCTTTAACTCTTCTTTTGCAAGCTCACGCATTTCCTCATCTGATTCCTCGTCAAGAATAGCAAGTGAGTCTTCTATATTCTGCTTACAGTTTTTATATTCCTTGTATGTCTCAACTATAGGCGCAAGATCACTCTGCTCCTTCATAAGCTTCTTAAATCTGTTAGCATCATTTGCCACATCAGGCTCGCTGAGCAGATTCATAAGTTCCTCATAATGATGGATTAAATCCTCTAACTTATCAAACATTTTTTACCTCTTTTCTATACGGCCCATAACGACTCTGTCATTTCCTGCCAGATCCTTTATGACCTTAACCTCACAATATCCTGCATATTTAAGCATATCTGATACCGCTGTTCCCTGATCATACCCGATTTCAAAAAGAAGTATTCCATTATCATTTAAATGTGTCTTACTGTCTTTTACGATCCTACGGTAAAAATCAAGTCCATCCTCCTTGCCATCAAGCGCCTCCATTGGTTCGAACCTTGCAACTTCCGGCATAAGATGTGGTATTTCTTCTGACATTATATATGGTGGATTTGAAACTATAACATCAAATTTATCATTTATTTTCTCAAACAGATCACTTCTCTCAAAGTCGACAAAAACATTGTTGATCTTGGCATTTTCCTTTGCAACATTTATGGCATGTTTTGAGATATCACACGCATAGCCTGTCACATCTGTAGTATTTTTAAGTATACTTATTATAATGCATCCCGAGCCGGTACACATATCAAGTACCTTCATGCCAGGTTCTATAATCTTTAAAGCCTCCTCAACGAGAGTTTCTGTATCCTGTCTTGGAATAAGTACATTGTTATTTACATGAAATGTAAGCCCCATAAATTCCTGCTCACCTGTTATATATTGGAGCGGAATACGTTCCGCACGTTTTTTTAAAACAGACTGGTATTCCCTCGTCTGTTCTGTTGTGAGTTCTTCATCCATATGGACATAATAGTAAGTCCTATCTATCTTACACGCCATAGCAAGCAAAAGCCATGCATCATTTTTAGCATCTGTTATATCGGCTTTCTGCAAAATGCTCTCCCCCAGTTTTATTGCTTCCCTATATGTCATTTTATCCTTCTTCTTTCTGCCATGCTTTCCAGTCAAATACAGCTTCAACAGAAGCAATTCCAACTTCTATCATATCATCATCAGGTTCCTTTGTCGTAAGACGCTGCATCCATAACCCCGGCTGGCTCAATATATTCATGAACCAGTTGTCATACCTTCCGGCAAGTCTTATAAATTCAAATGATACTCCTGCGATCACAGGTATCAGCACCAGACGCCAATAACTGTAATGGTTTTGAATCAACTCTTATAAACATAAAAACAAAATACTTATAAGCATAACTATAAGCAAAACTTGTTCCGCAGCGCTTATGGAGTTTTGAACTTTTACGCACATTTTCAACATTTAATTCCATGCCATGCTCAATGCAATTTATGCACTTATGCTCCGCTCCATGGTACATAAAGGTTCTCTTTATATCCGGCGTCATCGAAATTATTGCTATATATCCGATAAATATCACAAGACGGATAATCCCCTCAAACAATGCGATCATCATCTGTGATTGTGTGATTTTGTGGAATATTCCTGATAAAAAATATGGCAGTGCAAAAAATAATCCTAGAGCAATAACTATCGAAAGAGCAACCGTTCCGCCCATCAATAGATCATCCTGCTTCTTTTCTTTTTTATCTAATGCCTTTATCTGTTCCGCAGAAAGACTTTCTCTTTTTTGTTTCTTTTCGTTTTCTTCATCTTCATCCTCAAAAAACGAAGCCGAATACATAAGCGTACTCATCCCCAGATACAGTGAATAAACAAAACTCACCACACCTCTTAAAACAGGTATTTTCTGCATAACCTCCCACGGCTTTGACATTTTGTGCTGCGATATCTTGACTTCTATTTTATGGTCCGGTTTTCTGACTGCCACAGCATATTGGTTTTGATTTTTCATCATAACACCTTCCATGACTGCCTGACCGCCAACACCTGAATATCTCATTATATCTCATACCTTTCATAACCGCCTTTAATTGTCAAAGCGGTTGTCCTTTAATTCAAAAAGGCTGAGGTATATTGCAACCTCAACCTTTTTAGTAACCGTATGGATTCTATTTCATACCATATTTCTTATTGAACTGCTCAATACGTCCACGAGCCTGGTTAGCTTTCTGCTGTCCAGTATAGAATGGATGGCATTTTGAACAAATTTCTACGTGAATCTCTGGTTTTGTAGATCCTGTAACGAATGTGTTTCCACAGTTACAAGTAACAGTTGCCTGATAATAATCTGGATGGATTCCTTCTCTCATGATTTTCACCTCTTCATTTTCTTATCGTTTTATTTAGTTACACTCTTTATACCCGTATGCCCGATCCGCATATGATACTTACTGCAAGAGCGACACGTTACGTCCGTTTACATCCCGATAAACAGCTTAATAATTGTAGCATAGCCTATATGGTAATGCAATAGTTTTTTATAAAATTCTGTTTTTCTTTACAAGATTAACAAATTCCTTGTTCCCTTTTGTGTGTGCAAACATATTTAAAACATTTTCTACTGCCTCATCCGTACGCATTCCATTGAATGCTTTGCGCATATTGTCAACAGCAGCCTGCTCATCATTATCTAAAAGCAGATCCTCTCTTCTTGTACCTGATTTTACGATATCAATAGCTGGGAATATACGTTTTTCTGAGAGCTTTCTGTCAAGCACAAGCTCCATGTTTCCTGTTCCCTTAAATTCCTCAAAAACCACATCATCCATCTTGCTTCCTGTATCGACAAGAGCTGTAGCAAGGATCGTAAGGCTTCCTCCCTCTCTCATATTTCTCGCTGCACCAAAGAAACGCTTTGGCATATGAAGCGCTGCCGGATCAAGTCCTCCTGATAATGTACGTCCGCTTGGTGGAACTGTAAGGTTATATGCCCTTGCAAGACGTGTGATACTGTCTAGTAATATCATCACATCTTGTCCATGCTCCACAAGACGTTTCGCCCTTTCTATAACCATCTCTGATACACGCTTATGATGATCCGGGAGCTCATCAAATGTAGAATAAATAACCTCAACATTATCGCCCTCTATAGCTTCTTTTATGTCTGTAACCTCCTCCGGACGCTCATCAATAAGCAAAATTATAAGGTGCATCTCCGGATTATTTATCTTAATGGATTTTGCTACTTCTTTTAAAAGTGTTGTCTTTCCTGCTTTAGGCTGTGAAACGATCATGCCCCTCTGGCCTTTTCCTATTGGCGATATAAGATCAACAACTCTCATGGCAACACTTGCTCCCGGTCTTTCAAGCCTCAGCCTTTGATTAGGGAATATAGGTGTAAGATCTTCAAAATTCTTCCTATGCTGTGCTGCAGCCGGTGGATACCCGTTTACTGAGCCAACATATAAAAGCGCAGAAAACTTTTCTTTGTCTGTTTTTATCCTTGTGTTTCCCGTTATTATATCTCCGGTTTTAAGGTTAAATCTGCGGATTTGCGAAGGAGCAACATATACATCATTCTCACCCGGCATATAGTTCTCACAACGTATAAATCCAAATCCATCCGACATAACTTCAAGTATTCCATTTGCTGTAATACCACTGTCAAGGCTGCTTACCTCATCTTTTACAGCCGGCACTGCGGCATCATTTTCCTTTGAGTCATACTGAGTCTGTTTCTCATCATTTTCATTTTTGACTTCAGCATTATGCTCTGCTTTTTTTCCAGCTTTTGGTTTAGTCTCTGGTTTGTTTTTTTCTTCCGTTTCTGCTTTAGTTTTAGGTTTTGCTGCGTCTGCCTCTGCCATTTTTGCATCTTCTTCAAGCATACGTTCTATAATCTGGCTTTTTTTCATTGCCGAAACGCCCTTTATTCCCCGGGCTTTTGCCAGATCCTTTAATACAAAGGCAGAAAGACTTTCATATCTTTCTCTCATCATAATTTTCTCCTATTTGGGAATTAATGTCTGAAACGACCATCGAACAATTATTAACGATTACATTATACATCATCATGTACAAAATAGGAACCCCCTTTTTTCTTGATTTAAAAGTTAAGTAATGCTATCATTTATTAAAATAAGAAAATTAAGGAGAGCCACCATGGATAACAAAGAAAAAGCATTATTATGTCATAAAGAATGGAATGGAAAACTTGAAACTATTGCAAAATCAAAGGTTAACTCCCGTGAAGATCTGGCAATCGCATACACTCCAGGTGTAGCTGAGCCATGTAAAGTCATAGCTGAAGACAAAGAAAAAGCCTACACATATACATGGAAATCAAACACAGTCGCTGTTGTCTCTGACGGAAGTGCCGTGCTCGGTCTTGGAAATATCGGACCATATGCTGCTATGCCTGTTATGGAGGGTAAATGTGTACTTTTCAAAGAATTCGGAAATGTCAACGCTGTACCTATCTGTCTTGACACACAGGATACAGACGAAATAATAGAATGTGTAAAAAATATTGCTCCAGGCTTTGGTGGTATAAATCTTGAAGATATTTCTGCACCACGCTGCTTTGAGATAGAAGAAAGATTAAAAGAAATACTTGATATCCCGGTATTCCATGATGATCAGCATGGTACTGCAATCGTTGTTCTCGCCGGTATAATAAACGGACTCCGTCTTACCGGCAAGAAAAAGGAAGATTGTAAAGTTGTCGTAAACGGCGCAGGTTCTGCCGGAGTAGCAATAACCAAACTTCTTCTTACATATGGATTTAAGAATGTTACAATGTGCGACCGCCATGGTATAATAGGTAAAGATTATCCTGACCTTAACTGGATGCAGAAAAAAATGACAGAGGTAACTAACCTCGAAAACAAATCCGGAACCTTAGCAGATGCCCTTAAAGGCGCAGATATTTTTGTCGGTGTTTCTGCTCCGAATATCGTGTCCGCCGAGATGGTTTCTTCCATGAACAAAGATTCTATTCTATTTGCAATGGCAAACCCTGTTCCTGAGATTATGCCGGACGTTGCAAAAGCTGCCGGTGCAAGGGTTGTCGGAACCGGCCGAAGCGATTTTCCTAATCAGGTAAACAACGTGATTGCTTTTCCTGGAATTTTTAAGGGTGCTCTCGAAGGACGTGCAGCACAGATTACCGAAGAAATGAAACTGGCGGCTGCGGAAGCACTTGCACACCTTGTTTCAGATGCTGAATTGTCCGATGAATTTATCATGCCTGAAGCATTTGACCCAAGAGTTGCAGACGTTGTAAGTGCAGCTGTCAAATCACACATAAAATAAATCTATGCGATATTATTCTTTAAATGACTATTGTAAAAAGACATTTGGCGAAAAAGTTTATAAATTATCGCTTAACGCTGGTATGACCTGCCCGAACCGTGATGGCAGCTTATCATATACTGGCTGCTTTTACTGCAGCGAGGGTGGTTCAGGAGACTTTGCCTCCGATAGCTCACTCCCGATCGCCGCACAGCTTACAGAAGCCAGAAGGAGGCTTTCTTCAAAAACAGACTGCCGTAAATTTATCGCATATTTTCAGGCTTTTACAAATACCTATGCTCCAGTGGAATATTTAGAAAAAATATTCTATGAAGCAATATCAGATCCTTCTGTCTGCGTTCTTTCTATCGGAACACGGACAGACTGTTTCAATGACGAAATATATGATCTTTTATCAAGATTAAATAATATCAAACCCGTATGGATCGAACTTGGTCTTCAGTCAATACACCAGTCTACACTTGATGCAATGAACACTCACACAAAAGTAAGTGATTTTACAGTTGTCTGCAATGAATTAAACAAACGCAATATCAAAGTTATCGCCCATCTTATTTTAGGACTTCCGGGCGAAACAAAAGAAATGATGCTCGAATCAGTTGACTTTGCAGCAAAAAGTAATATTTTCGGTATAAAGCTGCAGCTTTTACATGTTCTAAGAAACACAAAGCTTGCCGAATTGTATGAAAAAGATCCTTTTCCTCTTTTCTCGCTTGAGGAATACTGTGATTTTATAGTAGACTGTATAGAAAGGCTTCCACCCGGTATGGTCATCCACCGAATGACCGGAGATGGTCCACGGAAACTTCTGATCGCTCCAATGTGGAGCACAGACAAAAAGCGGGTGCTTAACACCATAAATCAAAATTTAATTAAAAGAAATACCTATCAGGGGCGTTTCTTTATGTAAGGAGACAACTTTGGCAGAACCATTTACTATATATAAACTAACAATTTTATATATGCTTGACAAGGCAGATTTTCCGCTGTCCAATACACAGATTTCCAATTTCTTTTTGGAAAAGGAATACACCGATTATTTCCGTGTTCAGGAAGTAATCGGCGATTTAGTAAATGCAGATTTAATTAAATTTGAATCAACGCATTCTAATACCCAGTATTCCCTTACAGCGGCAGGAAAAGAAACTCTTGGATTCTTCAAGGATAAAATAACCGACGGTATTGAATCGGATGTCAAAGGTTTTTTCGAATCTAATAAACTCGAATTCAAACAGGAAAATTCCATCCTTGCCGATTATTACAAAACAACCGGCCATAAATATGCTGTAAGGTGTCAGGTACGTTCCGAGGGAAGTACCGTAGTTGATCTTACACTAACAGTTTCAACAAAAGAGCAGGCTGAAGCCATATGCAGCAACTGGAAAAAACAAAATGAGGATGTTTACGAATATCTTATGGATATGCTGCTCAAATAAACGCTCTTAAATAAGCCATCTAAAAAACCTCCATTTATCTTTATGATAGATGGAGGACTTTTTATTTCAGATCATTTTAGTGATCCTGATATTTATTTTTTAATACTGTATCCGAATTTACCAAGCTTTTCGCCCATAACAAAATATTCTCCGTGGGAGTACATTACAAGTCCAGTATCGTTTATATTAAACTTTCCCTTTTCATCCATGTACTCATCATCTACTGTCACTCCGACAACATCCGCTATAAACATTGTATGGCTTCCAAGTTCTTCTATCTTTTTTACCCTGCATTCTATATTTACAGGACTTTCCTTTATTCCCGGAACAGAAACATTCGGAAGCTTTATTGGTGTAAGCTTCATTTTTTCGAATTTATCAACATCTCTTCCGCTCGTAACTCCACAGTAGTCACAAGCTCTCACCAAATCCTTTGTCGTAAGATTTACGACAAATTCTTTTGTGCTTTTTATCATTTCATATGAATACCTCTCCGGTCTTACCGAAATGGATAGCATAGGTGGATTAGTGCATATGGTTCCTGCCCATGCAACTGTAATTATATTATTTTTGCCATTTCCATCTGAAACACTTACCATAACTGCCGGAACAGGATTTAGCATATTTCCTGCTTTCCAGTGTTGTTTTCCCATATTCTACTCCTTTGTATCCAAGCTATATAATGGACATTTTTATTAATTCCTGTTTTAATTTTTCCCCGTTTTGCCGTTCAATCTCTGTAAGAGGCAGGCGAAGCCCACCTACATTAAACCCCATATAGTTCATGGCTGCTTTTACAGGTATCGGGTTCACTTCGCAAAACAGCAAGTTGATAAGATCTAAATATTTCAGCTGTATATCAAGCGCTTTCCTGTGATTTCCATTAAGATACTCTGTAACCATGTCGTGAGTTTCCTGCGGTACTACATTTGAAAGCACCGATATAACTCCAACTCCTCCAAGTGACAGAATAGGTATTATCTGATCATCATTTCCAGAATATATATCCAATGTTCCCTCAGCAAGCGATGCAAGCTTTGCTACCTGTGAAATATTTCCGCTTGCCTCTTTTATGCCGACGATATTTTTGCAATCATGTGCAAGTTTTACTGCCGTCTGTGGCTGTATATTGCACCCTGTGCGAGATGGAACATTATAGATTATAATAGGCAGTTCCACCGACTGTGCTATTGTTTTGTAATGTTCATACAGACCTCCCTGGGTTGCCTTATTATAAAATGGAGTTACTATAAGGAAACCGTCTACTCCCAGCTTCTGTACTTTTTTTGAAAAATCTATAACAGCAGCTGTAGAATTCGCACCTGTTCCTGCGATCACCGGAATTCTGCCGGCTGTTCTTTTTACTGCAAACTCTATGACAGATAACTTTTCTTCTTCAGTCATTGTAGCCGGCTCACCTGTAGTCCCACATACAATAAGTGCATCTGTTTTCCCCTCTATCTGTCTGTCTATAATTCTGCCAAGTTCATCATAATTTACACTTTTATCCTTATTAAACGGAGTAATAAGTGCTACTCCGGCACCTTTAAATAATGACATAAATTCCTCCCGCCCTAAAGCTTAAGATCTGGATTTTCTTTTATAATATCAGCAATAATCTCTCTCTCATCCATATGATGTTTTACACCACAGATTTCCTGATAATCCTCATGTCCCTTTCCTGCCAGAACGATTATATCACCAGCCTGCGCATTCTCCATGCAGTATCTGATAGCTTCTTTTCGATCCGGTATAGTAACGTATCTGCCATCTGCCTTACTTACCCCGACAAGAATATCATTTATTATATCCATAGGTTCTTCATTCCTTGGATTATCAGATGTTACAACAGTAAGATCTGCCAGACGTGAAGAAACTTCTCCCATCTCGTATCTTCTTGACTTTGCACGGTTTCCTCCACATCCAAACAGGCAGACAAGTCTTCCCGGTTCATACTCTTTTAATGTTGTAAGCAGACTCTCAAGTGCCATTGCATTGTGCGCATAATCTATCATTATCGTGTATCTTTTTGTTACAGGGACGATTTCTATTCTTCCTTTTACACTAACATGGCAGAGAGCCTCTTTTATTGCCTCCTTTGCCACATTAAAATGATGACAGATCGCTATAGCTGTGAGTGAATTATATACGCTGAACTTACCCGGCACATTTACCTCAACGTCAAAATCAAGCAGACCTGAAACATGATATTTAACACCAAGTGCACCATGCTCCTTTTTCAGTTCAACATTTTCTGCAACAAGATTATTTATTGATTTGTATCCGAAAGTCTCAACCTCACATGTATGACCTTTCATTATTCCTTCAAGATGTTCATCGTCCCCATTAAAAATACCAAGCCTGCATTGTCTGAAAAGAAGACTCTTGCAGTGCATATATTCCTCGAAATCCTTGTGCTCATTCTCTCCGATATGATCCGGTTCAAGATTTGTAAATACACCTATATCAAAAGTAAATCCTGATACTCTGTGAAGCTTCAATGCCTGTGAAGACACCTCCATAACTACCGCATCCATTCCCTCATCTGCCATCTCTGCAAATAATTTCTGAACCATGTATGATTCAGGTGTAGTATTCGCAGCCGGAGTATGTTTATCACCACATATGGACTCAATCGTACCTATAAGTCCAGTTTTTATTCCTGCTGATTCGAGTATAGACTTAACCATATATGTTGTAGTTGTTTTGCCCTTTGTTCCGGTAATTCCTATGGTTTTTATTTTTTTTGCCGGATAATCAAAATATGCAGCTGACATATATGCCAGCGCAAGTCTTGTATCCTCTACTTTAATATATGTCACGCCGTCAACCGGAGTCACATCTTTTTCTACAATAACTGCTGCTGCTCCATTTTTTACAACATCAGGTATAAACTCATGTGCATCTCTTACACTTCCGGAAATACAAACAAACACAGAATCTTTCTGTACCTTTCTCGAATCATATACAAGAGTTGATATCTCCATATCAGTATTTCCAGCTAAAACTGTGTATTCTAATTTTTCTAATAATTTGCTAAGTTTCATTTCTTTCTCCTACTTTATCTTAGATTTCTTTTACAAACAACCGCAACAATTAATTCCAGATTATATTTATATAAATATTTCTCCTGTAAATACTTCTGCCGCAGGTCCTGTCATAAACACATGGTTTGTATCTCTGTCATACTCGATTACAAGATCCCCGCCTCTTAAATGCACAAGCACTTTGTCATCTGTTTTTTTATTTAATATACATGCCATTACTGTCGCACATGTTCCTGTACCACATGCCCATGTTTCCGCTGATCCACGCTCCCATACTCTCATTGACGCTTCGTTTCTTGAAATTATCTGAACAAATTCTGTATTGGTACGTTTTGGAAAACGAGGGTTATTTTCAAATGATGGTCCATATTTTTCAAGTTCAAAATCCGCAACATCATCAACAAAAATCACAGCATGCGGATTTCCCATAGACACACATGTCATTCTCCACTGTTTTCCCCCTGCCTCTATAGGTTCGTCAACAACGCAGCTTCCATCTGCAATAACAGGTATCTTATCTGGCTCTAAGATCGGTTCTCCCATATCTACTCTTACCTGTTCAACCTTTCCGTCTTTTGTATAGAGCGTAAGGTATTTTATGCCGGCTCCTGATTCAACGGATATTTCCGTCTTATCTGTAAGCTTATGATCGTAGACATATTTTGCAACACATCTGATCCCATTTCCGCACATTTCGGCTTCTGAACCATCTGCATTATATATTCTCATTCTGAAATCTGCTATATCTGACGGACCGATCGTAATGACACCATCAGATCCTATTCCAAAATGTCTGTCACTTACTATAGTAGAAAGCTTCGCCGGATCATCAACTTTCTCCTCAAATAAATTTATGTATACATAATCATTTCCGCATCCATGCATTTTTGTAAATTTCATATTTTCACCTCATTTATTCAGTATATTATCATTATACTCCGCACTTTTTAATTTTGGAAGTTAATAAAGTGCTTTTAAGGTTGCAAATTATGCTATTTTAAACTATTATGCTTATAGAACTACCTTCCATTATATACGTTCTTATAGATGAAATCACAAAGCAATTATCTTTATAAAGACTGATACATAAATAATAATATATAAATCATGACAAATAAATACAGCCATTAAAGGAGATACAGATGGATTCATACGAAAAAACAGGATACCTCACCAAACCATATAAAATGTTTCATATTACCGACAAATCAAAGCTCGATATACCATTTCACTATCATGATTTCCATAAGATACTTATACACATCAAGGGAAATGTTTCTTACTGTATAGAAGGAAGAAACTATAAGCTCCAGCCATATGATATTGTATTAGTTAATGCAGGCGAAGTCCATCGTCCAATATTAAATGATGATTCAATTTATGAGAGGATCATCATTTATATTTCCAAAAATTTTGCAAATGAAAATATTTTATATTTTGATGATGACCTGACGATATGTTTCCGTAAGGCATCAGCATGCCAGTCTCACGTCCTGCGTTTTTCTCCGATAGACAAGAGCCCCATATGGCATTCAATAAAACAATTATATAATTCATTTGATGACACCGGATACGCAAATGAGCTGCACCGCAAACTCGTTTTTCTGGAGTTTATGATACAGCTCAACCGAATCTCCATAAGCGGAGGAACTCAATATATTGACACTTATTCGTCCAACGAAAAAATCGTTGAAATAATAGATTATTTAAATCATAATTTAACAAAAGAACTATCTATAGACAATATTTCCGACCGTTTTTTTATGAGCCGATATTATCTGATGCATAGCTTCAAGGAAGCAACCGGCTACACTATAGGAAATTATGTATCCACAAAACGCCTGCTCCTCGCAAGGGATTTGATCCAGAATGGCACTCCTGTAAAAACCGCATGCTATGAATGTGGTTTCAAAAGTTATTCCGCATTTATACGTGCTTATAAAAAATCTTTTGACACTCTGCCATCTGCATCATTCCCTTACTGATCTTACGCTGACCTGGCAGTTATCTTCCATTATTTATGCTCTTTCGTTTATTGCATTTATAAGCTCAGGTATCAGCTGTTTCTTGCGCGATACAACACCTTTGAGCATAAGTCCCTGCCCATTCTGTGGCTGGCTATACGCTGAAGCCGCAATAGCTGCTGCCTCCTGCCCTGTATATATAAGGTATGTCGATTCGTCCAGTATGTCTGTAAGCATGACGAAATACATATCAATTTTTTTATCTACCTGCATTTTTTCCATGAGCGGTGTAATTCTTGCCTGCACCTTATCAAGCTCTGTTCTTGCAAGCGCACTTATCTGAGATACACCAAATGTATAATCTCCCGAATGGAATATTTTAAAATCCTGATTTAATATTTCATCTTCTGTTTTATTCGAAAAATCGCTTCCGGCTTCAAACATCTTCTGTGCGAATTCATCAATATCTATTCCTGCGATTTCCGCAAGACACTTTGCTGCCGATTTATCTATCGCAGTACACGTAGGCGACCGGAACACAAGTGTATCAGATAATATGGCTGCACACATAAGTCCTGCCATCTGTTCACTTACCTCTACCCCTTTTTCCTGATACATCTGGTATATAATTGTGCCCGTACATCCCAATGGCTGGTTTCTAAAATAAACAGGTGCCATTGTTTCAAGACTTCCTATTCTGTGATGATCTATTATTTCAAGTATTTCCGCCTCATCAATATTTGTAACGGCCTGCGACTTTTCATTATGATCCACTAATATAACCTGTTTCTTCCTTGTATTCATCAGGTTTCTGCGTGAGAACATACCAACATAATTCTGGTTTTCATCAACTATAGGAAAATCCCTGTGTCTGATCTTTGCCACTGTATCACGTACATCATCAACGTAATCATCCATCTCAAAGTGTACAATATTTTCTTTTGTCATAAAGAATTTAATAGGCATACTCTGATTTATAAGTCTTGAAACTGTAAAAGTATCGTATGGAGTACTTATGACAACGACATCTTTTGCATTTGCTGCCTCAAGTACTTCCTGTGAAATTTCAAATCCATTTGTCACTATAAGACAGCTGCAGTTCTGCTCTATACAGATAAGCTGTGCATCTTCCCTGTCTCCTATTATGACAAGATCATCATCCTCGACTATAGACTGGAGTACCTCAGGTGTTCCAATCCCGACTACTACTTTTCCTTTTACGAAATAGCCATGCTCATTTCCTGCGACAATAGTTCCCTCTAATGTATCGATTATATTCTTATACTGGGTTCTTGCTGTCGACAGGATTGAATTGTCATATACATCCATATATGATTTTGCTATATCCCCTGTTACAATAAGGCCTTCCAGCTTGTTTTTTTTATTCACAACCGGGAGTGTTACTACATTGAGGATTTTCATCATTTCCCATGCTCTCTTCATGGAAATATGACTGCTGACACCTTCTGTCTTTCTTATATGGATATCTCTTATCTGTGTTCCTACATCTTTTAGCAGCTCCGGTGTCTCTGCCTTAAAATACTCAAGCACGAATGCCGTCTCAGCACTGACACTCCCCGCTCTCATAGGAATATAATCCATTGTATCATCTGTTTGCTGCTTAAGGTTTGCATATGCTATTGCTGCACATATAGAATCCGTATCAGGATTTTTATGTCCAACAACCCGTACTATTTTCTTTGCCATATTTTCTCCTATAATGTGTTATTTATGCAACCGGCATGTATTTAAATTACCGCCATTCTATAAAGGTGCAAAATGCAATTCCCATCTGGGAATTGCATTATATTATCTAAATTAAATTATCAAATACGCCACATGCGTATAATGAAAACATTATCAATCCAAATGTATTTATCAATGCAAACACAAATGTGAGGATTGAAAATGTCTTTGCAGACCTGATCTGTTTTTCGATAGCATAAACAGAATCCACTTTTTCATCCATTGACTTAAAAAGATCCTGTATATTTCTGTAACATTTTACGTTTTCTGTATGTACCTTTTCTGATATTTCCTGTTTTAAAGCTATAAGCTGATTATTAAGTTCCCCTAATGATTTTAACATATCAGATGATTCACTGCCTGCTTTTGAAATATCCTCACCGACCGAACGTTCTAAATCATCTATCCTGACTGAAATTTTATTTGTAAGATCATCTATATTTCCGGATATATTTTTGCCAAACCCTTCCATATTCTCTGTCATGGAAGCTTCGATCTCCTGCATTTTAGCATTAACCCGGTCTATCAGTATATCTATCTGATGCTCTACCTGTGCAGTTATACCGTCAGCTTTTACCTGACGTTCGTCTAAAATCTGTTTTAATTCCTCTGCTTTTATCTCACGTTCTTCGACAATATCAGCAAGCTCCTTTGCTTTTGTCTCTTTTGTATCGAGCATTTCCTGAAGCTTCTGTGCCTTTTTTCGAAACTCATCTATCTGTGTTAATAAAAAATCATCCTTATCCACTTTTTCGTGCATCCTTTCATGTCGGTTAACATCATCATCTGTCATCTGTGCAGCCTGTTTTGTTTTTTCCTTCTGCCTCACTAATGGTGACCTATCACGATGCGACCTTTTGGATTGCCTGTCCATAAAGCCTGCCATTTATTTTCCTCCGATAAGGTATTATTCCATATCCCCTATCTGATGTATACCGGGAGATATAATACCATAGATATTGTACCATTACAGCTTAAATTTGTAAACGGATGATTTCGTTTATTATTAAGTACAAAAAACCACAGGGCATAGCCCTGTGGTTTTAATACTGAGATCATTAATTATCAAATTAATCCTCTCCATATAACTTAACAAGTTTCTCAAGGTGTGAGTAACGTGCTTTTGCTGCTTCCTCAGACTTAGCAAAGAGTTTCTCTGCTCTCTCTGGGAATGGCTTGATAAGACGAGTATAACGTGCCTCATTGTTAAGGAACTCCTGGTAAGATCCGTCGCCGGCCTTTGATGTAAGTGTGAATGGATTCTTTCCTTCTGCCTTAAGTGCTGGGTTGAATGAGAAGAGATTCCAGTATCCAGCCTTAACAGCCTTCTTCATCTCATCCTGGCAGTGGTTCATACCACCCTTAGCGATACCGTGAAGCTCGCAAGGTGCGTATCCGATGATGAGTGATGGTCCCGGATAAGCCTCAGCCTCTGTGATAGCCTTAACAGCCTGTGCTGGGTTTGCTCCAAGAGCGATCTGTGCAACATATACATATCCGTAGCTCATAGCGATCTCTGAAAGTGACTTCTTGCTTGTCTCTTTACCAGCTGCTGCGAACTGACATACCTCACCGATGTTAGAAGCCTTAGAAGCCTGTCCACCTGTGTTAGAGTACATCTCAGTATCGAATACCATTACGTTTACGTTCTCACCAGAAGCAAGTACATGGTCTAATCCACCGAAACCGATATCATATGCCCATCCGTCACCACCGAAGATCCATACAGATTTCTTTCCGAGGTAATCCTTCTTAGCAAGTACTTCTTTAGATTTCTCACATCAGCTGCTGCTGCCTTCTCTAACTCTGCAATAAGAGCTGTTGTTGGCTCAACATTTGCCTTTGTGTCATCCTTTGTCTCAAGGAATTTATCTGCTGCTGCCTTGAACTCAGCTGTAGCCTTGTCTGATGCAGCGATCTCTTTAACAAGCTCGATAGCCTGATCACGGAGATATCTCTGTCCAACTTCCATACCTAAACCATGCTCAGCATTATCCTCGAAGAGTGAGTTAGACCAAGCTGGTCCCTTCTTAGAGTTGATATTTACTGTGTATGGTGATGTAGCTGCCGGGTTACCCCAGATAGAAGAACATCCTGTTGCGTTAGAGATGTACATCTGCTCACCGAAGAGCTGTGTAATAAGTCTAGCATAAGATGTCTCAGCACATCCTGCACATGAGCCTGAGAACTCAAGGAGTGGCTGGTTGAACTGTGATCCCTTAGGTGTTGTATCAACCATTCCGGCATCTGTCTTCTTAGAAACGTTAGCTACTAAGTAATCAAATACTGGCTGCTCTGCTGCCTGAGACTCCTGTGGCTGCATTGAGATAGCAGCTGTAGGACAAACTGTGATACACTCACCACATCCCATACAGTCAAGTGGAGATACGCTCATTGTATACTTGTAAGCGCCTGCCTTTGGCTTCATATCAGCAACCTTCATGTTAGCTGGAGCTGCTTTAACTTCGTCATCTGTAAGTAAGAATGGACGGATTGTAGCGTGAGAACATACGAATGCACAGTTGTTACACTGGATACACTTCTCTGGATCCCACTGTGGAACTGTAACGGCTGTTCCTCTCTTCTCGTATGCAGAAGCACCTGTTACATACTGTCCGTCTGCCTTGTCAGCGAATGCTGAAACCGGAAGGCTGTCTCCATCCATCTTAGCGATTGGATCAAGGAGCTCGTTAACAAGCTTAACAACCTCTGGACGTCCTGTACGCTCTGCCTTAGGAGCATCAGCCTCAGGATTCTTCCAAGACTCTGGAACCTCTACCTTATGTACAGCGTCAACACCGGCATCGATAGCCTTGTAGTTCATCTCTACTACTGCATCACCCTTCTTTGAGTATGACTTCTTAGCAGCCTGTTTCATGAACTCAACAGCCTCGTCGATAGGCATTACATCTGCAAGCTTGAAGAATGCAGACTGGAGAATTGTGTTAGTTCTCTTACCCATTCCGATCTCGATAGCCTTGTCGATAGCGTTGATTGTGTAAAGCTGAATGTTGTTGTCAGCGATATATTTCTTAGCGTCAGCGTTGAGGTGATGAGCAAGCTCTTCATCTGACCACTGGCAGTTGATCATGAATACTCCGCCTGGCTTAACATCCTGAACCATCTTCATGCCCTGGATAACGTATGCAGGGTTGTGGCATGCTACGAAGTCAGCCTGGTTGATGTAGTATGGGCTTCTGATTGGGTTGTCACCAAATCTCAAGTGAGAAATTGTAACACCACCGGTCTTCTTTGAATCATACTGGAAGTATGCCTGGATGTATTTGTCTGTGTGGTCACCGATGATCTTTGTAGAGTTCTTGTTAGCACCTACAGTACCATCTCCGCCGAGACCCCAGAATTTGCACTCTTTTGTACCAGGTGCAGATGTGATAGGAGCTGGCTTAACCTCTGGAAGTGAAAGATTTGTAACATCATCCACGATTCCAATTGTAAATCTGTGCTTAGGAGCATCCTTCTCAAGCTCTGTATATACAGCAAATACTGAAGAAGGTGGTGTATCCTTAGATCCTAATCCGTAACGTCCACCTACTAATACAACATCGTTCATTCCTGCTTCACGAAGTGTTGTAGCAACGTCTAAGTATAATGGCTCACCAAGTGATCCTGGCTCTTTTGTACGGTCTAATACAGCGATCTTCTTTGCAGTCTTTGGAATAGCATTAAGAAGAGCCTCTGAAGACCATGGACGGTAAAGACGTACCTTAATAAGTCCGACTTTCTCACCCTTTGCTGTTAAGTAATCGATTACTTCCTCAGCTACATCATTGATAGAACCCATAGCGATGATTACACGATCAGCGTCAGGTGCTCCGTAGTAGTTGAATAATTTGTAATCTGTACCAAGCTTAGCATTAACCTTGTCCATGTACTTCTCAACAACTGCTGGAAGCTCATCATAGAACTTGTTACATGCCTCTCTATGCTGGAAGAAGATATCTCCGTTCTCGTGTGATCCACGAGCTGCTGGATGCTCTGGGTTAAGAGCATGTGCTCTGAATTCTGCAACTGCATCCATTGGACACATCTCTTTGAGATCTTCATAATCCCACTTCTCGATCTTCTGAATCTCATGAGAAGTACGGAATCCATCGAAGAAGTTGATGAATGGAACCTTTCCCTCAAGTGCTGCACAGTGTGCAACCGGTGAAAGATCCATAACCTCCTGTGGATTTGTCTCACAAAGCATTGCGAAACCAGTCTGACGACAAGCATATACATCACTGTGATCACCGAAAATATTCAGTGCATGTGAAGATACTGTACGAGCTGATACGTCAAATACGCAAGGAAGATTCTCACCTGCGATTTTGTACATATTAGGGATCATAAGTAAAAGTCCCTGTGAAGCTGTAAATGTTGTAGTAAGTGCACCAGCTGCAAGAGATCCGTGAACTGTACCAGCGGCACCTGCCTCAGACTCCATCTCAACTACCTTTACAGTGCTTCCGAAAATGTTCTTCTGTCCTGCTGCTGACCACTGATCAACTGTATCAGCCATTGGGCTAGAAGGTGTGATAGGATAGATTCCGGCAACCTCTGTGTAGGCATATGCTACATGAGCGGCAGCGGTATTTCCATCCATTGACTGTTTTGCTCTAGACATGATATTTCCTCCTGTTTTAAATGTTCAATTTATAGACATGAATCAGAATGTCTCTAATTTAATAATATATGATACTTCCAAAAAATCAAGTTTTTTTGGAAGTACATTTGGTAAATTTACACTTATTTCTCATAAATACATTTTTTCAAATTCAGATACAGCAAGCGGTCTGTTGCATAGATAACCCTGGGCATACTCAAATCCGCATTCTTTTAGAAATTGCTCCTGTTCTACAGTTTCCACTCCTTCAAAGATAATCTCCCTTCCGGAAATCTTTACAAGTTCACCGATACATTTAAGGATATCGGCATTTTGTTCTGACATTTCTTTCTCCAGAAAGCTTTTATCTATTTTTATCACATCTGCCGGAATATTTGTAAGAACAGATAATGAAGAATATCCTGTTCCAAAATCATCTATTGCGACTCTGAATCCCATGCTCCGAAGCTTATTTAATGTGTTTGATAAGGCATCATGGTTTTTGTTCATTATGCTTTCGGTAATTTCGATCTCAATCTGCGATGGTTTTACAGGATACTTGTTCATTATCGAATTTATCCTGCGCACAAATTCCTTTCCCTCAAGTTCAAAATGCTTTCCTGAAAAATTAACAGATATTACCATATCACGTTTATGCTGCTGTTTCCATTTTGTAAATGTTTTAAGAAGCTGCTCAAATATATAAAAATCAAGCTCTGTTATGTAGCCTATCCTCTCAAGCGAATCAATAAACTTCACCGGTGGTATGACCGAACCATTTGGTTTTTTCCACCTTGCAAGTGCCTCTGCGCCATACACCTCACCTGTTATGATATTAAATTTTGGCTGCAGATACATAAGGAAATCACCTCTGTACAAGGCTTCATAAAATTCCCCTACTATATGCTGCTCTTCACTTCTTTCTTCACGGAGACGGTTTCCAAAAACTCTGTATTTACCGCCTCTGCTCCTTTTTGCCTTCTTCCACGCAAGATTTGCATTTTCAATTGCAACGTCCGGATCAGTATTTTCCTCTTCTATAAAATACATTCCTGACGTTATTCCGATCCCACAGCTTGGATACTGATGATTATGCAGATTTACAAAATGTTTCTGCCTGCTTAGCACTGATTCTTTTATTGTCTCTTTGCTTTTTCCTCTCACCAGAAGAATAAAAAAGTCTGAATAAAGCCTGCATGCAATTATTGCCCCATCAGTCTCATTTATATCATGTGCCAGATATTTTAAAACTTTATCGCCTATCTGGTATCCGTAATTTTCATTAATATATCCAAAATTATTAAGGTCAAAATATACAAGGCACATCATACTTTTTCCCTTATATTCCTCAAGTGCCTTGTTATACTCGCTTTTAAACGGGTCAAGATTTAAAAGTCCTGTAAGAATATCCCTGTTCTGGACATTTCTAAGAAGTGTATTGCTCTCATCGATCCTGGTCCTAAGAGAAACAAACACACCTATTATCCTTGTCAGTTCCCCTAAAATATTGAGTTCATTTTCAGACCATTTTCTTTCCTTATCAAATGCATAAAAACAACACATTCCACATCTTCCGTTAGATGTTTCAAACTTACCGATCAGAATATTTGCCCTGTCTATATATTCTGCGGGATTTTAACTCCCTGTTTTGCCGATACACTCTGCCATCCATACAGATATCTGCCATCAAACTGTTTTATGTTGTCCGTGTAGTTAAGCTTATCCTTTAATCCCTGAGCCGGAAAAACCATCTTTGAAAAGAACTCTATTTCTCCGGAGGAGTTTGTAAGAAGGAAATTTTTGCCGTCAGCCATCTCCCTCGCATACCGTAATCTCATCCAGCCTATATTTAGAAAGCATCTGTTCAAG
>SCPN01000341.1_pt1 | contig 77765 bp, 86 predicted proteins | sample 6106831 | NCBI WGS metagenome assembly SCPN01 (sample SAMN10720447, study PRJNA508395) | human gut metagenome | isolation source: Participant 1, 0 month
ACCAGGGTTTTCCTCCAGATTCTCATTTGAACAACTCTTGCCAATGCCAACGGCCAGCAACGAAACTAAAATTGATTTAATCTTAGCATAATACAAAAATTATTAGAATTAATACATATATAATTTCCTTTACTCTAATCAGTGTTTCTTTTATTTATTTCTCATTTCGGCAGCATTAGCCTTCCTACTAATTCTTCCAGATTGCCCCTAGCTGCATCCAGACCTGCCTGCTCTGCAACCTTCAAATACTTCTTCGACAATTCATAGTCTCCCTTCATTAACATTAATATTCCCATAGCATTATTATATTCCGGCAAATTCTTATTCAAATTCACCATACCCAGATAACGTTCGGCTGAAACCAGATCATTGCGTGATAAAGCGGCAGTAGCAGCATTTATATTTGCAATTTCACTCTGCGGATACATTCGGACAGCCGCTTCGAACACATCAATAAATTCTTGCGAGCCTGTCGGATAGGTATTAGCTACCAGGAAACATTTCATTCTAAGCTCAGATTCTGCGGGCGCGTCTTGATAATCTCTTCGCTTCCTCCGCACTAATTCCTCGCTCGTAATTCACTTTGATAGCCACACGCAGACTTGGGAAAATATACTTCAACAAGTACCGGTAAGGCGTTCCTCCGTGAAGTTGCATCAGTTTTGTTTCTCTTCCTTTTTCAATAGGTATGTTCCTGATAATATCCAATACTTCGTCTTTATATTCAAATTCGATTGTTTCAAGCGCCTTCTCCAGTCCGTCCCAGTTTTCACCTCCAAAGACAATGTAGTATTGGTTTCTCGGAAAATCGTATCTGTATGCCAGATAATCCCGGAGCGCCATGGCACGTCCTTCAGACAGACGTTTGTTCGCTGCCAATGTTCCTTCCGGAGACGCATAACCGATAATATCCAGGCGGTTCACTTTCACATTCGGATCGGACTTCAACTCATCAATCATCTTGCGGATTTTAGCCAGTTCCTGAGGTTATTCATGTATTCGGGACGAATATTGACTTTATTCACCTCGAAATCCAGAAAACATTCTACTTGAATATCCCGTTGTTTGATTTCTTCCGCTTTCGGTTGCAGATAAGCAAACTGAGGAACCACTACATAAGGCGTCCATACACGTTCCAACGTCACTTTGCCAAATTCCTCGATGTTCATTAATGCCGTTTCACCGCAACCACATTCGTCACGCTGCATGTCCAGACGCGCATCCTTCATCCATGATTCGAACGGAACCAAATATTGATACCGAATCGTATCATTCCTTAGTTTTCCGGCTTTTTCCACTATATACGGCTTCTCATAGCTTCTCTTCTCCTTGGCGCTCATCAACGCAAGCCCACGCTCATACGCCAAATACTCGTCACGACCTTTAATAGAAACTTTCGGAAGATTCAGAGTGCGTCCGGAAGTCACCAGCCGCGGAATTAAATCCATTCCCCGGGCAGATTTCACTTTCACATTATTCAAAACAAAATCTATATCGACATGAATAAAATCACCTTTCTGTTCCAGCCGCACCGGATTCACAGTAATACCACCTTCGTAAGAGCGGGATTGAGCCATAGCTGTGTTTATATTCAGGCTGCAAACCACCAACATACACACAAGGAAACCTATTATTTCTTATTATCATACTCCTTATTATTTAATTACATAAATAAGTGACACACTTGCTTTGGTAGGTCCGAAATAGTTTTTGCTGCTTTCCTTTAGTTTCGTACCACAGGTAGCGCAAGGATATTTGTCATATACAATGTGCGCATATCCCACTCCGACAGACGTTTCTATACTCCAGCGTTTTTTCAGAATCCACGAATATCCTACGGAAAAGCCACCGCCATAAAGATATCCCTGATAACGCGTATGCTGCATATTGTCACTGATAAAAGACCAGTCGGGCCACCCTCCTACATTGAAATCGGCATAATGTCCGTGCATTCCGATAAATATACGGCGAAAACTCTCACAAAACCAGTAACGAACTTCGGGCTGTATCCCCCAATGACGGAGGCGTTTGCCGTCGGAAAGTTTCCACGGATTATAATTGACCGGAATGTCCAGCGTCCATTTACGCACCAGTCCGATCTCCAGCCCCAGATTCATGGTAGTAGTGGCGTCATACAGCAGATTGCTTTTCAGCGCCACCTTTTGGGCATGACCTTCGGGAACAGCACATCCGAGTATGAATAATATGAGTATAGCAACTTTCTTCATTTATATCACATTTTTGTCCAAATCTCATATTGCAAATTTCGGAATATTAAAGGAGATACAAGATTGTATTCATTTCTGTTATAGAGAATCAAATCAGAATAAAGGGGCTAATTATGCAGGTAGCGAACAATGAGGTTACGAAGTTCACAACAAAAATATTCAATATCCTCATTTCTTTCGATATGCTAACATTTTAATATTTCCAAGTTTCTCTCACAAAAACTTGGATAAGGGAGAGAGGTTATAGTTTATCGTATCATCCAGATACAACTTGGGCACAAAAAATACAAATTATAAGAACAATATATACAATATATTATCCTATTATTTATATCTTCTTGCCCAAATACCAGAATGTCTGAATTCTGTATATTATATAGCTATCAGGTTATAACACCTTACGTTCTGTTTCAGTAGGGGCAATCTCGTCAGGAATACTGAACTCCCGGTTGGCAAAGAGATCCGCCAAACCGGAAATTTGTTTCAGACGTAACAATTCGTCACGGTCCATACCGATATTTTTCATAATCCACTGGTCGGACATACCCGCTTTGTCGAGTTCCGCTACGATGTTGCACATCAATTCAATGTTATGCATCCCACGGGCACGGTTGTGCCGTATCGTCGAACTCATACGGTTCGACAAGTCTTTATCTATCACTACAATCGGAAGCAGTCCGTTCTCCCGGTTATAAATACGCTTCGAAGTCTTCAGCACCGTATAGCGGTGATAACCGTCCACCAGGATATAGTTATCTTCTTCTTTATTATAATAACACACGCATGGCATCGTAAAGCCATCTTCCCAGATAGAAAGTTCCAGCAACTTCATTTCGGGCGGTGCTACGACATTCGGATTATAATCGTTTGCATATACCTTCTCTACGGGTACCGCTTTTACATCGTAAACAGGGCTTTATCTACACTCATGACACTATGATTCTATATTGTTCCATAATTTGACTTCTCTTACTCATCTCTTCCTTCGTCGGCGAGAATCCCATATACTTGCAGGCATGGTCGTTCTTGATGATACAGATGCACATCCGCTTGTATGTAGGTATCTCCCTAAACTCCGGTATATCAATATCATCCTGATATTCCATACGTACCGGTTTCTTCAGCGTTTTATAATTGCTGTTGTCCATGACGATAATCGGCACTTTGGCATCAATCAGTTTCTTGATAGTGGCCTCACTCAGGCAGCCCCCCTTCGTCCGCCAGAAGTTTACGCTCACCGACAACTTCCGAAGATAATTCTTCCGTGCCCGCTCCGGCAAAGTGGACAGCAGGAAGTACATAAACTCACGCCACGTATATCCTTCGGGCAGTTTCACCGATTGCCACCCCATGGCATGAGTACCGCCATACATTCCGGTAAAGTTGACACCGTTCACCCGCCCTATCATCTTGCCCCATGTATTGGGATCGAGCACCCGATAGAGCTGGAGACTCTCCTGCGCTTCATTGATAAAGGGACTTGCCACACGCTGCCGTTCCAGGTTGACACCCGCACGATAATAAAGGTCATACAACGTATTATAATCCCACTGGAACTTTCCGTTGGCAGTCCATACATCCGTCGTTTTCCAGTCGAAGATAGGATAGGCATTATAAATATCGTTCCCCACTTTCGATGTCCACTTGTACTTATGATACATCTGGAATTTGCGGCTCATGTAGATACACCGCCACCGGTTGAAACTTTCCTGCGTGCGGATTCCGATCAGGCAGCAAGTCCGCACTGCGTCATTTTTATTATGTATCCATTGCGCAAAACGCATCTGGAACTCATAATCCCACATCGTTGTGTTATAAAATGGAAAGTCGTCCTTGGTCATTGCCTTCTTGGGCATGGAGCGCACCCATATATTCTTCTTACTGTCTTCCCAGGGGCGCCAGAATGATTGATACATAGATGTACACGTAGACACGCGGAAAGGCACACACACCCGGTACACATCCAAAATATCCTTATTAGCTTCCAGAATCCGGTCTACATAATCAATGGTCATCTTATATTGAATCTCGTAATCCATATGAAAGACTCCGAGACGTATTTTCAAATTATTCTTCCGGATATAGTCTATACACATGTTCAACAGTACCCCGCTGTCCTTGCCACCGGAAAAAGATACATAGATATTATCAAACTCGTTAAATATAACCTTTAGTCGTTCTTGTGCCAGTTCATATACATTTTTTGTTCCTGTTATCTTCTTTTTCCCCATATATCATCTATACATTTTAACATATCTTGTCCACTTTTTATCCATGGATATAAATTCAAACTTCTCGAATATTTCTTTGTCTTGTATCAATGTGACAGAATTAAGCAGCCAGTTCTCGGGGGCGAACTCCTTAATGATGGCAGGTAACAGATGCGACAGAATTTCCTCCCGTTCAGCATCTTCTGCATTCACATAATAATTATTGATTACAGCCTTCTTCCGGCTTTTTTGCTCTACCGGAATGAAACCTACCACCTCCTTATCTTTCAGTGCAATAAACCACACATACTCCTCGCTTGTTTTGAAAGGGTAATTATTATTGGCGCGTATGACTTCAGGATCCATAACCATCGGTGCCAAGAGCCGATACAAGTGTTTGTCTTTTCCTTTTAATTGTATTATCTGTATCATATCATTCAAAAATGGACATACAAAAATAAGGAAAAAATATCAATTCAGTCATTTCTGTTCCTAAAACATTTGTTTTTCATATTATTATCTTTATATTTAATATTATTAATGTCTGGCATTCACCATTCCTCTTTCACGTTTAAAGTAAGTCAGCACGGTAGCAGAACTGAGATATTCACGTCCGGGAATGTGCGACCGACTCCGGAATTTATAACGTGCACACACCACTTCACATGCCAGCCTATACTTAAAAAACAGTTTATAACGATGCTGTAGATAATCAAATATCTGGCAGAGGTGTGCAAAAGTCTCCCCTACTTTATCATTGGGAATAATTTGTGGCGCACGGTTCGTATCTTCTATATGCTCCATCTCATTAAGCACATATTCCAATTGTTCTATTTCCTCTTCCGTCTTTTGCATTGTACACTTCATTTGTTCCGACTTCTCTTTCTGGTGCATGTATTGTTCGCGCTTATGTTGTAAACGTTCCTTTATTGCTTCTGTTCCTTTTAATTCCATAATTTTTTAGTTATACATGAATACTCTGGCACTGCTTCCGGATAGCCATTTAAAATGCCATATAAAATCTCTTTTCGCATGCAAATATAGAGAAGATTGTTTAAATAATTAGATTTTTAATTAAAAAATTTTTCACGGAAATGAGATATTTAAATTACCGGCATTAAAAAGTTTGTTTTTTCAGCCTGTGAGGCAAGTAGTACTTTTGTGGCGTAATCAAACTTTGTAGATAATGGAAAAGGAGAAAAAGATACAATGTATTTTAATACATTCTTTCTTTACTATATATATTATGGGGATTGAGGGGTGGTCGAAGCGCGATTACGACATACGCGGTTCCCCGTTCAAACAAGGCATTTGAGAAAGACGAAAGAGGTCGGTTCGGGTGGTTCAAAAAAACAGAGGTACCAAACAGCCGGAATACTTTCATAATATATTCACCAAAACTATATAAAAATGAATAAACCAACAGCAGAAATGCTAAAAAAGGGATATCTTCTCTTCCCTAAAGTGTTATTTGAGGAGCAGATTAAAGCGACTAAAGGCGCAAGAGGATACTTCGATGCCTTTATCCTGGTATTAACCCACGTCAATTACAGCACCACAGAGTGTTGTACCCATAATCACACGTTCGAGTGTCGCCGTGGCGAGTCCGTGATGTCCATCGCTCGCTGGGCTGAATTGTTCGGATGGAAACGCAGCCGTACACGGTATTTCTTCAATAAGATGTATGAAGAGGGTATTATCCAGAGAGTTGCCAACCCGTATACCACTCACATACGTATCCCCGCCTACGATATGTTCGTTGGACAGAAGCGTCGCGAGAATGCTCGTGAAGAAACGAACGGAGTCACCTTCGAAACATTCTGGGAGAAATATCATGAAGTAACCCAAACGCCCAAGCTCAATATCGGGCGGGCGCGCCGGGAATGGAAAAAACTTTCTCCTCATGAGCGAAATCTCAGCCTGAAGAATATTGATGAATATTATGACAACCTAGCAGATACGAAATACTGTATGCAGGCAAGCACGTATCTGTCGTACAAGGCATTCATGAATGAATATGATTATTAGAAAAGAGAATGAGTGAAATTTTAAACCCGCAGGATGCCGAGCTCGAGGAAATCGTACTCGGCGCCTGCCTGCTGGAAAGCAAAGCTATCACACTGGTTGCAGACATATTGCGACCGGAAGTTTTTTACACTGAAACAAACCGTGAGATTTATTCCGCCTTGCAGAGCATGTACCGTGCCGGACAGGCAATAGACATCATGACGGCAAAAGAGGAACTTGCCCGACGCGGCAAGCTCGAATTCATAGGCGGGCCTTACACAATAGTACGCATCAGCGCCCGTGTAGTGTCCAGTGCCCATCTCGAATACCATGCCCGGATTCTGAAACAGAAATATATCCGCCGCGAAGCGATTCTGGCGTTCCACAAACTCCTGGCACTGGCGGCCGATGAAACAACCGACATAGATGATACACTGGCTGATGCCCATACCCTTCTCGACCGGCTGGAGAAAGAGCGTGGCAACTCCGAACATCTTCGTTCCATGTTGCAACTTATGGATGATACTATCAAGCAGATAGAAGTCCGCATTGCCTCTAACAAGAATGGTGTCACGGGGCTGCCCACCGGATTTGCCGACCTCGACCGCCTGACGTGCGGCTGGCAACCCGGTGACGAGGTAGTTATCGCCGCCCGTCCCGCAGTAGGCAAAACCGCCTTTGCCCTGCACCTGGCACGGGCTGCCGCTATTGCCGGATACCATATCGCTGTATATAGTCTCGAAATGCAAGGCGAACGCCTGGGAGATCGCTGGTTACTGGCTGCCGCTCCGAGGGTCAACCCTGACCATCTCCGCAGCGGACAGCTTACTCCCAACGAGTTACAGCAAATACACGAAGCGTCAACGGAACTGTCACGCCTGCCCATTCACATCGATGATAATCCGTCAGTAAGTATGGATTATGTCCGCTCTTCGGCAAAACTGTTGCATAGTAAAGGGCAATGTGACGGTATCATCATCGACTACCTGCAACTGTGCGACATGAAAAGCGACCAGAACAACCGCAACCGCGAGCAAGAGGTAGCCCAGGCCAGCCGTAAAGCCAAGATGCTGGCAAAAGATCTGAATATCCCCGTGATACTTCTCAGCCAGTTGAACCGTAATGTGGAAGGACGTCCCGACAATCGCCCCAGCCTGAGCGACCTTCGCGAAAGTGGAGCTATCGAACAAGACGCGGACTTGGTACTGATGCTTTCACGCCCCGCCCTTTCAGGACGTGAGACAGACCGCAAGAGTTCATATCCTACCGAAGGGCTGGGCGTGATAGATGTTGTCAAACACCGTAACGGAACGACCAAGGAACTTTACTTCAGACATGACCCGAGCATGACAAAGCTGGAAGACTACGTGCCCGGAATAGATTGGATGAAAAAGAATACAACCGCTTAGCCGTTTTTTATCAAACATTCGATTTATTTATTTTAACCGCCCGCTTGATTGGAGACAAGCGGGCGGTCGGTATTTGGAGAACAAGCGTATCTTTGAATTAAAACGACCACTCTTTTCTATTCAAAGGAGCGGTCGTTTTAATTCAAAGATACAGTCGTTTCAACTCAAAAACACGGTCATCTTACATCAGCATGTTCATGCATAAGAATATAGCCATCCGGTTCTCCCAAATAACGTACGATTAAGCGAACCTCCCGCGCGCTGAACATTTTCAGTTTCGGGTGAAAATCCCCCGCCGTGAATTCCTCCATCAAAGGCATACAATTACGCATCCAGCGACGGAGTTTGGCTACGGATACAGGGTCACTCAAATATGGGAAATACATCCTTGCCAGTTCTAACTTATCATAGCATCTCACGCAAAATCTAACTTCTTCCATTTTATCCGGATTATTCTAATATTAATGGTATAAAGGTAGTGTTTTTTCCGTATACCGGCAAGTATTTAGTCAAAAATAATAACTACCGTTCAGTGTCGTTCACTAACGTTCACTCCCCTGCTCCGATATGGTATCTTTGCAGTGTAATCGATTACAGGAATATGTTTTCCAAGAAGTAAACAGTAAGTTTCAAGTATTAATCTTAAAAGAAAAAATTATGGCACAGAAGTATGTAGTAGTGGAACGAAAGAACCCATTGAAGCCACAGGAACCGGCTAAGTTTTATGCGATGGCACGTAGCAACCGCAGGGTGGATACAGACGAGATAATCAGTCGTATCTCAGAGCGTTCTTCCTTTTCCATCGGTGAGCTGAAAGGTTGCATCACGGAGTTTTGTTGGAAATGAAGAATCAGTTGGCACTGGGTAATATTGTTCTTTTGGGGATATGGGGAGCTTCCGTATAACGATTTCCACCGGCAATGCGACGGAAACAGCAGAGAAGTTCAAGGCAGCCACCTGTATCAAGATATCGCACGTCCGTTTTCATCCGGGAAGTATGCTCGTGGATATGTGTAAGGCGATGAAGTACACCTTGATCAAGCCGGGTAAAGAGGAAGGCGATGATGATGCCACCGTTCCCGATCCGAATCCGGACGATGGAAACGACGGAGAAACTCCCGATCCGGATCCGGCAGCATAATCTTAGCAGTTATATATTCACCATTTAAAAGTAAAAGTCATAAAAAATCTATTTGGAAACAAATCTTGCAAATCTTTATCACCGTAGCCACTTCAATCGTGTCCGCCCTGGGCGTAACGTCTTGTGCAGCTCACATCTAAACGCACGAATGAGATGAAAGACTTGAAAGAATTTTCCCTGAAAGAGGAATATGTGCCACGGAGCATCCAGTACATTGTCGTACATTGCAGTGCTACACGGGCAAATATTCCCTTCACGGAAGAGCAATTGCTCAAATGTCATTTAAAGCGGGGATTCAAATGCATCGGTTATCATTTTTATGTGACGAAAGACGGGGTTCTCCATCATACCCGTCCGATGAGTGAAATCGGAGCGCATGCACTGGGATTCAACTTACATAGTTTAGGAATTTGCTATGAAGGCGGACTGGATGAATCGGGAAAGCCGGCTGACACAAGGACTGCTTTGCAGAAAGAGACGCTTCGGCGGGTATTGAGTGAGTTGAAAGGACTCTATCCCGAAGCAAGGATTGTAGGGCATTACCAGTTGAGTGCGGATGTACATAAGGCTTGTCCTTGCTTTGACGCAAGAAAAGAGTATTCGGATTTGTAAAAGGTTTCGAGGAGGATTTAATAGTAAAGGCGGCCGTTTAAAATGACCGCCTTTACTTATTGTACGATATTACCCTATAAAGAATCCCTCAAATTATTTATTTAGAATCTTCCGGAAAAAGACATCAAGATGCAATGCACTATCCGGCGTAAATCTTTCGACCGGGCAAAAAACAAAGCCAAATACTTTACCGAAATTTGGTCTAATATTCCTTTTTATTAATTAAAAAGAAAGCTGTTTTTCAGGCGGTTGTTGGAATCCATTCTCTTTTCTCTATATTTGCGCCCACATTTATTATTTGCTATAAAAACCGTCTTATTCAAATAAAACAGCTAAATAAAATAGAACCGATGGATGAAATTAACGCAGTAATTACAGGAGTTGGGGGATATGTTCCCGATTACATCTTGACTAATGATGAAATTTCTAAGATGGTAGAAACCACCGACGAATGGATTATGGGACGTATCGGAATTAAGGAAAGGCATATTCTGAAAGAAGAAGGACTCGGTACTTCATATATAGCACGCAAAGCTGTGAAGCAATTGATTCAGCGTACAAAAACAAATCCGGATGATATTGACCTGATAATCGTTGCTACTACCACGCCTGATTACCGCTTTCCTTCGACAGCTTCCATCTTATGCGAAAGGCTAAAATTAAAAATGCTTTTGCCTTTGATATGCAAGCTGTGTGCAGCGGTTTCTTGTATGCATTGGAAACAGGAGCAAATTTCATTCGCTCGGGAAATTACAAAAAGGTCGTGGTTGTAGGTGCTGAAAAGATGTCGTCAATCATAAATTATACAGATCGCGCGACTTGCCCTATTTTCGGCGATGGTGGAGCAGCCGTCATGTTGGAGCCTAGCACCGAAGATGTAGGAATTATGGATTCCGTATTAAGAACGGATGGCAAGGGATTACCTTTCCTGCATATAAAAGCCGGTGGTTCCGTATGCGCCCCTTCTTATTATACATTAGACAATCAAATGCACTATATCTATCAGGAAGGGCGTACTGTTTTCAAGTATGCCGTGGCCAATATGGCTGCCGCCTGCGAATCTGTTATCGAAAGAAATCATTTAAGCAAAGAAGATATTGACTGGGTAATTCCCCATCAGGCTAACCAACGTATTATCACCGCCGTGACTCAGCGTTTAGAAATATCACCTGAGAAAGTCATGGTCAATATAGAACGCTACGGCAACACAAGTGCCGGCACACTCCCACTCTGCATTTGGGATTTTGAAGATAAGTTCAAAAAAGGAGATAATGTGATTCTTACAGCCTTCGGAGCCGGATTTGCCTGGGGAGCTATTTATTTGAAGTGGGGATATGACGGGAAAATACACCAATAAAAAATATCCATACCAAAGCATGAAGCATATTCAACAGGCGGGGATGAACCATGCTTCTCCATTTTATTGAGGCGGCTATATTCTGCCGCATAAAGAAAAAGCTCTGAAATCCTTGAATTTCAGAGCTTTTTCTTTATTTGCTTTCTTGAAGAGGCGGTGCGTACGGGACTCGAACCCGTGACCCCATGCGTGACAGGCATGTATTCTAACCAACTGAACTAACGCACCAGAATTTCATTTTAAATCGCATCTCTCTCGATTGCGGTTGCAAAGGTAGATATTTTTTTGAAACCTGCAATAGCTTTCATATCTTTTTTCTAAAAAAGTGGGTTTATTGAGAATTATCCTGTACATTTGCAGCTATTACGTAAAATAAAAATAGAATGAAAAATACACCAATTGAACGACATCTGATTGACGAAACCATCAATGAGTTTCAAATTGTCGATTTTTCCAAAGCTACCATTCGTGAAGTGAAAGCTATTGCTTCAAAAGCAGAAACAGCATCGGGAGTGGAATTCATTAAGATGGAAATGGGTGTTCCGGGACTTCCGCCTTCCGCGGTAGGCGTGAAAGCGGAAATTGAAGCATTACAAAATGGCATTGCCAGTCTATATCCCGACATCAACGGATTGCCGGAACTAAAGAAAGAGGCATCCAACTTTATCAAAGCATTCATCAACGTAGATTTAAGTCCGGAAGGATGCGTACCCGTGACCGGTTCCATGCAAGGCACATTCGCTTCCTTCCTCACTTGCAGCCAATGTGATGAGAAGAAAGATACAATCCTGTTTATTGATCCGGGCTTTCCCGTACAGAAACAGCAGTTGGTAGTGATGGGACAAAAATATGAAACGTTCGATGTATATGACTATCGGGGCGAAAAGCTAAGAGAGAAACTGGAAAGTTATCTGAAAAGAGGAAATATCTCGGCGATAATCTATTCAAATCCCAATAACCCCAGTTGGATTTGCCTGAAAGATGAAGAATTGAAAATCATCGGTGAGTTAGCCACGCAATACGATGTCATCGTTCTGGAAGATTTGGCCTATTTCGCAATGGATTTCCGTCAGAACCTGAGTAATCCATACCAGGCACCATTCCAGCCGTCGGTTGCTCATTATACAGATAATTATGTATTGCTGATTTCAGGCTCCAAAGCATTCAGCTATGCCGGACAACGCATTGGCGTAAGCTGTATCTCCGACAAATTATATCATCGCAGCTATCCGGGGCTGACCAAACGTTACGGGGGTGGTACTTTCGGTACTGTCTTTATCCACCGGGTGCTTTATGCGCTTTCTTCGGGAACGAGCCATTCGGCACAGTTTGCCATGGCTGCGATGCTAAAAGCTGCCAATGAGGGACAATACAACTTCCTCGACGAAGTGAAAATATACGGTGAAAGAGCACGGAAGTTAAAGGAAATCTTCCTCCGTCACGGTTTTCATCTGGTATATGACAACGATCTGGGCGAGCCGATTGCAGACGGATTTTATTTCACCATCGGTTATCCGGGAATGACCAGCGGCGAATTGGCTAAGGAACTTATGTATTATGGCGTAAGCGCAATATCATTAGTCACAACGGGAAGCCATCAGGAAGGTCTGCGGGCATGTACATCCTTCATCAAAGACCATCAATACGCACAACTTGACGAAAGAATGAAGCTATTTGCAGAAAATCATCCGGTAGCCTGACCGTTCGTTGGAAGATATTCATAAAAGCTACTCCTTAAAATGAAAAAAAACGGAAAGAACGATTGTTATTCCGTTTTTTTTATTACTTTAGTGGCATGAATATAAACCAGGACATATTTAAGATTCAATCAAATAATGTGCTTCCGTCAAGAGGAAAGATTTTAATATCCGAACCTTTTACGTGATGCAACGTTTGGCAGATCCGTAATATTATTGGTCGACCACACAGAGGAAGGGAGTATGGGGCTGGTTGTCAACAAACCATTGCCACTCCTTCTCAATGATATTATCATGGAATTCAAATATCTCGATGAGATTCCGCTGTATAAAGGCGGGCCTGTTGCCACCGATACCTTGTTTTATCTTCATACATTAGCAGAGGTTTCCGGGTCTATTTCTATCAGCAAAGGTCTTTATCTGAACGGAGATTTTAACGAAATAAAGAAATACATTTTACAGGGGAATAAAATAAGTGAACACATCCGCTTTTTCCTGGGATATTCCGGCTGGGAAAGCAATCAGTTGCACAATGAAATTAAAGAAAACACATGGCTGGTTTCTGAAGAAGAAAAGTCTTATCTGATGAAGGATGACACTAAGGATATGTGGCGGAAAGCCCTAGAGAAGTTAGGCAGCAAGTATGAAACGTGGTCACGTTTCCCACAAGTGCCTACTTTCAACTGATTCATCATTTTTGTTTCTTGGGATTCAAATACTGAAAGAGCACTGCATCTTTGTAACAACCTCCCACCTGCAGCCAATTCTTTAATAACCCGCATTGGACGAAGCCACAAGATGTAAATAGCTTCATACAGACTTCATTGTCTACTGCTACGTGCGCATAAAGCTGGCTTAAAGAAAGGAAGTCAAAAGCATACTCGCAAAGCAACTTTAATGCGTCGGTGGCATATCCTTGTTGACGGTAATCCTTATGAACAGCGATTCCTACCTCTCGCGCGAATGGAGAGGTACAAAATCCGTAATATCAATCGTGCCAAGTATGCAATGGTCGGACTTGCCCACAATCATCAGACGCAGTTGTTTATCCGCAAAGACATCACATTGTGAGCCTTCGATATACTGACGTAACACGTAACGGGAATAAGGAACTGTGAAGTTACTGATATCCCACATGGAAGGATCATTTTCCATTTCGTACATAACATCCATATCTTCCGGTTCTACTGCACGAAGATAGATGCGGTCGTTCATTAAAAAAGATTGTCTCATTCGTCCTTGTCTTTTGAGATGTGAAGTTCATTACGCAATTTCTTCTCGCCAGGCAGACAAAACAGAGAAGCCGTCAAGCCAATCAGCATACAAAGATTACCTGTGCTGCTCAATGTCAAATAATAGCATAGAAGATTGACAACAATAGCGATTTCGAGTATTCCCAACCGGACGATACTCCACTGCACATAACGTTTCAATGCAAGCAGAATCGTCATATTATCTATCTTCTTTTTAAGTACAAGACTAAATAGTTTCAGAGAAAGAGGCACACACAAGGCGGTCAGTAAGATGCCGATAGTTTCAAAGTAATAAGTAGCTTGCACATTCCCCTCAATGCTTCCTACGGAATGAGTTCAAACTCCCTGCCCCAAGCAGGAATGCCGGGAGTACCCAAAAGATAATATAACTGATATTCAAATTTCTGACAGCGCGTTTTATCTGTTCTTCCATGTCCGTTCTAAAATTCTAAAGATGATTTGATTATATAGTTCCGGTGAAAACCGTCCGGTTCACAATGCTACGCCCCAAAGTGACTTCGTCGGCATATTCCAGTTCGTCTCCAACGGATATGCCGCGCGCAATCACACTGAGCCTGACTCCCAGCTTATCTAATTTGCGGTAGATATAAAAGTTCGTGGTATCTCCTTCCATTGTAGTGCTCAAAGCCAGGATAACTTCTTTGATTCCCCCTTCGGCTACCCGTTGCACCAGACTCTCTATTTGCAAATCGCTCGGCCCTACCCCATCCATCGGAGAAATGACACCACCCAGAACATGATACAATCCCCTGTATTGCTGGGTTGCTTCTACCGCCATCACGTCACGGATATTCTCCACCACACAAATAATGGATGCATCCCGCTGCGGATTAGCACAAATCTGGCAAGTTTCGGTATCGGATATATTATGGCAAACCTTGCAATATTTCACCTCGCGTTTCAGTGTTATAATGGAACTTCCGAACGCTTCCACCGTAGCCGTATCCTGACGGAGCAGATGCAGGACAAGCCTCATAGCCGTCTTGCGCCCGATGCCCGGAAGTTTGGAAAATTCGCCGACTGCTCTTTTCAAGCAGTACGGAAGGATATTGTTGATTCATAGATAATAATTACTATTCCGTCGATAATTTGGCGCAAAGATACAGAATATTGTTTTAATACCTGCAAAAAATACTACCTTTGCAACCGTTATGATGATACTTATTACTATTATATGCTACTTTGCGGTATTATTATTAATAGCCCGTATCACCGGACGCAAAGGCAGTTCGAATGCAGCGTTCTTCAAGGGAGAGAACAAATCGCCCTGGTATGTAGTCTCTTTCGGAATGATCGGCGCCTCTATATCCGGAGTTACTTTCGTCTCTGTGCCGGGCATGGTACGCGGAATGGATATGACCTACCTGCAAACGGTATTCGGATTCTTTTTCGGATATATGGTAGTGGCACATATTCTGCTTCCTTTATATTATAAGCTCAACCTGACAAGCATATACGGCTATCTCGGCACGGAGACGCGCCTATCGCACCGGTTCCTTTTCTTTCTGCTGTCGCGTATGCTGGGAACGGCTGCGAAACTCTATCTGGTCTGCTTGATTCTACACACCTATGTATTTCAGGAGATGAATGCTCCTTTCTGGACCATTGCCGTCGGTTCAGTGGCATTAGTATGGATATACACTTATAAAAGCGGGATAAAAACAATTGTGTGGACAGATACCCTGCAAACTTTCTGCCTGATTACAGCACTGGTTTTCATCATTTATTTCACAATTCAAAAGTTGGACTTGAATTTCAGCGGCATTGTCCAGACCATTCAAAACAGCGGACACAGCCGGATATTCGTCCTCGATGACTGGATGTCACAGCAGAACTTCTTCAAGCAATTTTTCAGCGGCATCTTCATTGTGATTGTTATGACCGGACTCGACCAGGACATGATGCAAAAGAATCTTTCCTGCCGCAATCTGCGCGAAGCACAAAAGAATATGTATTGCTACGGATTCTCATTCATCCCGCTGAACTTTCTTTTCCTGTGTCTGGGAATTCTACTGATAACACTGGCCGGACAAATGCAACTGGAACTACCTGCCATGAACGATGATATTCTGCCGATGTTCGCCACACAAGGTTACTTAGGACAATCCGTACTGATACTCTTTACTATCGGAATCATTGCAGCCGCTTTCAGCAACTCGGATTCTGCCTTGACAGCCATGACAACCAGTGTATGCGTCGACTTGCTGGATACAGGAAAGGATACCGAAGAAACGGCACGCCGCAAAAGAAATAAAGTGCATATATCTCTTTCAATCCTATTGGCTTTCTTCATTTGCCTGGTAGAGATGCTGGATAATAAGAGTGTAATTGATGCGATATACATCATCGCTTCCTATACATACGGCCCCCTGCTAGGTATGTTCGCCTTCGGACTGTTCACCCGGAGACTGACCGACGACCGCCTCGTTCCTTTCATTGCCATCGCCTCTCCACTGCTCTGTTATGCACTGAACTGGTGGATAGCCAAAGAAACCGGATATAAATTCGGTTATGAATTGCTCATGTTAAATGGAACGCTTACCTTTGCAGGGTTGATGTTTATGTCCGGAAAAGCGAAAACGCTGGAAATATCATGAAAACAAGTACCCCAACGTTTATTATAAACAATATAATGAAGAAATAAATGACAAGAATATGGAAATAACAAGTGCAGAATTTGTGATTAGTAACACGGACGTGAAGAAATGTCCGGCAGGTATTTACCCTGAATATGCCTTTATCGGTCGTTCCAATGTAGGAAAGTCAAGCCTTATCAATATGCTGACCAACCGTAAAGGACTAGCCATGACTTCCGCTACTCCGGGCAAGACGATGCTAATCAATCACTTCCTGATTAACAAGAACTGGTATTTGGTCGATCTTCCGGGATATGGCTATGCACGTCGCGGACAAAAAGGAAAAGACCAGATACGTACCATAATCGAAGATTATATATTGGAACGGGAGCAGATGACAAATCTCTTCGTCCTGATAGACAGCCGTCTGGAACCGCAGAAGATAGACCTGGAGTTTATGGAATGGCTGGGCGAAAACGGTATTCCTTTCGCCATCATCTTCACTAAGGCCGATAAGCTCAAAGGCGGACGCCTGAAAATGAATATCAACTCATATCTGCGCGAGTTAGGTAAACAATGGGAAGAACTCCCACCTTACTTTATTTCTTCCGCAGAAGACCGTACGGGACGTACAGAAATACTTGATTACATAGAAAACATAAACAAGAATCTCAAGATTTAATGAAAATGAAAAAGAGTTTTTTATCATTTGCCTTCATGGCAGTATTTATGTTGATGGCTACTAATAGCCAGGCACAATCATGGTCGGACTTATTTAATAAGGACAACATTTCAAAAGTAGTGAATGCCATTACCGGAAATGCCGAATCTATCGACATGACAGGAACATGGAGTTATAAAGGCTCGGCCGTCGAGTTCGAATCGGACAACCTGTTGATGAAAGCAGGCGGGGCCGCCGCGGCTACTATGGCAGAAAACAAGTTGAACGAGCAACTGAGCAAAGTAGGCATCAAGGAAGGACAGATGAGTTTCACTTTTAACGCCGACAGCACTTTCACCAGCACAGTAGGAAAGAAGAAACTGAGCGGAACTTACTCTTACAATGCCTCTACCAAACAGGTAGACCTGAAATACCTGAAACTACTGAATCTGCATGCAAAAGTAAACTGTACCTCAAGCTCGCTGGAATTACTGTTCAACTCGGACAAGTTGTTGAAACTGATGTCTTTCATCGGCAGCAAGAGCAACAGTACGGCACTGAAAACAGTGAGTTCGCTGGCTGAGAATTATGACGGAATGATGCTGGGATTCCAGCTTGCCAAATAGCAAAAGCAAATCGTTTAATACTATTTCGCACTCCATAGAGTATATTTTAGGGGAAAAAGCATTACCTTTGGCACTTGTAATCAAAAAAGAGAAGGAAAAATGAAAAAGATACTTTTTTTAATGACCTTATTAGTTATGGGTGTAAGTTTTGCATTTGCACAAACAAATGCAGACATCAAGTTTGACAAAACAACTCATGATTTCGGCAAGTTTTCAGAAAACAGCCCGGTGGTAAGTTGTACGTTTACCTTCACTAATATCGGTGATGCTCCTTTGGTCATTCATCAGGCAGTAGCCTCTTGCGGATGTACCGTACCCGAATATACAAAAGAGCCTATCATGCCGGGCAAAAAAGGCACGATTAAGGTGACTTACAACGGAACTGGTAAATATCCGGGACACTTCAAGAAGTCGATAACCTTGCGTACCAATGCCAAAACAGAGATGGTAAGGCTATATATCGAAGGTGATATGACACCAAAGATGCCAAATAAGAAAAACAGGCTATTACATAAAGGAGAATCTTTCGGGGCACTGAAAAGTCCTCCCTTCCTTTTAAGAGAAAATATCTGCACATACCTTACAATTCGTTTGGTTCTGTGCAGATATTTTAGTATCTTGTGTGCTACAAATTCAGACTGGCATGTTATCACAGCAACAAGATTTTATACTCAGCCCCTACACCGCTCTATATGATCTGGTGGTGTCAAAGGATAACCTTTACGGCGTATTAATGATTTGGTGGATTTTCTTTTGTCTACCAAGAGTTGGTTAGCAAGTATTGTAGTGATAATGGACGTACTGCAGAGAGTCCTATCCGTATGTTCAAATACCTTTTGCTCAAAACCATCTATGATATCTCCGATGTAGATGTTGTTGAGCGTTCTCAATATGACATGTCATTCAAGTATTTCCTAGGTATGGCTCCTGAGGAAGGTGTCATCAATCCCAGTTCTCTCTGTAAATTCCGCAAGATGCGTCTCAAAGATATGGACTTGCTAACTCTTCTGATAAAGAAGACTGTAAGTCTGGCTGTGGAAAAAGGAGTCATCACTTCCAGGACAATCATTGTTGATGCGACTCATACAGCATCAAGATCCAATCCATATTCTCCCATAGAGCTTCTCAAACTACGTAGCAAACAATTAAGAAAAGCGCTTTATGAAGTTGACGAGGCTATAAAAGATTCACTGCCGCAAAAGAATGAAGACGATGATCTGTCCCGTGAGTTGGATTATACCCAAAGACTTCTTTCTACAATAGAGGATAACCAGAGCATGTCCAATATTCCAGCAGTCAAACAACGTCTTAATATGTTGAGGGAAACTCTTGATGACATTCAAGACCACTATACTACGTCCATAGACGAGGACGCGAGAGTTGGTCATAAGAGTGAAGACAGTTCCTTCTTTGGTTACAAGACACATATAGCCATGAGCGATGAACGTATCATCACCGCGGCTATAGTTACTTCGGAGATAAAGGAGACGGCCCCAATTGAGCTCATTGGTGGAAGAGCAGAAATAACGGTATGCAGGTCGATACCGTTATTGGTGATACCATACTCAGGAAACGAAAATCTGAAATTGGCAGAAGATGAAGAAAAAGGATTCGAGTTGATATCCAGGATACATCCTATTATTAGCAACGGATTCAGGAAGGAGGACGATAAATTCGATTTCAATAAAGATGCCGGTATGTTTGTCTGCCCTGCCGGACATATGGCTATAAGAAAAGCCAAACAAGGAAAGAGCGATGGTAAATGGAATCAAACTTGGACGTATTATTTTGATGTAGAGAAGTGTAAGGTATGTTCATGGCGGAAAGGATGTTATAAAAATGGGGCAAAGAGCAAGACTTATAGTGTTTCCATTAAGACAAGCCAACAAGAAACCCAGCTGGAATACCAACAGACAAAGATTTTAAAACAAAAGCCAGGAAAAGATATAAGATTGAAGCCAAGAATTCTGAATTAAAGCACGTGTATGGCTATGAGAGCGCAGTCATATGGCCTGTATTGTATGCAGATGCAAGGCTCATTGGCTATTTTCGCATCAAATATCAAGAGAATTCTCAAATTAATCTAAGAGAAGCAGTCAGAAAATCCATTTTTAGCCAAACAACCATCAAAAAAGAGGATAGATGGCTGCATAGGTGGCACAAAAGCTGAAAAACAAAAATAGATTGGGAACCCAAAGAAAAGGATTCACAATCTATTTTATTAGGGAGAGACTTATTACAAATGGGGAACTTTTTCAGTGCCCTCTCTTTCGGTTCTCCTTTTTTTTTGTTTACTTTGAGGACGGAAATGTAAATTGACACATTAGCAAATTATAAAACTATGAAACAAGAAGAAGACAAATTCACCGGGTTACCCGAGAATGCGTTCAGAGAGTTAAAACCGGGGGAAGTCTACAACCCGTTGATGAGTCCCTCGAAAAATTATCCGGAAGTTAATTTCTGGTCAGTAGCATGGGGTATCGCCATGGCAATCCTTTTCTCGGCTGCCGCTGCCTATCTGGGCTTAAAGGTGGGACAAGTATTTGAGGCCGCTATTCCGATTGCGATTATCGCGGTAGGAGTTTCAGGAGCAGCCAAAAAAAAATGCGTTGGGAGAAAACGTAATTATCCAGTCTATCGGAGCCTGTTCGGGAGTAATCGTAGCCGGAGCTATCTTTACCCTGCCTGCTCTTTATATTCTTCAGGCCAAATATCCTGAAATGACAGTCACCTTCATGCAGGTATTCATCAGTTCCTTGCTGGGTGGCGTATTGGGTATCCTGTTCCTGATTCCTTTCCGGAAATATTTCGTCAGCGATATGCATGGCAAGTATCCTTTCCCGGAAGCAACTGCTACCACACAGGTGTTAATCTCCGGCGAGAAAGGCGGAAGCCAGGCCAAACCGTTATTGATGGCGGGCATGATCGGTGGATTGTATGACTTCATCGTAGCTACATTCGGATGGTGGAACGAGAATTTCACGACCCGTGTATGCAGTGCCGGAGAGATGTTGGCAGAAAAAGCCAAACTGGTATTTAAAGTTAATACAGGTGCTGCCGTACTGGGGCTGGGATATATTGTCGGATTGAAATACGCTTCTATCATTTGTGCCGGTTCACTGGCAGTATGGTGGATTATCATTCCGGGAATGTCCGCTATCTGGGGAGACAGTGTGCTGAATGCATGGAATCCTGAAATTACGGCTACTGTAGGGATGATGAGTCCGGAAGAAATATTCAAATATTACGCGAAAAGCATCGGTATAGGCGGTATCGCCATGGCGGGTGTGATTGGCATTATCCGTTCCTGGGGAATCATCAAAGCGCCGTCGGACTGGCTGCCAAAGAAATGGGCGGTAAGGGCAATGTAGAAAAAAGCATCATGCGTACTCAACGGGATCTCTCGATGAAGATTATCGCAATAGGTTCTATCATTACGCTGATACTGATTGTACTGTTCTTCTACTTTGATGTAATGCAGGGTAATCTGCTACATACATTGGTAGCTATTGTTCTGGTAGCCGGCATTTCTTTCCTGTTCACTACGGTAGCCGCCAATGCAATCGCAATCGTAGGTACTAATCCTGTATCGGGAATGACGTTGATGACGCTGATTCTAGCTTCCGTAGTGATGGTAGCTGTCGGGCTGAAAGGACCTTCGGGCATGGTTGCCGCACTGGTAATGGGTGGCGTGGTATGTACTGCACTTTCGATGGCGGGTGGTTTCATTACCGACTTGAAGATTGGTTATTGGTTGGGAAGCACTCCTGCCAAACAGGAAACATGGAAGTTCCTGGGAACAATCGTATCGGCTGCAACCGTAGGCGGTGTGATGATTATCCTGAACAAGACATACGGATTTACAAGCGGCGCACTGGCTGCTCCGCAAGCTAATGCGATGGCAGCCGTTATCGAACCGTTGATGAGTGGTGTAGGTGCCCCGTGGTTGCTATATGGTATCGGTGCTGTCTTAGCTATTATTCTGACTCTTTGTAAAATTCCTGCATTAGCTTTCGCATTGGGTATGTTTATTCCATTGGAACTGAATGTGCCGCTGGTAGTGGGCGGAGCTGTCAACTGGTTTGTTACATCCCGCAGCAAGGATGCAACATTGAATACGGAAAGAGGAGAAAAAGGAACGTTGCTGGCTTCCGGTTTCATTGCAGGTGGCGCGTTGATGGGTGTTGTCAGTGCCGCTATGCGTTTTGGCGGAGTCAACCTTGTGAATGAAGCCTGGCTGAACAATACCTGGTCGGAAGTGTTAGCATTAGGAGCATATGCCCTGCTGATTCTTTATTTTATCAAGGCTTCAATGAAAGTTAAATAAATAGTATGAGGAGACTTCTATCCGTCATAGTATCGCTGGTCAGTGTAATGACCTTTGCACAGGAACAGTCTGCGGAGCTTGCTCCGCAGGACTCCGCAGCGATGTTACGAATCGGGAAGTCTTATCTAGGGACAAAATATGTAGCCAATACCTTAGACTGCGACGGAGAAGAGAAGCTGGTTGTCCGAACGGATGCGGTAGATTGTCTTACCTTCGTAGAATACACATTGGCACAGGCTCTTGGTCCATCTTTTGCTGAGAATCTGCAAAGAATACGGTATCGTGATGGTATCATCGACGGTTATCCTTCGCGATTGCATTATACGTCCGACTGGATTGATAACGGTATCCGGAACGGTTTCCTTACGGATGTTACCGCTGAGAATAATGCGCCTACCATGAAATTGTCTCTCTCATATATGTCCACCCATCCCAAGCAATACAGGAAATTGGCCGATTCACCGGAAAATGTGTTACGGATGGCTGAATATGAGAAAGCATTATCAAAAAAAACAGTACATTGGCTGCCGAAAAGCGAATTGCCGGAAAACGGATTGCCATGGATTATGGATGGAGATATTATTGCTATCACAACGAAATTGCCCGGTCTGGACATTGCTCACGTAGGAATAGCAGAATATAGAAACGGAAAGTTGCATCTGCTGCACGCTTCCTCCACATTAGGGAAAGTGGTTGTCAGCGATACGCCTCTCAGCCATATGCTCAATAATAATAAATCGTGGACAGGCATACGTGTCGTCCGGACGTCGCACTTAAAAAATAACTGATTATGAAACGAGTAAAACATTTCCTTCTCGCCTCGTGCCTATTCCCAGTCTTAGCGGGAGCACAAGATAGGGCAAGCACTTCCCTCTTGGAATTAACTCCAAGTGCCTATTTTTTGGAACTTACTCCGGATGCCCAATCGGCAGGTATGGCAGGTACAGGATTAGCTATCACCGACAACGGAAGTACAGCAATCTTTCATAATGCTTCTACCCTCGCCTTTTCTATGGAAACAATGGGGACAAGTTATTCATATGCTGACATGAATAAAGATTATGCGTTGCACAGCGCGTCTATCTTTTATAAAATCGGAAGAGAAGGAAAGCATGGCTTTATGGTAGGCTTCCGCCATTTCAGAAGTCCAAAGCAGGAAGTAGACGGGGACCTAATACCGGTTTCCGTCCTTATATATGGGATTTGGAAGCCGGATATTTTAGAAATGTAGCAAAAAACCTGTCTCTCTCCTTAACACTCAGATATTTGCAATCCAAATCCTGGCAAAGTGCAGACAGCAAGAGTTCCGTTTGTCTGGATTTTGGGGCTACATATCACCGCAACATGGCTCTTCTCGACGAAATGGCATCATGGAGCATCGGTTTCCAAGCTGCTAATATAGGGAAAAAGTTGGACGGATATAAACTTCCCGCCAAGTTGGGATTAGGGGAGCAATCGACCTGCCATTCAGCATGGAGAACCGTTTGCAGGTAGCACTTGATTTCAACTATCTGCTTCCTAGCGAAATCCGTCATTTGCAAGCGGGCGTAGGAGCCGAATACAATTTCCTGAAATACGGAGTAGTCCGTGCCGGATATCATTTCGGAGATAAAGACAAGGGCATAGGCAACTATGGCACCCTAGGATGCGGAATCAACTTCTGGCCCATACGCGCCGATTTCTCTTATGCACTGGCGGATAAGGATTCCTTTATGCACCATACTTGGCAACTGGGAGTCGGAATAGTTTTCTAAGCTCCTTCGAGGCGTTGCTTCACTTCGTCCATAGGCACATCGTGCTTCAACTCCTGACGAAGAGAAGTGACGCCTTTATCTATAAATCCACAAGGATGAATATAGCTGAAATATCGTAAATCCGTATTAACGTTCAAAGCCAGTCCGTGCATAGTGACATAGCGGCTGCTCCTGACCCCTATCGCACAAATCTTACGGGCACGGGAAGTATCACCTTCCAGCCAGACGCCTGTCGCCTTCTCAACCTCCCTGCTTCGATGCCATAAGACGCACACGCGTATCACTGCTTCTTCCAACAGATGAACGTATTCTTTCAGTCCCAACCCGAACTCCTCAAGGTTCAATATCGGATAGCATACCAACTGTCCGGGACCGTGATAAGTGATGTCTCCCCCTCTGTCAATATGATAAAGAGTCGCATCAATCGCTTTCAACTGTTCTTCACTCAGCAGCATATTATTTTCTTTCCCGCTACGTCCCAAAGTATAGACGTGGGGATGCTCGCACATGATTATACGGTTCTCATAGGCCTCACCCTGAGCTTTCGCCCGGACAACGCCGTCAAACCATTCCGTCTGCCGCTGCCATGCCTCGGCATACGGTATCAAATTCCAATCTATAAAAACTGTTTTCATAAAAACAAAGGTAAGAAATAAAAAGAAAATGTGTACATTTGTTGGTCGAATATAACAAACACAATTATGAAAATGGACTTTCCACAGGTAGATTTACCTACTGAAGTATTAGCATGGACGAATGTCACGGAAGATATTCTGAACATTTATAAGCAATCTTGCCGACTGCAGGCCTGCATTGTCGCCATTTGTACCGAAGGTTCGATGAAAGCCTCCATCAATCTGCTTGATTACGAAATTCACCCCAATGACTTAATAACATTATTACCGGGAACAATCATTCAATTCAGGGAAAAAACAGAAAAAGTATGTCTCTGCTTCGCCGGCTTTTCCGCTCATTGTGCCGGACGAATCAATCTGATGAAAAGTATCGGAAATGCCTACCCAAAACTTATCGAGCAACCGGTAGTGCCGCTTACCGAAGATATAGCCGGTTACCTGAAGGATTATTTTGCCCTGCTGGCACGTGCCAGTTGCAATGAAAACTTTGAAATGGCTCCGGAACTGGTAGAATTGGCTCTTCAGACTATTTTGACAAGTATACGGTTGATATATCATAATTATCCGGGAGAAAACAACAGTTCGAACCGTAAAAGGAAATATGCCGGGAACTGATCCAATCTATCACAGAGAATTACAGAAACGAACGGCGCGCACAATTCTACGCAGACAAACTGGGAATATCCCTTCAGCATCTGAGTACCACAGTGAGACAAGTGACAGGGAAAAGCGTACTGGATACGATTGCTTACATCGTTATCATGGATGCCAAAGCCAAACTAAAGGGTACGAATATGACTATCCAAGAAATAGCTTATTCACTGAATTTCCCCACTGCTTCTTTCTTCGGAAAGTATTTCAGACGATATGTAGGAATGACACCGTTGGAATTTAGAAATAGATAATGTTTATAACGATTAACGGAATAGTGATTAATGATGAATGATGAAGAATGAGTCGCTAATGATGAAAATAAATATCATTCATATAATGCACAGCCTGTTAATCACTAATCACTATCCCGTTAATCACTAAATTCTTCTTCTTCCCAAACTCAGTGAATTGAGCACTACACTCACACTGGAGAAAGCCATAGCGGCACTTGCCAGCATCGGATTCAATAATAAACCATTCAAAGGGAACAGGATACCTGCAGCGATAGGGATACCTATCAGATTATAGATAAATGCCCAAAAGAGGTTTTGGTGAATCAATTTGACCGTCTGCTTCGATAGTTGGAATGCTTTGGGAAGCAGCAACAAGTCGGATGTCATTAAAGTCACCATGGCAACATCCATGGCAATGTCCGTCCCCTTCCCCATAGCAATACTGACATCTGCCAATGCCAGTGCTTGCGAGTCATTGATGCCATCACCCACCATAGCTACTTTCTTTCCCTGCAATTGCAACTCCTGCACAAAATCGGCTTTATCACCCGGCAGTGCATCGGCTACGAAACGTTCGATTCCCAAATGGGAAGCGACAGCCAGAGCCGTCCGTTGTCCGTCACCGGTAAGCATACAGATATCAATGCCCTGACGTTTCAGTTCTTTCACTGCCTCGGCAGAAGTAGCCTTTATCGGGTCGGAGACGGCAATAACAGCCAATAATTCATTCTCACAACCAAAGTAGATGATTCCGTTGCCGTCCGATTCATAACGAACCAGCATATCAGCCATTATATCAGTCATCGTGGCGCTGAAATCCCTTAGCAGTTTATGGCTGCCTACCCAATACACTTTCCCCTGATAGGAAACTTTTATACCTTTTCCTGTGATACTTTCAAAGCTGTCCAGTTTGGCAGGATTTACCTTTTCCCCGTCTTGAAGTGCAGCGACTATCGCACCGGCAAGGGGATGCTCCGATTTCATTTCCGCAGCCAGAAGCACATCTTTATAATGCGGCTCCTGAGATTGCGCCCATAACCATCCGGTGGCTGTGGGATGCCCTTCGGTCAGTGTTCCGGTCTTATCCAGCACAACGACGTCTACTTTACGCATCTGCTCCAATGCAACAGCATCCTTAATCAGGATATGCTGACTGGCAGCCTTGCCTATTCCTACCATCAATGCGGTTGGCGTGGCAAGTCCTAAAGCACACGGACAGGCAATCACGAGAACAGATACGGCGGACAGAACTCCATAAGATATGTATTCGCTACCGCCAATGACAATCCATAAGATAAATGTCAGGATAGCAATACCCAGCACGACAGGTACAAAAATCCCTGTTATACGGTCGACGATACGCTGTACGGGTGCTTTACTGCCCTGTGCCTCCTGTACCATATGGATGATACGCGCCAATACCGTCTCACTGCCGACCTGTGCCGCACTGATAATGAACGAACCGCGCTGATTGATAGTTCCTGCCAACACTTTATCGCCCTTTTTCTTCTCTACCGGAATCGGCTCACCGCTAATCATACTTTCATCCACATACGAATCGCCCTCCGAAAGCTTACCATCCACAGGAATCTGCTCTCCCGGACGAACGACTACCAAATCACCGACTTGCAATTGTTCAATCAGAATCTCCTCTTCTACTCCATTGCGCAGTACACGGGCTACTTTAGGCTGCATCCCCATCAGTTTACGAATAGCAGTGGAAGTATTTCCTTTCGCACGCTCCTCCATCAGCTTGCCGGTTAGAACGAAAGCTATAATCACCGCAGAAGCTTCGTAATAGACGTGCGGTTCCAGTCCGCGGGCATACCAGAATCCGGGAAAGAAGGTATTAAAAAGGCTGAACAGAAACGCAATGGAAGTACTGAGTGCAACCAAAGTATCCATATTGCTCCGTCCTATCTTTGCCTGTTTCCAGGCTCCGGTAAAGAAACCACCACCGAAAAAGACCATAACAGGAATAGCAAGTACCATCTGAATCTCATTCGAATATGGCATATGCATCAATATCATGGAGAATACCAGCAACGGCACGACAAATATCCACGCACCGATCACTTTCCGTTTCAGACGAAGGTAACGCTTATGCTGTTCTTCTTCCCGGCGTTCTTCTTTATGGGCTTCTTCCACAATCAGATCGTAGCCTGCGGCAAGCACTGCCGCACGGATTTCCCCGGGAGTCAGTTTGTCTTTCTCATAAGAAACAGCCAATGTATTGGTGGCGAAATTGACGGAAGCCTCAGCAACTCCCGGCAATTTCTTCACCGTTTTCTCTACATTGCTAGCGCATCCCGCACAATGCATATTGAGCACGGGAAACGCATTCTTTGCTATATTACCCATATATAATTATTATTTTTCGGTCTTTCTCCTCTCCTCAGAAAAGGATTGAAGAAAGACCATCATTCATGTATAGAAACAAGGTAATACGGGTATTTGTTCAATTACTTCTTATCCGCTTTCTTATTGTCTTTCTTTGTTTCTTTTACAAATTCGGCTTCATAATTAAACTTGTTAAATCCCGCTTGCAAGTTCTTTACATTTGTCTTTTCAGCATCATATGTGATGGTGACAGTCCGGTCTTTCACAACAGTGGAGATATCTTTCAGCCCTTTCTCAAAACGCATATTGCCCTTCACTTTCTTCTCGCAGTTCTCGCAGTGCATCTGAGAGACTTTGAATACTACTACACGGATATCCTTTGCCAATACGGCTGCTACGCTCAAAAGAGCCACCACGCAAGTGGCCATCCATCTTTTTGTTCTCATCTTTCTTATCAGTTTAAATGTTACTTATTTTCTTTTTATTCACTGTTTCTAGCCAAGTTGAAACGCAGTCCGATATATGCCTTCGCACCGTGCATCGGCCCCCATATCATGGTAGAATCAAAATTATCCCCCCACGGGTTTGCGGCGTCGATGATCGGATTCTTCTGTTTGAAGTTTGTCAGGTTCTCCCCTCCTACGTAGACAGACCAGCGGCGGAAATAGCGGGTCACTTGCAAACTAAGTTGTTCAAAGCTGCCATAACGGCGGTTCCACGACAGTTGTCCGTCTCCGAGTTCATAAGGAGCAGGCATTCTGCCACCACCATTCAACTGTAACGTTGCATCAAATTGCCAGATACCCAGTGGGGTCTGATAAGATGCAGTCAGCAGTCCTTTGTATTTGCTGGTCAACGGTTTCTCCATCCGCTGGCCTTTGTAGGTGGTCTGAGCATCCGTCAGACGGTAAGCTCCCGTCAAGGTAAATCCTTTAAAGAAAGGATAGCTTGCTTCCACTTGGAATACATGCGAATAGGAACGCCCGTCCCAGATTGTAAAAAGCTACTTCGTGAGGATTACTGTCCATATCCACCACGACTTGCTTCAGAAAGTTCGTATAGTAGTATTCGGCGTTTATATTCAGTGTTTTACCGAATATCGGAATGTAGGTGGATACACTCGCGCCATAGTTCCATGCTTCTTCCATGTCCAGATTCTTCGCAATCTCTACTTTACGACTGCTGGAAAGCAGGTAGTTGTTTTCTGCCAGTACATGATTCGTACGGTAACCTTTTCCGGCAGAGAGGCGGAAGTGTACGTACTCATTCGGATTGTATTTGAGATGCGCACGGGGAGTTACAAAGAAGCCATGTTCATTACTGTAATCTCCGCGAAGACCTGCCATCAGCATCCATTGGTCGTTCAAATTCAAGGTGTACTGTACGTAAGCTCCGGGAACGGCTTCTTTCTCAAAGGCTTTGAGAGGAGTGTTGTCCGCATTATTCTCCAGACGGTAATGCTGGTCATAAGCGTCATAGTTGAAACTCAGCCCCGCCGAGAAACTGTTCTGCTTATTAAACTCTGTTTCAAACATCAATGAAGCATAAACATTGGTTTGGTCTACGTTATAGAGCTTCAGTCCGTAATTGGCATCTTGATTATGCAAAGAGGCAGAAAGAATCAGTGCCAGATTCGTATTCTTCTCCTTATTAAATATATAAGCATTCTTGGTGAAGAACTCATAACGTTCCGTGTCAATGTTCACTTTATAAGGGTTATCGAAATGCATTCCGCCGTGATTGGCTTGTCCGCTGGTACGTGTTTCCGAAGGGCTTTGATACCTGCCTGAAAGACATAATGATCTCCCATATAGGCCCATCGGTTCCACACGTTGTATTGCTCTACCTGCGGAATATCTACAAATCCATCGTCATTACCATCGTGAGCTTTTGTCTCGTTTTCATAATGTGCCAGTAAAGAGGTACCCCAACGTTTGGAGATTTTCAGCGTAGCATCCGCATTGGCTTCATAACGATTGGTGGTGCTTGCGAAAAGATTGGCGGATACCCAGTCAGCTTCCGGCAATTGGGGTTTCTTGAACTCAACGTTAATCTGCCCCGTGATAGCTTCGTAGCCATTCTTCACCGATGAGATTCCTTTGGAAACCTGTATGCTCTGCATCCATGGGCCGGGGACATAGCCCAAGCCATAAGGAGCAGCAGCCCCGCGATAGTTCGGGATATTCTCCGTGAGCATCTGTACATAAGTTCCGGACAATCCGAGCAGTTTGATCTGCTTGGCTCCCGTTGCCGCATCCGAATAGCTCACGTCCACCGAAGGGTTGGTCACGAAACTTTCTCCCAGATTACAACAAGCGGCTCTGCTCAACTCGGCACTGCTTATCATATCTTCGTTCATCACGCTGCTGCGCAACTTCATCGTTCCCATTCTGCGGCTGACTACATTTACTTCATTCAGTTCCACTCCATCACGAAGCACGACATCCAGCTTCTGATTCCTGCCGTTCACATGAATCGTATCGTTCTGAAAACCGATAAAACTGATTACCAGCATGTGACTCTTCGAAGGTTTGGAGATAGAAAAAGCTGCCATCTTCCTTGGTAGTCACGCCTTGTCCTGTATTCATCCAAAATACGTTTGCTCCCGGAATTGCTTCCCCGGAACTATCTTTTACCGTCCCATGTACTTGCGCATGCATATTGCCTGCAAACAACAGGAACAGTCCTATTATCATATATTTCATTTTTTCTAAACTTTCTTTCGAGATACAAAATTAGTTCATTTCTCATGCAACTTGGTTGCATTCAGTCTCACCTCACTTTCCGGCTTTAGTTCAGCAGAAAGCAAAGTCCTAAAAAAGAAAGAAATAGTGGCTAAATAATATAGGTGGAATATAGTGCCAGCTTCTGTCGAGAACAGAGAGGTGGCGGCGAGGTAGGAATATCGTACTCTACCGATTTATCTGAATAGGTAAAAGTCAGTAAATAGCAGAACTGCGCACAGAAAAGGTCGACTGCTTGAGGTGAAACATTCAACTCAGTAGTATGTTTCATCAAGTCCAGCTTATAAATAGTAGCCGTACAGCCTTTTGTTTTGCAATCCTTCTTTGAGTCGCAAGTATGGGTTTTCTTACACTTCGGACAACCTGTGTCACAACAGCTTTTCACCGTCTCACAACGGGCGCAACAATAGTGCACAATGGATACTCCCGCCCCTGAATAGATAATCAAGAGGGAAAGGATCAATGCTGTTATGTAAGCTAACCTTTTCATATCAAGGGACAAAGATAAGAATAAAAACAAATTAAATATTATAATTTATAGAAAAAATAAGCATAATGTCACATATGTTACAATTCAGAATCCACCTCTTCCCTATCTTTGCAGAAAAAAAGATTATGGAACAATTACATGCTCATGAAGTCCTCCACATGATGGAAGGAAATAGCTACTCGGAATCATCATTGCGGGAAGCAATCATTAAGAAGTTTGGCTCACAGCAACGTTTTTATGCTTGCTCGGCAGAAGATATGGATGTGGATACCCTGATAGAGTTTCTTAAAATGAAAGGTAAGTTCATGCCTGCCGAAGATGGATTTACCGTAGATATAACGAAGGTTTGCAAACACTGATTCCGATTTCTGCAATTCAAAAAGAGAAAGCTATGCACTCATGTATGACAAACAGTGAGTGTATGGCTTTCTTCTTTTTAAAATAGCTGAATATTTTTCTGTATTTATTAGTCCGATTCGTGAATTTCATCTATATTTGTCAATAGTGAATGAGACAGCAAATGTGTAATTTATAGAAAAAACGAGTATGAAAAAACAATATGTCAGCCTGCTTGCAATTATACTTTCGGTAAGCGGCTTTTTGTTTTCTTGCCATGACAAGATGAACAAAAATACAGGTGCGTTACAATTCGACAGTATCCAGGTGAATAAGACGGCACACCTGTTCAACGATACAGCCAAACCGGCTTGTAATATTATTATCAATTTCGCCTATCCCGTCAAGTCATCGGATGATATGCTGAAAGACAGTCTGAATACTTATTTCATATCCGCTTGTTTCGGTGATAAGTATATAGGAGAGAAATCGGAAGAGGTTATAAAGCAATATACTGAAAATTATATCAGTGAATATCGCCGCGACTTGGAGCCGATGTACACAGAGGACGAGAAAGACAAAGAAGACGAAGCTTCCATCGGTGCCTGGTATTCATATTATAAAGGCATCGAAAGCCACGTGCAACTGTACGAGAAAGACCTGCTTGTATACCGTATCGACTACAATGAATATACCGGTGGTGCACACGGCATCTATATGACGACTTACCTGAATATGGATCTTACACTGATGCGTCCACTTCGTCTTGATGACATTTTCGTCGGAGATTACAAAGACCCATTGACCGACCTGATTTGGAACCAGCTCATGGCCGACAACAAAGTGACAACTCACGAAGCCTTGGAAGATATGGGATATGCTTCGACCGGCGACATCACTCCGACCGAGAATTTCTATCTAAGTAAAGAAGGCATTACCTTCTATTATAATGTATACGATATTACCCCTTATTCCATGGGGCCGGTGAAGGTGACGATTCCATTCCCTATGATGGAACATCTTCTCGGCAGCAACCCGATTTTGGGAGAGCTGAAAGATTAAACTTCATAAAAGAACGAAACCCAATGAATATCCTGTCGTTACTATACAGATGGTAATATAGGCGGATATTCATTTATATAATTTCTAATTAGTAATTTGTAATTGATAAAAGTGGAAATCATAGAGAAATACTTCCCTGAGTTGACAGAAGAGCAACGCAAACAATTTGCTGCTCTATATGACCTCTACATCGACTGGAATTCGAAAATCAACGTTATCTCACGCAAGGACATCGAGAATTTGTATGAGCACCATGTGCTCCATTCATTAGGCATTGCCAAAGTCATCCAATTCCGCCCCGGAACCAGCATCATGGACTTGGGTACAGGAGGAGGTTTTCCCCGGCATTCCTTTGGCGATATTATTCCCCGAAACAAAGTTCCATCTCGTAGACAGTATCGGTAAAAAAGTACGCGTAGCAACGGAAGTGGCTAATGCCATCGGACTGAAAAACGTTACTTTCCGCCATGCGCGCGCGGAAGAGGAGAAACGTACGTTCGACTTCGTTGTCAGCCGAGCTGTAATGCCTGGCGGATTTGGTTAAGATTATTCAAAAAGAATATCTCTTCGAAACAACAGAATGCATTGCCCAACGGACTTATCTGTCTCAAAGGCGGTGAACTGGAGCATGAAACAATGCCGTTCAAACATAAAACGGTCATTCATAGCTTGAGCGACAACTTCGAGGAAGAGTTCTTTGAAACAAAAAAAGTGGTATACGTTCCTGTTTAAAGACTATTAGTTGTTCTGAATAAGATTAATCATAGAAAAGAACCATGAAAATAAAAAGGTTTGAATTTAATATGTTTCCCGTAAATTGCTATGTGTTATGGGACGAAACAAAAGAAGCAGTCGTCATTGACCCGGGCTGTTTCTATGAAGAAGAGAAACAAGCACTGAAGAAGTTCATCCTCACCAATGAGCTGAATGTGAAGCATCTTCTGAATACTCACTTACATTTGGATCACATCTTCGGAAATCCGTTCATGCTCAAAGAATTCGGCTTGTCGGCAGAAGCGAACAAAGCGGATGAGTACTGGATTGACGAAGCGCCGAAACAAAGCCGCATGTTTGGTTTTCAGTTGCAGGAAGCCCCAGTGCCGCTGGGGAAATATCTGCACGACGGTGATATTATCACTTTCGGACACACCCAACTGGAAGCAATCCACGTGCCCGGACACTCGCCCGGCAGCTTGGTGTATTATTGTAAAGAAGACAACTGTATGTTTTCCGGCGATGTTCTGTTCCAAGGCAGTATCGGTCGCGCCGACATTACAGGTGGCAACTTCGACGAACTGATAGAGCATATTTGCAGCCGTCTTTTCGTCCTTCCCAACGAGACAGTCGTATATCCGGGACACGGTGCCCCCACGACCATCGGGATGGAAAAGCAGAGAACCCATTTTCAGATAAAACAATAAAATCCCCCTATTAATATGAAAACCGATTTGTTAGCTAGCCGTCACATCGGCATCAATGAACAAGACACAGCCGTGATGCTCCGCAAAATTGGAGTAGAATCACTGGACGAACTTATTGATAAAACAATTCCTGCCAATATCCGGCTGAAAGAGCCGTTAGCATTGGCGAGTCCGCTGACGGAATACGAATTTGGAAAACACATCGCCGCACTGGCAAGTAAAAACAAACTGTACACCACCTATATCGGTCTAGGCTGGTACAATACGATTACACCTGCCGTTATCCAACGGAATGTATTCGAGAATCCGGTGTGGTACACTTCTTACACTCCGTACCAGACAGAGGTATCGCAAGGACGTCTGGAAGCATTGATGAATTTCCAGACAGCCGTATGTGATCTTACCGCCATGCCGCTTGCCAACTGTTCGCTACTGGACGAAGGAACTGCCGCTGCCGAAGCTGTCAGCATGATGTATGCCCTGCGTTCCCGCACCCAACAGAAATCGGGTGCAAACGTAGTCTTCGTTGACGAAAATGTCTTCCCGCAAACACTGGCTGTCATGACTACACGTGCCGTACCTCAAGGCATCGAACTACGTGTAGGTAAATATAAAGATTTTGAACCCTCACCGGAAGTCTTCGCCTGCATCCTGCAATACCCTAATTCCAACGGAAACGTAGAAGATTATACCGCATTTACAGAAAAAGCGCATGCAGCCGAATGCAAAGTAGCTGTCGCAGCCGATATTCTGAGTCTTGCCCTGCTGACTCCACCGGGAGAATGGGGAGCGGACATCGTATTCGGAACGACCCAGCGCCTGGGCACACCGATGTTCTATGGCGGCCCGTCTGCCGCTTACTTCGCCACAAGGGACGAATACAAACGGAATATGCCGGGACGTATCATCGGATGGTCGAAAGATAAATACGGCAAACTCTGTTACCGCATGGCTTTGCAGACACGCGAACAGCACATCAAGCGGGAAAAAGCGACATCGAATATCTGTACGGCACAAGCCCTGTTGGCTACAATGGCAGGCTTTTATGCCGTTTACCACGGGCAGGAAGGTATTTCAACCATTGCTTCGCGCATCCACAGCATCACCGTATTCCTCGACAAGCAGTTGAAGAAATTCGGATATACCCAAGTAAACGCACAATATTTCGACACATTGCGTTTTGAACTGCCCGAACACGTTTCGGCACAGCAGATTCGTACGATTGCACTTAGCAAAGAGGTAAATCTGCGCTATTATGAGAATGGGGATGTAGGTTTCAGCATTGACGAAACTACGGATATTGCAGCCGCTAATGTGTTGCTTTCCATCTTTGCCATCGCTGCCGGAAAAGATTATCAGAAGGTAGATGATATTCCCGAGAAAAGCATCATCGACAAGGCTTTGAGACGGACGAGTCCTTTCCTTACTCACGAAGTATTCAGCAAATATCATACGGAAACGGAGATGATGCGTTATATCAAACGTTTGGACCGCAAGGATATTTCACTGGCTCACTCTATGATTTCCCTCGGCTCATGCACGATGAAATTGAACGCTGCTTCGGAGATGCTGCCTTTAAGTTGTTCAGAGTTCATGGGTATGCACCCGTTGGTTCCCGAAGACCAGGCAGAAGGATACCGCGAACTGATAAAGAACCTGAGTGAGGATTTGAAGATTATCACCGGTTTTGCAGGAGTCAGCCTACAACCGAATTCGGGTGCTGCGGGCGAATATACCGGCCTTCGCGTGATTCGAGCTTACCTTGAGAGTATCGGCCAGGGACATCGGAACAAAGTTCTGATTCCGGCATCGGCTCACGGGACAAATCCCGCATCGGCTATTCAGGCAGGATTTACGACCGTTACTTGTGCCTGCGACGAGTTAGGAAATGTGGATATGAACGATTTGCGTGCCAAAGCAGAAGAGAATAAGGATGAATTAGCCGCATTAATGATTACCTATCCCTCTACTCATGGTATTTTTGAAACGGAGATAAAGGAGATTTGCAATATTATCCATGCGTGTGGCGCACAAGTATACATGGATGGCGCTAACATGAACGCACAAGTAGGACTGACCAATCCGGGATTTATTGGCGCTGATGTCTGCCATCTGAATCTTCACAAGACATTCGCTTCTCCTCATGGCGGCGGCGGCCCGGGAGTAGGCCCTATCTGCGTAGCAGAACATCTGGTTCCTTTCCTGCCCGGACATGGCATCTTCGGAAATGCACAAAACCAGGTTTCTTCGGCTCCGTTCGGAAGTGCAGGCATTCTGCCTATCACATACGGATATATCCGCATGATGGGTACGGACGGTCTGACACAGGCTACCAAAATAGCGATTCTGAATGCGAATTATCTGGCTGCTTGCCTGAAAGACACTTATGGTATCGTCTATTGCGGAGCAAACGGTTTTGTGGGACACGAAATGATTCTGGAATGTCGCAAAGTACACGAAGAGACAGGTATTTCGGAGAATGACATCGCAAAACGTCTGATGGATTACGGCTACCATGCCCCTACCCTTTCTTTCCCCGTTCACGGCACATTGATGATTGAGCCTACGGAAAGCGAAAGCCTTGCCGAATTGGACAACTTCGTAGATGTCATGCTGAATATCTGGAAAGAAATTCAGGAAGTGAAGAATGGTGAAGCAGACAAGAATGACAATGTATTGATTAATGCTCCGCACCCCGAATATGAAGTGGTCAATGACCTTTGGGAACATTCATACACACGCGAGAAAGCTGCTTATCCGATAGAGAGTGTACGTGAGAATAAATTCTGGATAAACGTGGCACGTGTAGATAATACGTTAGGAGACCGCAAATTGTTGCCGACCCGTTACGGAACATTCGATTGATATGCACCTCTGAGGCAGCTCGGAGAGCATGGCGTTTTATAAAAGCTAAAGCGGCGTTTTAGGAGTCCTAAAGCGCCGCTTTAAATGTTGTAAACCGCCGCTTTAAGAACCATAAAACGCCGACTCAGGAAAATGAAACGTGGGTTCAGAAGCATTGAGGTGTCGTCCCTGGGAATGGTAAGTAACCGGATATTCTCTATCTGACAATCGTTACCGTACCCGCTTTCACTTTTTTCTCTTTCATCGGAGTTTTTGGGTCAGCATATCCCAATGCCACACAGCCATACACCTTATGATTTTCGGGCACTCCCAATGAAGTAATGAACTCACGCACTTCGGGGTCATCGCAAGTCGTTCCGAGTTGGTTAATCCAACAAGAACCGATTCCCAAAGATTGAGCGGCAAGGAACATATTCTCTATCGCACAGGCACAGTCCATCCCTGCCCACCATTGGGCAGGCTCATTAGAGACAATGACTAAAGTCGGAGCATGATAATAGCAGCAATAAGTCTTACTATGACCACGTTCCTGCAAACGGGCATCCTCACTTTTGCGAAAGCTCCTTTAATGCGTTTATTCAGTTCCGTCAATTTATCCATATTTTGAATAGCCGTGAAATGCCACGTCTCCAGATGCATCCCACTCGGAGCATAAGTTGCCGCTTCCAGAACCGTTTGCAAATCCTCTTCTGAAACTTGCTGATTCGTATATGCCCGTACACTACGACGTGCTTTGATGTTTTCTAAAATCTCATTTGTTTTCATACTATCCTATGTTTAGAACCTATCTCGTTTTAAGCTTATCCTATTTAAGCCTGTCTGTTCAGGGCCTATCTTTTAACCAGACCAATCTTTGCATTCAACTTTAAATAATAAACCCGTTCTCCCTTTCCAGGAACCCGTATTTATCCTTTTCCAAAGAACCTTTCTCCAAACGTGTATTCAGGAACAGAAAATCTTCCATAACCTGCTTTTCCGATTTATGATAACAGAGTACATCCCCGCTCCCATCTACCAAGAGAATACCTTCCACAGCCGAATCCAGTCCATTATAAATCTTCGCAGGACGCATGCCCAACGCCAATGCCATCAAGAACTGCTTCACCTTAAACTCATAGAACTTATGCTTGTTAATCAACTCATCCTTAATCTTCAACGGATTCACCTGTTTGATAATCTCCGTCAGCTCACTGATACGGGATATGCCATCCAAATGCATGATACGCACCATTTCCGCCAATACACGCGGGAAATGCAAGTCAATCATCAAGAGGTTGCTACGAAATACTTTATCGGCCACATCCGAATATTTGAGTACACCGCCCAAACGTTCAATCATCATCATCCGCTCGGACACTTCATTAGGAGATTCGGGCAAAGCATTAATCTTGTTCACCGTGGGAGTGGCAAATTTAATTCCACTCTGCTCCAGTTTCAGATTCGCCGCACGTCCACCGTCCAGCAACGGATTCATAGCACTCAACCGTGAACGGACATTAAAACCTCTCACCGGTGCTTCCGGATGCCAAAAGGCAACGGAGAAGTCTGTCCGGTCTTCCGTCTTCGCCTCCAAGTCAAAAATACCCGCTTCATCGAGAAATTCTTCCACTCCGTCCGGTGAAGTCACGTCATTCTCCGAAGAAGACTTGACAGCTTGTAAGATCAGTCCGGCAACAATACCAAAATCTTCACGAGGCATGGATTTTACGCCTGTTGCTCCTTCAATGCGGATTGTCTCTTCTTCAATATAGTAACGACGCGTTCCGTCATGTTCTTCCCGTTGAATCATTGCAACAGGCCAGAACACTTCTCCCGCCTTCGCCTCTGCCGTACCTAGTACCACTTTCCCATCTGCTAACAAGCGGAAGAAAGTATAAAGTTCACACCATTCTTTTTTAGTTGCTTCAAATGCCATATATCTTTGTTCTTCTTTATTTTACTAATTATGTTTTATAATTGAGTTATGCTTTTATTGACTGATAACCCGCGGTAATTCCACAGACGAGACAAAAGGTGGAACCACATACATCACTTCCTCTAATGGCGGCAATTTTCCTACCTGTGCAAAGAGTGAATTGCGTATCCATTCCTTAGGGGTAACCACAATAAAACGTCCTGTCCAGCATCCGTCAAAATAAGAAGGATTGCCCGGCTGTTTCTTTATGGGATAACAGATATTTTCTCCTTTACTCCGCATCTCCGGCGAACGTCCGGGGTCATTTACCCACACGTGTTTATCATCAATCCCACGAAGTACCATCCAATGTCCTCTCGCCCCGGGACGCAAGCCACGCACCGCACCTGTATATCTCACATTCACCAATACAGGAATACCACGGTCGATATAATCCTTTAATATCCGGTAATCTTTCTGCTGGAAATGCTCGGCACTTACCATATTTTCGTAATAACGGGCCAGTGAATCTATCTCAAAAGCATAATAACCACCCTGCCCTATCGAAGTACGCCGACGGAAAGGAGCATGCTTTTTCAGGAAGTAATTCCGTTGATATTCCACCAGTTTCTTTTCAGCATCCTGAGCCGACCGTTGTTTGTCAGTCGTCATCCCCTTGAAATAGTCGAATACCATTAATGAGGAAGCCAGGGAACAATGCGAATAAGGGCATCCCGTGATTTTCTGCGAATACCAGGGAACAGGAATATTATTGGGGGCTAACTTCAGAATCTCTTGAGCCTTCCGAGTTCCCTGAGTATTCCGGGTCTCCTGGGGTTTCCGAGTCTCCTGAATTTTCTGAGTCTCCTGTGCACAAACCCAGGTATTCCCCATGCAGAAAAGCCCGAAAGCAGAATAAAAATATGTAGTTTTTCTTTCTCATTCAATTTCAATCTAATCGACCGGTCTCAACAACAACGACTTTCAGCACATCAATTCTCTCCATTATCAAGAATCCGTGCAGTCTCCACCTTTTCCAGTCGTGCTCGCAGTTTCGGCATCATCGAGCGGCTAATCCGCAACGTCATACTGCAATCCATATCATACGACTGGTTGAGAATCTCAGGCTCCTCTTCTTTCACAATGCGCATCACATCATTCATAAAAGGATATTCGAACATGACCGTCACATCATCATCCACCGTTTTCTCTATAATCGTAGCGGCAGCGATAGCTTCGGCAGCGGCAGCTTTGTAAGCCACAATCAATCCGCTGGTACCCAGCTTGATTCCTCCGAAATAACGGACTACGATAATCAGAATATCCGTCAGTTCATTGGAGTTAATCTGCCCGAGAATAGGCTTGCCTGCCGTACCGGAAGGTTCCCCGTTGTCATTGGCACGAAAATCCTTGCGTGCCGCACCCAACATATAAGCATAACAGACATGCCGGGCATCATAATACTTCTTTTGATACGTTTCAAGATGTACCTTTATCTCGTCAATTGTACGCACAGGAAGTGCGATAGCAATGAACTTGCTTCGCTTTTCTGTATAAATACCTTCGGAAGGTTCAGTGATGGTTTTATAAGTATCTTCAGCAGTCATGGCACAAAGATACGGCTTTATTGAGAAAATTCAATCTATCATTTGGAAATATTAAGTGATGTTCGTTCATCAATATACGTTCGAATTGATGCAAACAAGCGGTCGTTTCAGTACAAATGAGCGATTGTTTTACTACAAACAAACGGTTATTCTATTATAAACGGACGGTCGAACTGCTACAATCGACTGTATGATTGTAACGGTTCGACCGCTTGATTTTATTAAATAAGACTTATGCTTTAATCCAACTTATGAATAACCAGTCCTGAGCGGAGTTTAGGCTCGAACCAAGTGGTCTTGGGCGGCATGATATTACCGGTATCCGCAATATCCATCAATTGCTTCATAGACACAGGATAAAGTGCCAGAGCTACTTTCATTTCACCGCTATCCACACGTTTCTTGAGTTCGCCCAATCCACGGATACCGCCGACAAAGTCGATACGCTTATCCGAACGCAGGTCTTTTATCCCCAGGATTTCATCTAAAATCAGATTAGCCGAAATGGTCACATCAAGTACACCGATAGGGTCATTATCATTGTATGTACCGGGTTTGGCAGTCAGGCTATACCACTTGTTACCGAGATAAAGAGAGAAGTTATGCAGACCGGACGGCTTGTATATATCCTCACCCTTTTCTTCTACGGCAAAGTTCTTTTCCAATGCAGCAATGAACTGCTCGGGAGTCAGTCCGTTGAGGTCTTTCACTACGCGGTTATAATCAATAATAGTCAGTTGGTTGGCAGGGAAGCAGACTGCCATAAAGTAATTATACTCCTCATCACCACGATGATTCGGATTCTGTTTGGCTTTCTCAGCCCCAACTAATGCAGCAGCGGCAGAACGGTGATGTCCGTCAGCGATATACAGTGCCGGCATCTTCGCAAATTCGGCAGTGATGGCCGCAATATCCTCGTCCTGGTCAACAATCCAGAACGTATGACCGAAGCCGTCGCCCGGAGCGATGAAGTCATAAACCGGCTTTTCGGCCGTATATTTCTTGATGATAGCATCCAATCTCTCATTATCAGGATAAGCGAAGAAAACAGGCTCGATATTCGCATTGTTCACACGGACATGCTTCATTCGGTCTTCTTCCTTGTCGCGACGGGTAAGTTCATGCTTCTTGATAACTCCGTTCATATAATCGGGAACATAAGCACCGACAACCAGTCCGTACTGTGTCTTCCCATTCATAGTCTGGGCATAGATATAATAGTTTTCCTTCGCATCCTGCACCAGCCATCCTTTATCCTGAAACGCCTGGAAGTTCTCGGCAGCCTTGGCATACACCGGCTCGGCATGCTCGTCCGTGCCTGCGGGAAAATCTATCTCAGGTTTGATGATATGATAAAGAGACTTCTCGTTACCTTCCGCTTCAATGCGGGCTTCTTCAGAATTCAAGACATCGTAAGGACGGGAAGCAACCTGTTCCACCAAATCTTGCGGTGGACGAATGCCCTTGAAAGGTTTAATTATTGCCATGATATTAGTATTTAATATGTAAAAAATAAAAGCCACAGACTTATTGAAAATCTGTGGCTCAAATATACTACTATTTCTACGAATATTATTTATTCACGCGGAATTTTTCGCAACCGTCTTTCAAGAAACCAACGATTTGTTTGGCAGCGGCAATACCTGCATTGATATTTGCTTCAGCAGTCTGTGCACCCATCTTCTTCGGAGTTGAGAAATAGCGTCCTGCAAACTTCTCAGCAAATTCAGCGTTAGCGGCAGGCATGATGTCCGTGATATATTTGAAGTCGGCACGGTCTTCCATCAGCTTAATCAGTTCGGCTTCATTGATAACTTCCTTGCGGGCAGTGTTTACCAACATGGCACCCTTCGGCATATCTTTCAGCAGCGCATAATTGATAGAATTCTTAGTCTCGGCAGTAGCAGGAATATGCAGAGACACCACCTGGCAAGTCTTATACAACTCTTCTGCCGAATCAAGTGCTTTCACACCGTCTTTTTCGATTACTTCTTTCGGGCAGAATGCATCGTAAGCATACACTTCCATTCCAAAGCCTTTGGCAACACGGGCCACATTACGGCCAACGTTTCCGTAAGCGTGGATACCCAGCTTCTTGCCCATCAGTTCCGTACCGGAAGTTCCGTTATAGAAATTACGGACAGCATATACCATCATACCCAAAGCCAGTTCGGCAACCGCATTGGAGTTCTGTCCCGGAGTGTTCATCACACAAACATTGTGAGCAGTGGCAGCAGCCAAGTCTACGTTATCGTATCCTGCACCCGCACGAACCACAATCTTCAATTCCTTTGCAGCATCCAGCACTTCAGCATCAATAATATCACTACGGATAATGATAGCGTCGGCATCTTTCACTGCATCCAGCAACTGAGCCTTATCTGTATATTTTTCGAGTAAAGCAAGCTCATATCCGGCTGCTTCTATTTCTTTACGAATACCGTCTACCGCAACTTTAGCAAACGGCTTTTCTGTAGCTACAAGTACTTTCATAATTCTTTCATTAATGAAGTTTTTCAAATTCCTGCATACAATCAATCAAAGCCTGTACGCTTTCTTTCGGCATAGCGTTGTAGCAAGATGCGCGGAAACCACCTACCGAACGGTGTCCCTTGATACCTACCATACCTCTTTCAGTAGCAAACTTCATGAAGTCAGCCTCGAGGTCTTTGTATTCGGGAGCCATAACGAAACAAATATTCATGCGTGAGCGGTCTTCCTTGGCAGCAGTACCTACGAACAATTTGTTGCGGTCGATTTCCGCATACAGCATATCAGCCTTTTCGATGGCACGGCGTTCCATTTCTTTCACACCACCCTGAGCTTTGATCCAACGAAGGTTCAACATGGCAGAATAGATAGGTAATACCGGCGGAGTATTGAACATTGAACCGCCATCAATGTGAGTCTGATAATTCAGCATTGACGGGATGTAACGTGACACCTTACCTACTGCATCATTCTTCACGATAACGAACGTAACGCCCGCAGGAGCCAGGTTTTTCTGAGCACCACCATAGATACAGATATATTTGGAAACGTCAATCGGACGTGAGAAAATATCAGAAGACATATCGGCAATCATCGGAACCGGAGACTCGAGGTCATGCTTCAATTCCGTACCATAAATCGTGTTATTGGTAGTGATATGGAAATAATCTGCATCTGTCGGGATTGTATAATCTTTGGGGATATAAGTATATGTAGCTTCGGCAGAAGAAGCGACTTCTACAACTTCACCAAACCCTTAGCTTCTTTCATTGCTTTTTTTGCCCATACACCGGTATTCAGGTAAGCAGCCTTTTTTTCAAGGAAGTTATAGGGCACCATGCAGAACTCCATACTAGCACCACCACCCAGGAACAGTACCGAATAACCTTCGGGGATATTGAGTAATTCCTTGAATAATGCCACTGCTTCGTCAACCACAGGTTGGAAGTCTTTGGCACGGTGACTGATTTCCATAATAGAAAGACCAGAGCCGTTGAAATCTAAAATAGCCTTCGCTGTGTCTTCTATCACTTCACGCGGAAGAATGGAAGGTCCTGCATTGAAATTATGCTTTTCATTTGAAGTTTGTTTTTGGTTTAACAATTTCGTTACTTTTGTCCTTTGACTTTGCGAATTTACGAATTTATTTCCGGTACACAAATCTTTCCTTATAAAAATACTGTTTTAAAGCAGATTTTCCTTTCTTTTTATTGGTTTATACAGGATATATACACCATATTGTTATCTACAGATAACAAGTAAGGAATAAAAGTCGAAAAACGAACAAAGCATGGGGAAGTTACTAATAAAGTGAAAGCAAAATGCAATAAAAACGTATATTTATTTAGCTTCTTCAATAATAGTCTTCATTCCTTTGATTTTTTCGCCTTGAATCAGGTTCAAGAGTTGCTTGACCTTCGCCCGGCGCACAGCAACAAAAGCATAATGTTCCTTCACGTCAATCGCCCCACATCTTCACGGGTCAGATTCCCTTTCTTATACAGGAATCCGGCAATATCCATCCGGCTCAGTTTTTCCTTCTTTCCTTTACCTATATATATAGTAGCCCAAATTGACTTTGGCGGACGGGGTGGATTTTCAGGCAACGCAACCGTTTCCATATCTTCAGGAATATAAGCGGGCAGCTTTTCTTCCTCATGAAGAATCAGATAAGACGTTCCCGTAGCGTCCCAACGCGCCGTACGCCCGTTCCGGTGTGTAAAGGCTTCCTCATTCACCGGAAGGTGATAATGGATGATATGCCGTTACGGAACTTATACAACGCACGCTCACGGTCCGGCTGTTCCATGCCGCCATGAAAGCGTTCGGCAGACAGTTTCTTATCTGCCAATAGTTTATGCACACGATCCACCGCATCCCGGTGATTGCAAAAGACGATACTCGAGCTGCTTCCCAATGTGCAAAGCAGATTATATAAAGTATCAATCTTATCTTTCGCCGGAGAAAGCACTTTCATCAGCGTCAGACGGGATTCCTGTTCTTCGGAAGCGTCCGGCAGGAAATTCAGCCTGACTGTACGGTTCAGTCCTGTAAATTCGGAATCTCTTCAGCATCCGTAGCCGAAAGCAACATACGCTTTTTCAGTCCCTGAAGCTGCGTGATAATCTCCGCCATTTCATCATGGAAACCGAACTCCAAAGACTTGTCAAATTCATCAATGATTAAAGTCTCAATGGTTTCGGGGTTGAAATTTCCTTAGACAAATGGTCGGTAATACGTCCCGGAGTACCGATAATGATAGCGGGATGATTTCCTTGAATGCTCTTCTTTCTTCTGCAATGGGGTGACCGCCGTAGCAACAACAGGTTTTCCAGGAAGTCCCCATGGCTTTAAACACACTGTCGATCTGCAAAGCCAACTCACGCGAAGGAACCAGAATCAAGACCTGCACATTACCGTTGTCCGGCTTCAAGGTGAGTAATAAAGGCAACAGATAAGCCAGTGTCTTGCCCGACCCTGTCGGTGACAATAATATGACGTCTTTCTTTCCGGTAGCTTGTTCAAGTGACGCTTCCTGCATCGGATTCAGCTCTTCAATCTTCAAATTACGGAGAGCCGACTGTATAATTTCATTTTCTCTAACATGGTGACAAAGATAATAAAAGGAAGAGTATGAGGACGAATACGCAGTTAAACTTTAGCCATGCCGGTCAAGATATAACGTCCTTTTAGATTATTCTCTCTCATATAAATGGTAACTTCTGCCCGGCAAGCCGATATTAAGGCATATCCGGTCAGTTCCGAACTCATAGCTTTGACAAACGTGTACTCCGTATCGTTGTGAATAAAAGATATACGATGGTATTCCATAACCTGTTTTATGTATTTAAATTCTATTGGGTAGTCAAATATACGAATATAATAGATACGTATAGCGAAAATAGGAAAATATCTTCATAACGGACGTAAAATAGCCGAATGGTATAGCGGAAAGACACACAGGGAAAGCACAAAAAAGAAGCGGGAAACCTGAAAAGCATATCAGCTTTTTCAAGTTTCCCGCTCTGTTTGTTATGTTATCTTTCCAGTCATTTCACTGACCGGAAGTTAACTTCCGACGAATTGCATTATCCGCCGAAGTTATCGAACATCAAATTCTGAGCCGGTACGCCAAGGTCGTCGAGCATCTTCTCAACGGCTTTCGACATCGGGCCGGGACCACATGTAGTATTCGATATCTTCAGGATCTTCGTGGTTCTTCAAGTAAGTTTCATAAATCACGTTGTGAACGAAGCCCGGAGTGTACTTCACACCTGCAGCATCGGCAGCAGGATCCGGACGGTCAAGCGCCAGATGGAATGTGAAGTTCGGGAAGTCCTTTCGATTTGCAGGAAGTCTTCCAGATAGAATACCTCGTTCAGTGCACGGGCACCGTAGAAGTAAGACATCTTACGGTCGGTAATATGCAGCGTCTTCGTCAAGTGCATGATTTGTGCACGCAACGGAGCCATACCGGCACCACCGCCAATCCACATCATTTCCTTATTAGAATCCAAAATCGGGTGGAAATCTCCGTAGGGGCCGCTCATAATCACCTTGTCACCCGGTTTCAGAGTGAAGATATAAGAAGAAGCGATACCCGGCATTACATCCATAAATCCGGGACCTTGGTCTTTCGGTTTGAACGGTGGAGTAGCGATACGTACTGTCAGCATGATACGGTCACCTTCGGCAGGATAGTTGGCCATAGAGTAAGCACGGATGGTTTCCTCATCGTTCTTACATTTCAAGCCCATCAAGCCGAATTTCTCCCATGCAGGCAGGTACTCGTCGCCAATCAGGCTCTTGTCGATATCCTTGTCATAGTCCATTGAGAATTTAGGAATCTTAATCTGCGCATAAGAACCGGGGATAAAGTCCATGTGTTCGCCTTTAGGCAGAGCCACGATAAACTCCTTGATAAACGTAGCCACGTTCTTGTTGGAGATAACCTCACACTCCCACTCTTTCACGCCGAGTATAGACTCGTCAATCTTGATAGCCATGTCACTTTTCACTTTTACCTGGCAGCCCAGACGCCAGTGATCCTGCTGCTGTTTGCGGCTGAAGTGAGGAACCTCGGAAGGCAGGATTTCGCCGCCCCTTCAAGCACCTGGCATTTACATTGACCGCAAGAACCTTTACCACCACAAGCGGATGACAGGAATACTCCGTTTACAGACAGCGTATTCAGCAAAGTAGAACCGGAAGCCACTTCCAATTCCTTTTCGCCGTTGATTGTCAGTTTCACGTCACCTGACGGTACCAGGAAATTCTTGGCAACCAACAGGATGACAACAAGCAACAGAATAACCACAAGGAATACCCCAATGCTCGCTAATATTAAATTCATATCCATTGTCTTATTCCTTTCCTTTTTAGATGTTCAAACCAGAGAAACACATAAATGCGATTGCCATCAGACCTACGATGATAAACGTGATCCCCAAGCCCTTCAACGGAGCGGGCACGTCAGAGTAAGCCATTTTCTCACGGATAGCAGCCAAGCCGACGATAGCCAGCAACCAGCCGATACCGGAACCCAGCGCGTAAGAAAGCGCGTCCCAGATGTCACCGATATACTTCGGGTCGCTCGGACCGAGGTTGATACGTTGCTGCATAAACAGGGAAGCACCCATGATAGCACAGTTAACGGCAATCAACGGCAGAAAGATACCCAGTGAAGCGTACAGCGCCGGGCTGAAACGTTCTACCACCATCTCCACCAATTGCACGATACCGGCAATAACGGCAATAAAAAGAATAAAACTCAAGAAGCTGAGGTCGACGCCTTCAATGATAGCGTTGGCAGCCAGCACCTTGGTCTGCAACAGATAGTTGACCGGCAGCGTCACCAGCAACACGAAAGTTACGGCGTTACCCAGTCCTACGGCAGTCTTCACATTCTTCGATACAGCCAGGTATGAGCACATACCCAAGAAGAATGCGAATATCATGTTGTCCACAAAGATAGAGCGGACGAATAAACTTAATAAATGTTCCATATCTTCAATTAAGAATTAAGAATGAAGAGTCCTTCATCTTTATTAATTACTTTCTTCTTGCAGTTCTTTGTGACGTGCACGTTGATACCAGATGATGCAAGCTACGATAATCAACGCCATCGGTGGCATCAGCATCAAGCCGTTGTTCACATATCCTAAATCATACAGCCAAGTACTTGACACATCAAGATGAACATACCAAAGAGCCTTTGCTATTAGTCCTTGAATATCAAAACCGAGCAGAGTTCCCGAACCAAGCAATTCGCGGAAAAAAGCCACGATTACCAAAATCTTGGCATAACCCAAACCATTACCAACACCGTCAAGGAAAGATTCCCAAGGACCGTTCTGCATGGCAAATGCTTCCAAACGTCCCATAAGAATACAGTTGGTAATAATCAAACCTACATATACAGAAAGCTGAACACTTACATCATAAGCAAACGCTTTCAGAACTTCACTCACGATAGTTACCAGTGCAGCTACCACAACCAACTGAACGATGATACGTATACGGTTAGGGATGGTCTTGCGCAGCAGTGAGATAACCACATTGGCAAACGCTGTAATGACCGTCACTGAAAGTCCCATCACGATAGCAGGCTCCAGTTTTGCGGTAACAGCAAGTGCAGAACAGATACCGAGCACCTGTACGGTCACCGGATTGTCTATTCCCAACGGAGCAGAGAATACTTCTTTATTCTTCTTTGAAAACAGTTGTCCCATATTCTTTTTCTTCTCCTTATTATTTAGTTAAAAAACTCATGTAACTACCCAAGCAAGCTTTCAGCATGGCATCCACACCTACAGAGGTGATTGTACCACCGGAAATGCCGTCCACCTGATATTCAGGATTCTCTACCTTGCCGTTCTTCACAACTCCCAAAGCGATAGAACCGTTCTCCAAAGTCTTCTTACCGACAAACTCATTCTGGAAATGATCGGTTGCGATTTCAGCACCCAACCCCGGAGTCTCACTTGCATGAGAGAAGTAAGTGCCGTAAACGGTATCCTTGTCTTCGTTCAGAGCGACATATCCCCAGATAGCGCCCCAAAGACCGGCACCGTAAACAGGAACTACATATTTAGTCTGACCGTCCACTTCGCATACGAATACATGAAGACGTTGTTGCTCTTTCGCTTCTTTCTCGTAGTTGGTAGCAAATTCGCCAGTGTTCTCAGTCAGCGTACCGTCTACGTTCATCAGCATATCGCCCTTTACATATTTCTTATATTCAGCATCCGCATCTTCTACGTTCTTGATGTTCAACGCAGCAAGAATCTGCTTTTTAGTATCCAACTGCACATTCTTGTCCTGTGTAGTTTTCAGCGAAGAACTAACGAATGCCAGCAGGAATGCTACGATAATAACCATTACCGAAGCATAAATGATAGTATAACTGTTACTATTTGTATTCATTTTCATCCGGTATTTATTGGTTAGACTTGATAGCACGTTTCTCGCGGCGGCTGATATTGCCCTGTACTACACAGTAGTCAATCAGCGGAGCGAAGATATTCATCAGCAGGATGGCAAGCATCATACCTTCAGGATAACCGGGTTCAGTACGCGGATGACGATAGCCATCACACCAATCAGGAATCCGAAGATGTATTTACCCCTTTCCGTACGTGCGGAAGTGACAGGGTCGGTAGCCATGAATACGGCACCGAAGCAGAAACCACCGAGAACGAGGTGTTCATACCACGGCATATTAGCCATAGCGTTGCTTTCCATGCCGATTGAGTTGAATACCCAAGCCATGAACGCACCGCCGACAAATACGGAAATCATTGTCTTCCAGCTTGCGATGCCTGTCCACAAAAGGATAGCGGCACCAATCAGGATGGCAATCACACTTGTCTCACCGATAGAACCCGGAATAAGTCCCGTCACCATATCCATGCTGAATGCAGGAGCCGCGCCGGTCGTAGCAGCTTCTCCCAACGGAGTGGCAACGGTCAGCCCGTCTACCGACTGTCCCAGCCCGAAGATGCTGTCGCCCGATACCCAAACGGCATCACCGGACATCTTGGTCGGATATGCGAAGAACAGGAATGCACGTGTAATCAACGCTACGTTGAATACGTTCATACCTGTACCACCGAATACTTCTTTAGCGAAGATTACAGAGAATGCAGTAGCTACGGCAAGAATCCACAGCGGACAATCCACCGGAACAATCATCGGGATCAGGATACCCGAAACGAGAAATCCTTCCTGAATCTCTTCTTTCTTCCATTGGGCTACGACGAACTCGATGCCAAGACCTACTACATAAGATACGATAATTTTGGGCAGTACTGCCAGAAATCCGTAGACAAACATTTCGAAAAAGCTGCCTGCGGCACCCGTGTGGGTGAAATGCTGGTAACCTACATTGTACATACCGAACAGCAGTGCCGGTACTAACGAAATAACCACAATCGACATGATGCGTTTGCTGTCAATCGCGTCGTGTATATGCGTTCCCGTTTTCGCAGTCTTGCTGGGCACGAACAAGAATGTTTCGAAGCCGTCGAACACCGACTGGAATGCGTGGAATTTGCCGCCTTCTTCAAAGTTCGGCTTTATCTTATCGAGATAATTTCTTAACGCTTTCATTAATATATTTACTATTTTACGATTTACTATTTACGATTTGCCATGCGGGTAGATTATGCCATTTCCGAACGAAGCATGTCAAGTCCGGCACGGACGATGCGTTGCAGTTCCATCTTTGAAGAGCAGACAAACTCGCAGAGGGCGAAGTCTTCGGGAGCTACTTCATAGATACCGAGCGCTTCCATGCGGTCGATGTCGCCGGCGATGATGGCTTTAATCAAAATTCAGGCAAAATGTCCATTGGAAGCACTTTGTCGTACTCACCGGACATGATCATATGGCGTTCGCCACCTTTGACACGTGCGTCCAGTGTGTATTCCTTCTTTCCCATCAGCCAACTGAAATAGGAACGGTTGGTACTGAACTGGTTGAAACGCGGCATGATCCATCCGAGCATTTCGTGAATGTCTTCTCCTTCGGGGATAACGGTCAGTTGGCTGTGGAATGCGCCTAAGAATCCGTTCGGGGATACTTGCTTTCCTGTCAGCACGTTGCCGCTGATGTAGCGCAGGTCTTTGCCTGTCGTTACGTTGCCTGCGAATACGTTAGTCAGCAGTGCGCCTACCTGAAGTTTGCAGTAAGCGGGTTTCAACACTTCGGAACCTGTCACGGCTACTGTACGGGTGAAATCCACATGTCCCGTATTGAAAAGACGGCCGATGAAGATGACGGCTTGCGGATCAATTGTCCATACTGTCTCGCCTTTGGATATAGGGGCAAGGTGGTTGATCTGAACACCTACGTTACCTGCAGGGTTCGGTCCGTCAAATGCGGTGATTGTGACGTTCTTTGCCTGAGTCAATGCGGCAGCGTTCTGCTTCACGCTTATGTTCAGGTATGTTTTTGCCATTTTGGCAAGGGCATCAAGTCCTGTCTGGAAATTTGCTTCTTCACCTTTCAACGCGAATTGGAAGTCGGGTGCCAGCGGATTGCTGTCGAAAGCGGATACGAAAATGCCTTTTGGCGTCACTGTCGGGTCTGCGATGATGTCATAAGGACGTTGTCTGATAAACGCGAAAAGACCGGCTTCCAACAAAGCGGTTTTTACAGCTTCCGCATCCATCGACGCTACATTCTTCTTACCGAACTCTTCGTAGTCCTGCTCTGCAGCAGCTTCCACTACAATGTTCAAGACTTTACGACGGGCTCCACGCTCTACACTCGTCACTACGCCGCTCACGGGCGAAACAAATTTTACTTCAGGATGATACTTGTCAATAAACAAGGGTCCACCAGCCATCACATACTCCTGCTCTTTACGACTACCTTCGGCGTCACTCCAGGAAAATCATCGGGTACGAGTGCGTAAAATCCCGGCTCTTTCACTGTCGTGTACGTCTCTGCAGCTGTACCTTTCAGGTTTATGTCAAGGCCTTTGCGTAACTTTATTACATTTGCCATGCTATAAATAAAATAATGGTTTCATAAATTTGCCGCAAAAGTAATAAATAATAATGTGATTAAAGAGGAAAAAAGAAAGGAATTACGGAAAAATATCCGTAATTCCTTTCGTGGTCGCACACAGTGTGTTCGTTGCCGGTTGGGATTCATTTAAATAAAAACATCTGTTCTTCTATTCTTCTTCGGCAAACATGGGGTCCCAGGCAGGAAGGCGAATGGGTTTCTGTTTGAGGATTTCCGATACTTTTCGTGGCGTATTTGGTTTCTATCACCAGGCGGAACATATATTCGTTGAACCACTCGTCGGTCATGATGAGATGGCCTTGGTAACCGGAGCCGGCCCCCCAACTATTTTCAACCATCCATTTGGTCGGGTTTCCGTTTTTGTCGAGGTCTACTGCCATGAGCGTCATGGCATGGCTTGAGCCGCTGGCAAAGCTTTGAATACGCTGCTTCTTGTTCATGCCGAAGGTTGTGCCCATGAGAGATTCGTAGTCGTAGTTTTTAACATCCAGCAGACCACGGTCAGAGTTGAGGAATTTGCCTACATCGCAGGAGAAGTACATCATAGTGCTGTCTTTGAGAGAGGTTATCGCCATCTCTTTGATGTCCTCTATGGGGAGATTGACATAAGTCCAGTTTTTGCCGTCGTAGCGGTGGCGGTCATAGTCTATCTCGTAACATTTGTAATAGTCACGGCTGGGGTCGTTCATGAGCATGACGTAGTTGCCGATCAGGTTTTCGTCACCGTACTTCTTCAGGAAAGAAAGCGGGGTGTAGGTTTCCGTAGATACGGGTTTGCCTTGGGCGTTGTATTCCGTCCAGGTAAATTCGGTGGGGGGAACGCCCAGGTTCAAGACCAGCATGCGGTAGATGGTGCCGAGCATTTCGGTTTTCGTTTTCTCGAGGAGTGCCGGTTTCGTGCCTTTGGCGGCGAGGTCGCGGAGTTGAAGGCCCTGTTCACGGAGTTTCAAGGTAATCAAGTTCGCCATGCGGGAGGTGTTCTCGCTACTGTTCGTTTCGGGCATTATGTCTTTGGGGACAAGGCCGTATTTGCTTACGATGTCGGCCACACCGGTGAAAGTACCGCCGTCACTCAAAGGGTGGTGGAACAGCCACTCTACCATTTTGTCGTTCATCGGTTTGTCGCTGGTGTCGATGATGCCTTGCAGGAAAAGATTCGCTTTCTCCAGTTGGTCGAAGAAGAAAGGATAGGTTTGCGAAAACTCGAACGAGCTGAGATTGTGGCGGGCGATGGCCTTGGCACGCATCACGTTCAGACCGGTGAAGAGCCAGCAGCGGCCGGAAGATTTCTGGTCGGTAACGCCTTTGGAGTTCACTTTGACGGAGAAGTGCGTATCCATACCTTTCAGGTTTTCCTGGTTGAGAGCCAGTTTGCGGATGTCGTTGTTGCCGATGGCGTTGCGGATAGCCTTGTCAGCCGGGGTGTTTTGATAACTCTGTTTAATTTGTTGCATCATGTCGTCGCTGATGCCGCCTTTGCGTTTTGAGCTTGTGCCGAATAACAGAAAGCACAGAAAACAAAACTGATAAAATTCGTTTATTCATTAGTATAAATAGTTTATTAATCAATTACACTTCGGATATAGTAATAGGAAATTGCAAATTTACGATTCTTTTTTAGAATTATTATCTAAGAGTATCAAAACTAATTAAAATAAAAGAGTTTTCTTTGCAGTCGAATTCCTCAGAAAGAAATTATGAAGAAATATATAATAGGTGTATTGATGATGTTTGCATCCATCAATATTATGTCGGCTACGGCTGACAGCACAGCAGTAAAAGCGACGAACTGCCAATGTCTACAATATCTATCAGTGATGATACCCCGACAGATATTGACGGCACTTTGTCAGACACCATTCCCACCCTCTCCAAACGTGAGTTACGCCGCCAACGTGTGGCAAAGCGAAATTTGCATTATAATATATTAGGTGGTCCCAGCTATACGCCGGACTTCGGCCTGCTGGTGGGCGGTAGCGCGTTGATGACGTTCCGGATGAATCCGAGTGACACCACTCAGCGGCGTTCGGTGGTGCCGATGTCTATTGCGCTGATGTTCAAAGGCGGATTGAATCTGATGACGAAGCCGCAACTGTTCTTCAAAGGCGACCGTTTCCGTATTTTCGGCACATTCTCTTATAAGAACACGATTGAGAATTTTTACGGAATCGGATACAGTACCAATAAAGACTATCCTCGCGGGGAAGACACGAGCGAATACCGTTATAGCGGCATCCAGGTGAACCCGTGGTTCCTCTTCCGTTTGGGAGAAAGCGACTTCTTCGCAGGGCCACAGGTAGATTTCAATTACGACAAAATCACCAAGCCGGCAGAAGGAATGGTTCATCAGCCATCCTACATTGCAGCGGGCGGAACAGAACATGGATATAAGAATTTCAGTTCGGGACTCGGCTTCCTGCTGACTTATGACACACGTGATATTCCCGCCAATGCTTATCGTGGAATGTATCTTGATTTTCGCGGGATGATGTATAGCAGGCCTTCGGCGGTGATGATAATTTTACCGTTTGGAGATTGATTACCGTCAATACAAAACAGTCGGAAGACGGAAGGTGATAGCTTGGACGGTGCAGACCAAAAACGTATTCGGCGATGTGCCGTTGACGAAATATGCGCTTAGCGGAACGCCTTTCGACCTTCGCGGATATTACATGGGACAGTTTCGCGACAAGTCATCACATGTAATGATGGCTGAATACCGTCAGATGATAAATACGGACAAGAATACATGGGTGAAGAAAATGCTCAATCATATAGGATATGTGGCCTGGGGCGGATGCGGATTCATGGGCCCTACTCCGGGTAAGATAGAAGGCGTTCTCCCCAATCTCGGCGTAGGCCTGCGCATTGAGGTACAACCCCGTATGAATATACGTCTCGACCTCGGAAGAGACATGGTGAACAAGCAGAATTTGTTCTACTTTAATATGACGGAGGCGTTCTGACACAAGACGGTGGAAGACTTTCAGTTCAAGAAGAAAGACATTCCGATTGGGTATATATACATTCCGCTTAGGGACAATAAAAGTATTATAAATAAGTATTCGCGTACAATTAACGAGGAAGAATGTAAAATTGATAATAAAAGACTGCTCATAAATGAAATTAATCCTTATATTTGCGCAAGCTATAACACAGCAAGAGCAAATAATAGGATTTTTTTATGAAGCAATTTATATCTGTTTTTTCGGGGTTACTACTTTTATTCACTTCCGCTACTCATGTGGTTGCACAGGAAAACGGTGACTATTCCCAATTAAGTGAAGATGATTATAGTAAAATTACCCTGCCACCATTGTCTACATTATTCGAGAATGCCAAAAACAGTCCCATCTACGAACTGGCAGACGTAAAGGCGGCAATAGAACGCAAGTTACTGCAAAAAGAAAAATGGGCATTTCTCGGTTTCTTCAGTTTAAGAGGAAGCTACCAGTACGGAATGTTCGGCAATGAGTCCACATATACGGACGTGGCGATTGCCCCCTACCTCACCTATTCTACCCAAGCCCAAAACGGTTATACCTTGGGGCGGGCATCAACATTCCATTAAATGACTTATTCGACCTCAAAGGGCGCGTCAGCCGACAAAGGCTTACACTGAAAACCGCCGAACTGGAGCGGGAAGTAAAGTACGATGAAATCAAGAAGAATATTATTGAGATGTACGCCATGGCCACTTCACAGATGCAGGTTCTCCAGACGAGAAGTGAAAGTCTGGTACTTGCCAATGTACAATACGAAATATCCGAGAAGAATTTTGCCAACGGGACCATAGAATCTTCAGATTTGGCAATAGATAAGGAAAGACAGTCGCAGGCCCGTGAATCATACGAGAAGAGTAAGTTTGAATTGACCAAGAGCCTGATGATACTCGAAGTTATTTCACGTACACCCATTATACGAAAATAAAAATCTAAGATATGAATTTTATCATTTCTACCATACGGACCCTATTCCGCCATCGCTGGCTGATACTGATAGGAACCGCCCTCTTCACATTATTCGTCATCTATTACACCCGCCATATGCAAGGCGGCTATGACGTGAAAGCTACGCTTTACACGGGAGTAGCTTCAGGCTACAACCTAGAGAGCGACAAGCGGACAGACTGGGCAACGGTACAGAATTCTATGGACAATCTGATAAGCATCATGCAGGCTGAAAGTACGCTGAAAAGAGTATGCTTACGGCTATTCGCCAGAGTCCTTATCCAAGGAAATCCGGACAAAGAGAACAATGGCATCACTGCTGCCAGCTACAATTACACTTACAACCATCTGAAAAACAGTCCGAACGGAAATGAGATACTGAAACTAATAGACAAATCGAGTGAAGACAAGACCGTCTCCAATCTCGAATCATATATGCGTCCGCACAGAGACAACTACATCTACGGCCTGTTCTATTACAATCACCCTTTTTATAGCTACAACACCCTGAAAAACATCAAAGTGCAACGTCGTCTGACCAGTGACTTGCTGGATATCAGCTATTCGTCCGGCGACCCGGGTATCGTGTACAACACGGTAAGCATCCTGATGGATGAGTTCGTCGAAGAATATCGCCGCATCCGCTACGGGGAGACGGATAAAGTAATCAAGTACTTTGAAGAAGAATTGAAAAGAATAGGGAAAAAGCTGAATACGGAAGAAGAAGACCTGACAAAATATAACGTAGAAAAACGTATCATCAACTATATTGACGAAACCAAAGAAATAGCCGCCATCAGCAAAGAGTACGAGTTGAGAGAACAAGACGCGTTGTTCGCCTTCAACAGCACCAAGTCCATGCTCGACGAACCGGAGAAACACATGGACAGCAATGCCAAACAAGTGGTCAAAAACATGGAGTTTGTCGATAAACTGCGGGAAGCCTCCAGCATCACCGGCAAAATATCGGAAGCCGAGGCGATGACCGATACAAAAAAACAAGACTCGCAATCCCTTGAGAGCGACAAAAAAAGACTGGCCGAGGTAAAACAGGAACTGAATGACTTGACCTCTTCATACATAGGTCATAAATATACCAAAGAAGGCGCTTCGCGAATCAATATCATCGACCAGTGGTTGGAGCAGACCCTGCTATACGAAAAGCCAAAGCCGAACTGAAAATCGTGCAAGACGCCCGTCGGGAACTGAACGAGCGTTATGTATTCTTCGCCCCCGTCGGTACGACCATCAAGCAGAAAGAGCGTATGATAAACTTCACCGAGCGCAACTATCTGACTGTGCTGCAAAGCTATAACGAAGCCCTGTTGAGAAAGAAAAATCTGGAAATGACCTCTGCCACACTAAAAGTGCTGAACGAGCCCACCTACCCGATTTCTTCCAACTCGACCAACCGGAAGCAAATCGTCATCGACGCATGCGTAGGCAGTTTTCTGATTATCGTAGCCTTGCTGCTGTTGATAGAGATGCTCGACAGGACATTGCGCGATGCCAGCCGCACCAAGCGCGTGACAGGCTATAAAGTGATAGGCGCTGTCCCCAGTCTTACACTCTCCCGCTACGGTGGGCTGACCAAGACCTACGTACAATCTTCCGTCAGAGAACTGACCAACTCCCTGCTCCGTTTCCTGACCAATCGGAAATCTCCCAGCGTGTTCATCATCAACCTGTTCAGTACCAGCGAAGATTCCGGTGAGGAAGTGATAGGGAACCTGATTTGCGGATATATGCAGAGCCGCATGCTGAATACGAAGTTTATCACCTACAAAGAAGATTTCAACACTAACTCCACCCAATACCTGCTGGCAAAAAGCATTACAGACTTTTACACCCCGCAAGGAGAAGACATACTGATTGTCGCTTATCCGCCCTTGTCCGAAAGCAACATCCCGACGGCCTTACTGCAAGATGCCAACGCCAATATCCTGGTGGCTCCGGCAGACCGGGGATGGAAAACCATCGACAAGCAGCTTTGCGAACAACTCATGCTGCAAATGGGCAAGACGGAAGTACCCTTCCGCATCTGCCTGACAAATGCCAGCCGGGAAGCAGCCGAGGACTTCACCGGACAACTTCCGCCACACACGCTGTTGCGCAGAATCGGCTATCGCCTCAGTCAGCTATCACTAACGGAAAAAATCAAATTCAACCTCAGGAGAAAAGCAAAAGAAGCAGAAGACGAGGACGATGACGAATAGGATAATAACTTTCCACATTCTGCTTGCCGCGCAGTTCGCCCTGGTCGCGGCAAGCATGGTTGTAAATGTCAAGATAGGCTTGTTCTCAATGGCACTCATCTTGCTGTCCACCACCATTTGCCTTGTACAGCTCAGCAATGACGAACGTACCGACTGGCGGTCCGGTCAGAACACAATGACCTGGCTCTTTACCGCCTGGCTGCTGTTCTACCTACTGGAAATAATGAATCCCAACAATGTGATGGAAGCATGGAACATCAACCTCACTCCCTATGCCCTCACACCTCTGATATGCGCCTTCGTCATACCGATAGTGATACGTACCAAGAAAGATGTCGAACTGCTGCTGATAATATGGTCTGTATTCGTCATCATCTTCACCCTTAAAGGCTACTGGCAGAAAAACCACGGTTTCAGTTCCAAAGACCTCTACTTCCTTCATGTCCTGGGCGGCGCCCGGACACACATTATCTGGTCGGGCATCCGATACTTCTCCTGTTTCTCGGACGCGGCAAACTATGGCGTGCACTCTGCCATGGCAGGCGTCACCTTTGCCATTGCCGGCTTCTTTGTCGACTCAAAATGGAAGCGTATCTACTTCCTCTCCATCGCCTTCTGCGGCATCTACGGAATGGGAATCTCCGGGACACGCTCCGCCATGGGAGTCCTCATGGGCGGCATGCTGATGATTACCATCATAGCCAAGAACTGGAAAGCACTCCTAGGCGGCATATGCATATCCATCGGTGTCTTTGTCTTTTTCTATTACACCAATATCGGAAGCGGCAACCAATATATCCACAAAATGCGCTCCTCCTTCCACCCTACCGAAGACGCCTCTTACATGGTGCGCGTCGAAAACCGGCAAAGAATGAAGGAGCTGATGGCTAAGAAACCCATCGGCTACGGCATCGGACTCTCCAAGGCAGGCAACTTCAACTCCAAAGAACAAATGCCCTACCCACCCGACTCATGGCTGGTCAGCGTATGGGTGGAAACGGGAATCGTCGGGTTGATTCTCTATCTCGGCATACACGGCATCCTTTTCGCCTGGTGCTCATGGATATTGATGTTCAAGGTACGCAACAAAAATCTGCGAGGGCTCGTAGCGGCATGGCTCTGCATGGACGCAGGCTACTTCATAGCCGCCTATGTCAACGACGTAATGCAGTATCCCAACCCATTGACCGTATATATAGGCTTTGCCCTCTGCTTTGCCGCCCCGCATATCGACAAGCAATTACTAGTATCCATCCAAGAAAACAACGAACAAGAATGACAAACAACACACCGGACATATCCTTTATCACTATCTGCTACAACGGCTTTAAGGACACCTGCGAACTGATAGAATCCTTGCAAGACAAGATACACTCCGTAAGCTACGAAATCATTGTGGTAGACAACGCCTCCCGCGAAGATGAAGCAGCCCGGATAGGCCAACTATACCCTTCCGTCGTCGCCATCCGCAGCAACGAGAACCGCGGTTTCTCCGGCGGCAACAACATCGGCATCCGTGCGGCAAAAGGGAAATACCTCTTCTTCATCAACAACGACACCTACATCGAAGCAGACCATATCGCCTGCCTGATAGAACGCCTCGAAAGCCGTCCCGAAATAGGCGGCGTATCGCCTAAAATACGTTTCGCCTTTCCACCGCAACACATACAGTTTGCCGGATTCACCCCATTGTCACGCATCACGTTACGCAACCATATGCTCGGTTTCGATTGCCCGGACGACGGCACATTCGACACCCCCCACCCCACGCCCTACCTGCACGGCGCAGCCATGATGCTCAAGCGGGAAGTGATAGAAAAAGCGGGAATGATGCCGGAAATATTCTTCCTCTATTACGAAGAGCTGGACTGGAGCACCAGCATGACACGTGCCGGCTACTAGCTATGGTACGACCCTCGCTGCACCGTCTTCCATAAAGAAAGCCAAAGCACCGGGCAACTCAGCAAACTGCGCACCTACTACCTGACACGCAACCGCCTGTTCTACGCCCGCCGCAACCTGAAAGGATTCGACCGCATCGCCGCCGTCCTCTACCAAAGCACCATAGCTGCCACCAAGAACATCCTGACCTATACATTCAAAGGACGTTTCGACCTCGCCGCAGCCGTATTCTACGGAGTAAATACCGGGCTGCTCTCCCCCTCGTCCGAGAAAAGTACAGTAACCCCCTAAAATCCGAATACTATGATTATCATCGACTGGATACTCTTTACACTCCTTGCGCTTTGCGTCTGCTACCTGTTGCTGTATGCCATCGCATCGAAGTTCTACCGGACTCCCGCTTCCCGGAAGCCCGCACACTCCGGCGCTTCATCGTGTTCTTCCCCGCTTACAAGGAAGACCGGGTGATTGCCTCTTCCGTACGCAGCTTCCTGCAACAGGACTATCCGCGGGAACTGTTTGACATCATCGTCATCTCCGACCGGATGCAGCCTGCCACCAACGAGGACTTGCGTTCCCTGCCCATCCGCCTATTGACAGCCGGCTACAAGGACAGTTCCAAAGCCAAAGCATTGACAATGGCAGTAGATTCCATCAGCGACGAGCACTATGACATAGTGGTCATCATGGATGCCGACAACCTGACTTCCCCGGATTTTCTCGCCGAAGTGAACCGTGCTTTCGACAGTGGAATAAAATCCGTACAGGCTCATCGCACCGGCAAAACCTGAACACTGACATCTCTATTCTCGACGGTAACAGCGAAGAAATCAATAACGGGATTTTCCGCAGCGGACACAACGCCCTCGGACTTTCCGCCGCCCTGTCCGGTTCGGGAATGGCTTTTGAAGCCGACTGGTTCCGACAGAACGTGCGGCTTCTCGAAACAGCAGGCGAAGACAAAGAACTCGAAGTGCTGCTTCTGCAACAGCGCATCCACACCGTCTACCTGCCGCAAATTCCCATATACGACGAAAAACGCAGAAAGAGGAAGCCATCAGCAACCAACGGAAACGCTGGATAGCCGCACAGTTCGGTATTCTCCGCAGCTCGCTCCTCAGCCTGCCCAAAGCGATAGGCCAAGGCAACCCGGACTATTGCGACAAGATACTCCAATGGATGCTTCCCCCGCGACTGATACAACTGGCGGGCGTCTTCGGTCTGACACTTGTCATCACGATTATCGGCATATGGCTAAGCCTGCAAGGCACTGCTACCGGACACGAATGGACGATAGCAGTCAAATGGTGGATACTCTCCGCCGCCCAAATAGCAGCAATGACACTCCCCATACCGGGACATTTGTTCAACAAGCAACTGGGCAAAGCCGTATTACGAATCCCCATGCTGGCATTGACCACCATCGGCAATCTGTTCAAACTGAAGGGAGCCTATAAAAAGTTTATCCATACAGAGCACGGAGAATAAATCAAAAAAAGAACAATTCCTTAAACGAAAAGAATATGAGAATAGCCATCGAAGCCCAGCGTATCTTCCGCCCCAACAAGCATGGGATGGATTTCGTCGCTCTTGAAACGATTCGGGAGTTACAGAAAATGGACCATGAGAACGAATACTTCATCTTTGTCAGTCCCGGCGAAGACAGATGCCTTAAAAGTTCGGACAACGTGCATATCATCGAATTGAAATGCCCCACCTATCCGCTTTGGGAACAAGTGGCGCTCCCCCGTGCGGTAAAACGCATCAAGCCCGATTTGCTACATTGCACAAGCAACACCGCCCCCCTGCACTGCCCCGTGCCTCTCGTACTGACATTGCATGACATAATCTATCTGGAGAAACGCCAATCGTCCAGCCTGTCATGGTATCAGGAAATGGGGTGGCATTATCGCCGTCTCGTCGTTCCGCGCATCCTGCCGAAATGCGAAAAGATTATCACCGTCTCCCAGTTCGAGCGGAAGCGTATTCTCGAAGCCCTGCACCTGCCCGACGAACAACTGGTAGCCGTGTACAACGGATTCAACAGTCACTTCCACCTGCAACCCAAAGCTCCGGAGATTACGCGGAAGTATATCGACGCAGACGATTACCTGTTCTTCCTGGGAAACACAGACCCCAAAAAGAACACTCCGAGAGTGCTGAAAGCATACAGCGATTATCTTAAAAAATCAACTAAGAAATTGCCGTTACTTATCGCCGACCTCAAAGAAGACGCTATCGACCGGATACTGGAAGACGAGAAAATCACGGAAATAAAAAGTTCGCTCCGCTTCCCCGGATATATTGCGAATACTGACCTTGCGGCACTTTATGGGGGTGCATTCGCATTCCTGTATCCTTCGCTTCGCGAAAGTTTCGGCATCCCGATGCTCGAAGCGATGGCTTGCGGAACGCCCATCATCGCAGGGAATACTTCCGCCATGCCCGAAATAGCAGGCGAAGGCGCTTTGCTGGCAGACCCTTTCAACGTGGAAGATATTACAGACAAGATACTGCAACTCGAAGAAGACGAAGCGTTCTATCAGCAGCAAGTGGAATACGGGCTCAACCGCAGCCGGATGTTCTCTTGGCGGAATACGGCGGAATCGTTGCTAAAGATATACAAAGAGTTCTCCAAATAGAGCTAATTTTATATTATTATTTAGGCACGGATTACGCAGATTACACGGTTAAGATAATTAATAAGCCGCATAGTCCACATAATCCGCGCCTACATATAAAAAAAGACTTGCAATCAAGTACATATACTTGTCGCAAGTCTTTCCTTTGATACTATTACATTTCCGAATAAACCGCCTTCACCTCAAAGCACGGGCAAGCCTTCACCCACTCTTCCGGCTCGATTTCTCCGTTTCCGTTCAAGTCCGGGCTCAGGTCACGATGCCCGCAAATGCGGCAGCCGGGATAATCACGCAGCAGCGTGAGGATAAGCACGTGCATTGAATGAATCTGCCACTCCGTGCGGGTATCGGCAGGACGACCGTGGCAATCGAGTCCGCCCTCATAGCAGATACCTATACTGTTCAAGTTGTGTCCCTTTGTATGCGCACCAACCCGTTCGATGGCACGAGTCGTTTTTATGTCCCCATTTTTGCGAATATAGAAATGATACCCCGTCCCGTTGAAACCACGTCGCCGGTGGCACACTTCCAAATCATCTTCCGTGAAATCCCTGTCCGCCCTGGTGGCGGAACAGTGGATTACAATCAGGTCAATCTTCCTCATCGCCCCGTCCTTTCACTCTTTTTGCCCTTTCTCTTCTGCGAAAGAAGAACAGGACTTCAATACAATGTCTAAGATTCTGTCAATCATTTCTTTGCATTTTATAGATTATTTTATTGATATGAAGACGGAAAGCCGTGCACTAGCCTGCCGTCGGGAAATAGCTGTAAGCCGGAGATACGATTAGGCTGCCGGGTCCGGGTCGGGAGTCTCTCCGCCGTCACCGCCTTCTCCTTCGCCGTAACCACAGGAACCGCCACTTCCGTTCACGCCGGACGCGGACTTCTTATCCGAGAGCAGCTCAAAGGTCATATTATTCTCCCCGCCACGAGTGGTCGCCGTGCTGTCGTTGGCAAGACGCAAGGAATTATCGACTTTGAAACGAAGGTTGACACGGGTGATATTCTTCACAGTGCAATCCTTTTCCACCTCTACACCGGGACAAGTCAGCGTAGTATAAAAGATACCCAGCCCTTCCACTTTCACCTTATTGCCCGCCACAAGGACTTTCTTCATCGCACGGACAAAGGACTTCATGACGTGCGACACGTCTTCTACCGAAAGCGCTCCGATAGACTCGATTTCACGCGCCAAAGATTCAATGGAATAGATTTTCGCTTCCCCGGACTTGGGTTTGAGAGCGTACACCATCGGCGACTTGTCATCACCGATTCGTTTTCTGCGCTTGTAGCGCACTACTGTAACTGTTGCCATACTTAAAAGATTGTTTCTACGAAAGGAAGGACATTCTCCCTTTCTGATGGTGAAACAAAGATACGGCAACACACCGGCAGCCTGACGGGTTACATCGGGCTACGCAGGATTAAGAGGGAATAAAGAGGAATAAAAACAGGCATTGCTATCTTTGAATGCCCAAGATACAAAAATGGCAGCATGATTCCGAATCTCATGCCGCCATTCCTGTAAGTGCTTATCATCAGATATTTTCAATTTCTTCTACGGAAAGTCCGGAAGCCTGAGAGATAGTATCGGTGGAAACTCCTAATTTCTTAAGGTTACGGGCTATTTCCCAGCTCTTTTCCTTCATACCTTTCTCCACACCCTTCTTCATACCTTTCTCCATACCTTTCTTCCATCCCTTCTTCCATCCCTCTCTCCAGTCCTTTTCGCCAGCCTTTTTCTTCCGCGAACGAGATGGTAGCCAGTTGGTCACGAAACACTTTGATACTCTCATCGTATTTCATGCGCTCTTCTTTAGTCAGGGAAGCAATGTCCACAATCTTCTCCAACTTCTCGAAGACAGATTTTCGTGCCTTGAAAGGCATTCTTTTCAATGTGTCCATATTCTTCAATACATAAATCCAACGTTCAAAATCAGTTTCACATTCCGATTCCTCTTTGTGAAAAGAAGGAAGCTCGATAAAGATAAAACGTAACTTATCCGAAAATGTTTCATGCGTATCACGGTCGGCCAACACCACGTCCGTCCGAAGTTTGTGCGGAGCGTCTGCCAGACAGAAGTTCAGGAAAAACACGCCATACACCGCTTTCAAGTCAAACTGCCAATGAGCGCCCCGCTCTCCTTGCCGGGCAACAGTATGCGATAAATAAAAAAGAGCCCGCTCCTTAAAATTCGTCTGCTGCTTGTTCTGCATCTCCACAATAAACTGTTCACCACTCTCTGTCGTACAATAAATATCGTAAATAACTCCGCGGTCGCCCATGTATTCAGGAAGTAACTCCTTATCTAAAAAAGTGATATCCGTGATACTCTTCTCGTTTACAAGCAGGCCGTTCAAGAAATCAATCAGCAAGTCTTTCGTAATTTCCTGCCCGAATATCTTTTTAAAACCTACGTCCGTAAACGGATTGATAAATTTTCCCATTTTCTTTGTTTTACGTTTGTATAGACCGAGATGTATCCGGTCTATACAAAGATACTATATTTTTCATAGTGAGCGGTTTCTTTTCCTTTTTTTAACGTCCCCATTCCTTTTCAATCTTCCCTAATGTTTTCAATTTCCCTCAAATGAGATTACCCAAAACTTGCACAACTCAGTAAAAATGCGTAACTTTATAGCTAGTAAAAACAAACTCAACCACCCTATCAATGAAAGCAAAATCCGACAATCTTCCCGAACAGGAAGAAGAAAAAGCATTCCAATACCGCAGCTACGGAAAAGGCGAGCTTGCCGCATTATATCTCCCCTACATCAAGCAACAGAGCGCAGTAGCCCGGTTCAACGAATGGATAGACGCTGCACCAGGACTGAAAGAGCGTCTGCTCGCCACCGGCATGAATCCCCGAAGCAGACGCTACACTCCCGCACAGGTACGGCTCATCGTGGAAGTGCTCGAAGAACCGTAGATAGTAATTAACGGGGTAGCGATTAGTGATCACTCCTCCGTTAATCACTAATCAAACAGTTCTTTTTCCGGTAGCCAGCAGGAAGTGTCGAAGACGGTATTCCGGGTACGCTGGTCGATGGGCACGGCAGGATCGTGGGATTCTTCACAGGGGAGATACCGCCCACTGACGGGGTCGTAGACGAAAGTAGCCACACCACCTACGCCGAGATGTTTGAATTTCACTTTATCCACATATACGCGGGTGATACCGATTTCCTTGTCACGCTCTACCACAATTCCGTAATCAGCCTTGTTGTAAAAATCTGCGGAGCCGTTAATGTCGTACATTTCCACACGCGGGGTGGCATTCGTCACAGGATTGCGGTTCATCTTGCGCGGGTGGGCGACAACTATCAGCAGGCAATTATATTGAGTGGCAAATTCCGTGAATTTATTCAATAAGTTGGAGAGATACTGCGTTTCCGACTGTCCCGGTTTGGGGTCATGGTCGAAGCGGTTGAGAGGGTCAAAGACGAAGATGCGGCAGCCACGGCGGACGACGAGTTCACGAGCTTTGGCAAGCACGCGGTCGGGGCTGACGTCACCTTTGAGGGAAATGTGCGATACGTTTTCCGCCAGAAACTCTTCGGAGCGTGCCAGAAGAGCGTCCGTCATGCCGCAGTTGTTCTGAAAGCGATGACCGGTAAGTTTTTCAATCAGTTTGCGGAGATGATAGACGATGGGGACATTCTCCGGACTGAAAAACCCAATCTTCCATTGATGCCGCAGGCAGAGGCGCAGCACCAGTTCGTCCACCCATTCTGATTTTCCCGCACCGGGGATGCCGGTCACAATGACGATGCGGCGACGCTCGTAAGTACAAATTTTATCCATTTCTTCCCAACCGGTCTCCGCACCGGGACCGAAACCGTTGTCGAACAAGGCACGCAAGTCGCTGTGCAGGTCGGCAGCGGTAAAAATGCCTTCCAGCGGGACTTCCGCCGCTTGCTCGATGGCGATGCGGAGACTTTCAATACCATATTTACAGAGATGCTCGTTGGCATCCTTGCACTCCGGACCGTAAGTGACGATACGGCAACGTTCGGCTCCCATCCGGTTGACAAGCTCGTCGCGCAGGCGGATTCCGGGGGAATCGGTGTCTACGGCAATGATGATTTCTTTCAAGTCCTCGAAGTGAGTTTCCATGAAACGGTCGAGCCACGAGAGATTGGAGTTGGCGCCGGCGGGGACGGAGATGACGCTTTCAAATCCGGCGGCGATGGAAGAAGCAGCATCCAGTTCGCCTTCGTGGATGATGCAGGACGTTTGTCCTACGACGGAGTCGATATTGTAAGGAATCAGTTCGGCTCCCTGCACCATTTTGAAATGCTTCTTACCACTGCGGAATTTCGTGTTTACGAGTTGCCCGCCATCGAAGTAGTTGAAGCAGACGCAACGCTCCTTCGTGCTGGACTGCGGCATAAATTCTTCCTGCTCCGTGATGCGCAGCGCGGCAATGACGGACTGCGGGATGCAGCGCGTCTCGACCAGCCAACGTTCCGTGGCTTCGGAAAGCGTTGTCTTCGAAGCGTCGAACACCGGACGCTGAAAATGCTGCGGAACGGCTGCCGCACGACGCTGGCGGGCTACCCGACGCTCCGCCTTCTCACGCTCCTCATTATCGTCGGGGACGTAGAAATCGGCTCCGCAATGATAACAGTGGCAATGCCCGGTGTCGATATTGACACGCAGCGAACGGTCGCGCTTGTTATGCCTCGTCGGGAGACATTGGTTACAGATTGTTTTGATAACTCCACTCGTGCGATGACGTACATCGACTTGGTAACTGGCAAAATTTCTCATAATTTCTATTTTGTTTTTCAGATTATTTCATTTTTCAGATTATTTCATTTTCCACACGGTATAAAAGCAAATTCCATCCGGTACGAGCAACAGACGGGCATCGGAACGAGCGTTCGTAAGCGCCGGACCGGTTTCCATTCAAGCGCGGGATGAGTACCTGCCGGACGTGGGCAGAGCAATCTCCGGACGTGGGCTGAAAGCCATCAGTCCCCCGTCCGGCGATTGATGAAAGCCGGACTCAATGCAGCCATCTCCTGCCCACGTCGTCCCACACTGCCGAACCGTCCGGTCGCGGTGGCGCATCGTCCGGGATGAGATGTCCCAGATACGTCCGCCGCTTGCCGACTATGCTCTCAAAACGGTTCGCGCTCCCGATGTCCCGTTCTCTGAGTTCCTGTAGCAACGCTTCGCGCAACTTGACGCAAGTGGGTGAACCTGCAGCGATATAATTGGAAAAATACCGTTTCACATCATCAAAGAAAAGCAGCTCCTTCTCCTTCCCGTAAAGCCGTATATGAGCTTTGAACAGCTTGAGAATCTGCTTCTGGCGGTCGAGGAAGAGCCGCCCCAGTCCGGAACGCTGCCCTGCCAGTTCCATATAGAGCCGCGAATCGGCAAGACTGTCCACCAGCACTTCCCATGACACCACAGGCTGCAACGGGCGTTGCCCCTCTTCGTCCACCGAACGAATCCGCACCCCGCCCGTCACCGCAACCGGGACAGCAGCGGCAACGGCAGCAACCGCCACCGCTTCCGGTGCGCCGGTATTCCTGCTGTTGTTTTCAACAGAAGGAATACTTCTCTTCTCCTCTACTCTCTTCTCTTGGGTTTCGTTGGGTTTTTGCCCCTTGCTGGCGGGCGTTTCAGCGCTTTTGACAGGCTTCCGCGGACGACCGCCTTTTGCCGTTTTCGGTGTCCGCCCGCCACTTCCTCAAGCCTATGCATCACCCTGTCCAGATAGGGAGCGCGGAACGTCTGCCGCTCCTCGTCCACCTCAAAAAGATTGTAACCACGGAGCACATGCTCTGTCATTTCCAAATCCAAATCGTAGCGACGGGCAAAAGCTTTCAGTTGAAGCGGCTTGCAAGACGCCTCATAATTGTCCTTCGTGCGCAGATGCAGCAGTAACATCACGTAAATCCCGATAGCTTCCGCAGCATCCAGCTCCAACATCATGCCGGCGATATTGTCGTCGTTCAATAAATTCACTTCCAAGTTAAAATACTGGTCTTTCTTCATTCTTTTTTCCCGTTTAAAAAAATATTCGACAAAATCTCACCTGTTCCGGTGGGGTAACTTCGTGAGCACAAAGGTCTTTTAAATGTATGACATACACTTCTTCAGAAATGAATAGAGTGCTATAAAAACTTTTAAAGACCTTTGCATCAACAATTTAATAACCCCAAAAAAGATGAATAAACAACCAAAACTCCTCAATGAGGACGAAGTAATGCGACAGAAACTAGAAAAATGCATCCATGCCACTTTCGGCCGTTTTATTTGCTACGTACGTACTATCTCCACTGTCTCACGAGGAAATGCAAGAACTAAGCTCCATCACTTCCGGCACGGCATGGCGGATGGAAAAATCGCGCAACTACAAGATTCTATCGTATGCACAGGCATTCTACGTACATCTCAGAGCACTGAAATGCGAGTTTCATATCCAAAACCTCCGCCGAGCAACCACGCAGGCATTGGAAGAAGGAAAATGCCTTGTCATATCCGTCATAGACAAGGACGAGATAAATAATTACGACAAGAATGCCATTCTTTTCGCACAGGCGCCCACCGACGAAGAACTGGAAAGACGCCGGAAAGCCAGAAAAGCCCTACTAAAGAGAAATGCGAAATTTGGTAAGAACAAAAAGAATAACAAGACAGAGAAGAAACCTGCCGACAAAAAGAAGATAAAAAAAAGATAAAGTTTCTCATAAGTTTTATTACCTTTGTGGCACAGCTAAGCTGAACAACAAATGTATAGAAATGAATGACAGCGAAGAAACAAACAGTTCGACGATAAAAGCACTTATTGTTTTCAGAGAAGATGGGAACACAGACAATCTGTTCGTCCCCATCTTGTGCGATGCTATCAGGATGACGGGTATCAACGTGCGATGTTCCACACAAGAGTTTTGGGAGTCGGATACGGCGTATGACATCATCCATTTCCAGTGGCCCGAAGAAGTAGTGGGCTGGACTTGTGACAATCCCGACATCATCTGCCGGCTGGAAGAACGGATTCGTTTCTTCCGCTCGCGAGGGCACATTTCATTTATACGCGCCACAATGTACGCCCGCACTATGCCAACGACGTCATCAGCCGGGCGTATGACATCATCGAGTCGCAAAGCGATGTCGTGGTGCATATGGGCGTTTCAGCCGCGACGAATTTGCCGCCAGGCATCCCGGCAGCCGGAATGTCGTGATTCCGCACCATATTTACCAATATACCTATCAGGAGAATATCAGCGTAGAGCGTGCACGCCAGTATCTCAAGATTCCGCAGGAAGCGTTCATCGTCACCGCTTTCGGCAAATTCCGCAACCGTGAAGAAATACGCATGATGCTCGGAGCATTCCGCGCGTGGACCAGCCGGACAAGTTACTGCTCGCCCCCAGGCTTTATCCTTTCTCAAGACGCAACGACTATGGTGGCAATTTCCTCAAACGATGGACTTCACGTGCCGGATATTATCTGCTCATGCCGCTGCTCAAACGCTGGATGAGGCTGGAAGCCGGAGCCAACGATGAACTGGTGGACAGTTGCGACCTACCTTATTATATGGCTGCCTCGGATGTGATATTCATCCAACGAAAAGATATATTAAACTCAGGCAATGTCCCTCTTGCCTTCTTTTACCACAAAGTGGTGGTGGGGCCCGCTGTGGGAAATATCGGCGAGATACTCTCCGAAACCGGTAACCCGACATTCGACCCCGATGATAAAACGGACATTGTCCGGGCACTCAAATCCGCCCGCCGGCTTGCATTACAAGAGAAGGGAGAAGCAAATTATGACTACGCCATGGAGAACATGAATGTCCGGAAAGTGGGAAAGGAATACGCGCAAACTTATAAAGACGCAGTAAATGGCTAACAACATCAAGCGGCAGCTATTTTCGGGCGTCTTCTACACCGCGCTTGCCAAATACAGCGGTGTCGTCATCTCCCTCGTAGTAGCGGGAATACTGGCACGCCTGCTCTCGCCGGACGACTTCGGAGTAGTAGCTATCGCCTCTGTCATCATCGCTTTTTTCAACCTGCTCACGGACATGGGCGTATCGCCCGCCATCATACAGAACAAGTCGCTGACCAAAGGCGAACTGTCGGACATTTTCTCATTCACCGTGTGGACGGGCATCGGCATCAGCGCGCTGTTCTTCGCCGCGTCCTGGCCCATCGCCCACTATTACGAGAGCGACATCTTGCGGACATTGTGCCAACTGCTCTCCGTCAACCTGTTTTTCGCTTCCGCCACCATCGTGCCCGGAGCGCTGTTCTACCGCAACAAGGAGTTCAAATTTATCGCTGTCCGCAGCTTCGTCATACAAATATCCGGCGGTGCCGCCGCCGTGACCGCCGCCCTCTGCGGAGCGGGACTGTACGCGCTGATTATCACCCCGATACTATCCAGCATACTGATATTCGTCATCTCCTTCCAGCGCTATCCGCAACGCCTGCGCTTCACGCTGGGACTGACGCCGCTACGGAAGATTTTTTCCTATTCCGCCTACCAGTTCCTGTTCAACGTCATCAATTATTTCAGCCGCAACCTTGACAAACTCCTGATTGGCAAGTATATGAGCATGTCCGACCTCGGATATTACGAAAAATCCTACCGCCTGATGATGCTTCCCCTGCAAAACATCACGCAGGTCATCACCCCGGTGATGCATCCCATCTTCAGTGATTTACAAGATGATAAAGAAAAGCTGGCTACTTCCTACGAACGTATCGTCCGCTTCCTCGCCTTTATCGGACTGCCGCTGAGCGTGCTTCTTTTCTTTACAGCGGAAGAAGTGACGCTGATTATCTTCGGCAGTCAATGGCTGCCGTCCGTACCCGTATTCCGGATACTGGCGCTTTCGGTGGGCATACAGATTATCCTTTCTTCGTCGGGCTCCATCTTCCAGGCGGCAGGCGACACGCGGAGCCTGTTCGTCTGCGGGTTGTTTTCGTCTACGCTCAACGTGGCGGGAATGTTGCTCGGCATTTTCTATTTCGGCACGCTCACGGCAGTGGCAAGCTGCATCGTGGTGACGTTCACCGTCAACTTCGTGCAATGCTACCGGCAGATGTACCGAGTGACCTTCCAGCGGAGCTTCCGGCTGCTCATACGTCAGCTTATTTCTCCGTTCGCGGTCAGCGGTTTGATAGCGATGGCACTCGTGCCCATGCAATGCACGATGGAAGGTATGAACTTTTGTGACAATTATTGCCAAAGGTACAATTAGTTTTATTATCTTTGGTGGATATATACAAGCTACGCACGAATTTGATATCATCGAAAAAGTACGGAGCATGGTAAAACAGAGAAATAAAAGAACAGAATAAACGATATTATAGAAACAGAAAAAACCGATGAAAGCCTTGTTCCTTATTTTCCACGGCTTCGACAAAGCCAATGGAATCAGTAAGAAAATACACTACCAGGTGAAAGCCCTCAGAGAATGTGGAGTGGACGCACGCCTGTGTTATTACGATATTACTCCCCATGGCGAACACCGTCTGATGGTGGACGACGAGGTCATTGCCGATTTTGGGACAGGAACTACGGCAAAGATGTGGAAGCGTATCTACTACGCCCCTATCATTGAGTATGCGCGCCACGAAAAAATAGAACTGGTATATATACGTTCGCACCACAACGCCAACCCGTTCACCCTGAAGATGGTGAAACGCCTGAAAAAGACCGGAGCCAAAGTAGTAATGGAAATACCGACTTATCCGTACGACCAGGAATATATCACGCGTTCCATGAAGTTTTCCCTGTTTATCGACCGCTGTTTCCGCCACCGACTCGCCAAGAGACTGGACGGCATCGTCACCTTCTCCAACGCTGAAACGATTTTCGGCGGACGGACTATACGTATTTCCAACGGAATAGACTTCGACGCCATCCCGATGAAGCACAGCCAAAATGCGACGACCGATGAGCTGCATCTTATCGGTGTAGCGGAAGTGCATTACTGGCATGGATTTGACCGGCTGGTGAACGGACTGGCGGAGTATTACCGTACAAATCCCGACTATAAGGTGTATTTCCACATTGTAGGGCCCATGGCCGGTGAACGCGAACGAGAAGCAATCCTGCCTGTCATCCGTGACAATCATCTGGAGCCTTATGTCATTCTGCACGGACCTCTGCACAGCGAGGAACTGGACGCGCAATTTGAAAAGGCTGACTTTGCCATCGGTAGCCTGGGACGCCACCGAAGCGGTATCACGCATATCAAGACACTGAAAAACCGCGAATATGCCGCCCGCGGATTTGCCTTCACGTATTCGGAAACGGATGAGGATTTCGACGCTATGGCGTATGTATGGAAAGCCCCTGCGGACGAATCGCCGATAGACATCCCGAAGCTGATTGAGTTTCAACGCTCGCTTTCCATGACTCCGGCCGAGATTCGCGAATCAGCCCGCCCGCTATCATGGAAAGCGCAAATGCATAAAGTGATTAATGAAATCGGATTCGGGTGACAAACACCCTGTCATTCTGAAACAAATTACAAACAATAGCTGATGAACAAGAAGATAAAAATAGCCTACTGCATCCCCTCACTCTATTACCCCAGCGGCATGGAGAGGGTATTGACGTTGAAAGCAAATTATTTTGCGGAACATTTCGGCTACGAGATACATATTATCCTGACTGACGGAAAAGACAAGGAACCGTATTACAAATTATATCCGTCCATTACTCTCCACCAACTCGATATCAATTATGACGAGATGTACGGCCGCAGCCTGTGGAAGCGAATCTCCGGCTACTGGAACAAGCAGCAATTATTCATGAAACGGCTGAACGACTGTTTGTGCGAAATCCGTCCGGACATCACCATCTCACTTCTCCGGCGGGACATCAACTTTATCAATAAGATGAAGGACGGCAGCATCAAACTCGGGGAAATCCACTTCAACAAGTCCAATTACCGTGAGTTCAGCGATAACCGTCTCCCGGCTTTCGTACAGCACTGCGTGAAGAAGTACTGGATGTGGCAGCTTATCCGACAGGTGCGGCAACTGAAACGCTTCGTGGTATTGAGCTATGAAGACGCCGCGGAATGGACGAAACTGAAAAATGTAGCGGTGATATACAACCCGCTTCCTTTTTTCCCCGAACGGCAGTCCGACGGGTCGTCCAAGCAGGTGATTGCCGCAGGAAGGTATATGCCGCAAAAAGGGTTCGACCGGCTGATTGACGCCTGGAGCATCGTCAACATGCAGCATCCGGACTGGGTTCTGCGTATCTACGGCGACGGTATGCGACAGCAACTGCAACAGCAAATCGACAGGTTGGGAATCGCTTCCAGTTGTATTCTGGAACACAGTACGCCTGATATTGACGAGAAATATTGCGAAAGTTCCATATTTGCCCTTTCATCACGCTACGAAGGGTTTGGCATGGTGATTATCGAAGCGATGGCGTGCGGCATACCACCCGTTTCTTTGCTTGTCCGTGCGGTCCGCGGGATATTATCGACGATGGGAAAACGGTCTGTTGGTGGAAAACGGGAATATTGAGATGTTGGCCGGCAAGATATGTTATCTGATAGAAAATGATGAAATACGCCGGAAGATGGGGCAGCAGGCACGCATCGACGTGGAGCGCTTCAAGATTGAACAAATCGCCGGACAATGGAAGGAGTTATTTGAGAGTCTCGTTTAGGCTGTCGGGAAGTCTTATTTAAAAGGAATTGCTTATGAAATGGTATGCCAAATATTTACAGGTTTACGAGAAGCCGTTTGCTTCGGCACCGGCGGAAGTAGTAAGCGGCGTGAAGGAGAAGTTGCGGCAGTTAACGGAAAACAGCCAGCCATTGGCTTCGGTCATTCTCATTTGTCATAATGAGGAGACGCGCCTGCTGAGTTGTCTGTGGTCGCTTTGCGACAATGAATGTGATTTTCCGATAGAAATACTGGCTGTCAACAATAATTCGACAGACCGCACGGAAGAGGTGATGCGGCAACTGGGCGTCACGTATTTCAACGAGACGAAGAAAGGGCCCGGACACGCCCGCCAATGCGGACTCGACCGGGCAAAAGGGAAGTATCATATCTGCATTGACACCGATACGATATATCCGCCCCGTTACGTAGCGACACACGTCGGGCAACTGATGAAGCCGGGGTGGCTTGTACGTTCAGCCTGTGGAGTTTTATTCCCGATGAACGCCATTCCGGCATAGGGCTATGGTGGTATGAGGCTTTGAGGGATATGCATCTGCGCATCCAGGCGATACAGCGTCCGGAGCTTTGCGTACGTGGCATGACGTTCGGGTTCAATACCGAGTTGGGCAGACGTTTCGGGTTCCGGACGGACATCATCCGCGGTGAGGACGGTTCGCTCGCCTTAGCCATGAAGCCTTTCGGCAAACTCGTTTTTATCCGCTCCGGAAAAGCGAGGGTGATGACAGGATACGGGACGCTGAATAATGACGGTTCTCTTTCAATAGTTTCAAAGTGAGGTTGGTGAAGGCTATCAAAGGGCTGGGCGGCATTTTCACCAAAAAAAGCGAATATAAAGATGAGGACAGCAATCTGATAAAAAACAAATAAAATACAACTTAAGAAACAAATGCCGTTATGATAACACGTAATCCTTATGACAGAAACGACCTGAAGATAGGCAAGAAAGACAGAGTACTGGAAGTGGGGCCCGGACACAGCCCCATATTTCGTTCGGATGTACTTGTGGATTTATTTGTAGACACGAATTATCATCGCTGCGGAAATCTGAAGATTTATCCGCATCAGGAGTTTATCAATGCCGATGGTGAATCTCTGCCTTTCAAGGATAAAGAGTTTGATTACGTTATTTGCAATCAGGTGCTCGAACACGCGGAAAATCCTGAGAATTTTATCGGCGAGCAAATGCAGGGTTGCCAAGAGGGGGTATATGGAAACTCCCAGTCTGCTGGGGGAATTTCTCTTTCCCAAGAAATCGCACAAATGGATTATTCTCTATCTGGACGGTAAACTGATTCTTTTCGAGAAATCGAAAATGCCGGGGAATTATGAGAATAATTATGGCGAACTGTTTCTCAATTATCTGCCCTATCAGTCGCTAACCTACAAACTGTTATGGCTCACCGAAGGAGACTTGATGCTGAACCGGTGCGAATGGAAGGATGACTTGGAATTTATCGTCAATCCGACGGACGAGAAATATACTGCTTTCTTCACTAAACCGTGGAGCCGCCAAATGGTGGAACAGATGTATCCGCGCAGAAGCGCGTCGAAAGAGTTCAAGAAAGTAATAGGCGCCTTTTATTATATGATAAAGAACAAAGTAAAAACTAAAACTCATAGACACTCTCCTATCAGTCTGGAAGAGTACATGAGGATTAAAAAACAGAAATAATAAAGATAGATACTATGAACGATACTCTTACTCTCTGTCTCGAATTTATTTTGGTTTGCCCTGTTTGTAGTGTTCTACACGTATCTGGGCTACGGAATCGTACTTTATATTCTCGTCAAGCTGAAAGAGCTTTTCGTAAAGCCGGTGAAGCGTTCGTTGCCATCGGCGAACGAGGAACTACCGGAAGTGACGCTTTTCATCACTGCTTTCAACGAGGAAGACGTGGTGGACGAGAAGATGGAGAACAGTCTTGAACTGGATTATCCGGCGGATAAGCTGCACATCGTCTGGGTGACGGACGGCAGTGACGACGGGACGAACGAACGTTTGCAGACTCGTTGGGCAGGAAAGGCGACGGTGCACTTCCAGCCGTTGCGGCAGGGAAAGACCGCGGCGATGACGCGCGGAATGACGCTTATAGACACTCCGCTCGTGGTCTTTACGGATGCCAACACGATGGTGAACCGGGAAGCGGTGCGGGAGATTGTGCTTGCTTTTCAGAATCCGAAGGTGGGTTGTGTGGCCGGTGAGAAACGGATTGCTGTGCAGACCAAGGACGGGGCGGCTGCCGGTGGCGAAGGGATTTACTGGAAGTATGAGTCGACGTTGAAGGCGTTGGACGCACGGTTGTACTCGGCTGTGGGGGCTGCAGGAGAGCTGTTTGCCGTACGCCGGGAGTTGTTCGAGGCGATGGAGCCGGATACGTTGCTGGATGATTTCATCCTTTCGTTGAGGATTACGATGAAGGGGTATATCATTGCTTATTGTACCAATGCTTATGCTATCGAAAGCGGATCGGCGGATATGCGGGAGGAAGAGAAGCGGAAGGTACGTATTGCTGCGGGCGGTTGGCAGTCTATCTGGCGGTTGCGCCCGTTGCTGAATCCTTTCCGGTACGGGGTGTTGAGTTTTCAATATACGTCGCACCGGGTGCTGCGGTGGTCTGTTACACCGTTTCTGTTGTTTGCGCTGCTACCGCTTAATGCCGCGATTTTGCTGGCAGGCGGTGCGCCTGTGTTCTATGGTATTCTGCTGGTGTTGCAGGTGCTTTTCTACGGATTGGGATATTGGGGTTATTATCTGTCTACCAAGCAGATAAAGAACAAGCTGCTCTTTATTCCGTATTATTTTCTTTTTATGAATGTCAATGTGTTGAAAGGGATACGTTACCTGAAAAAGAAGAAAGGTAACGGGGCTTGGGAAAAGGCGAAGCGGGCGGAGAAGTAAAGACAAATCATCTAAAAAAAGAAAACAGACATGGACAGAACATTACATGATGCAAATAATGCACAGAGGATACTGAAACTGACGGCGGATACGATGTTGCTGGTCGACCGGAACGGAGTCTGCGTGGATATCGCGCCGTATTGTGACACATGGTTTCTGCAAGAAGATATACTTTTAGGCAAAAATATATTCGAACTTCTGCCGGAATATACCAGGGAGAGGATGATGCCTGTCTTTCAGACGGTACTTAGGGAACAAAGGAGTATCAGCAAAAATTTCAAGTTGGCAGTGAGGGGCGAGACGTATTATTTCAAGTGTCTCATGCATCCTTATGACGGGATGGTGCTTTGCCAATATCGTGACATCACGCAAAGAAGCAACGTGAAACGCCAACTGGAACAGGCGAACCGCACGTTGCGGGAGATTCAGAAGGTGGCGCAAATAGGGCAATGGGGATATAACACCAATGAGAATGTTTTTCATTATCTGGGATATACGGAGTGTTGTGCGAAGAAGCGGTGCGGACGATTTCTTTGAGAAATACAGGAGTATATCGTCGAAGAAGATCAAGAGACGTTTATCAACTGGCATCTCAGGAATGTGGAAAAGTTCAATACGGACAGTATCAGTTACCGGGTGAAGGTGGACGGGGAAATTTATTATATGCGTATCCAGACTTACCTACGTGAGGAGCTTCCGGACGGCAGTCTCTCAATATCGAGGGTATATCCAGAATATCACGGATATACAACATAGCAGAAATGATATTAATACGCTGA
>SCPN01001532.1_pt1 | contig 77668 bp, 67 predicted proteins | sample 6106831 | NCBI WGS metagenome assembly SCPN01 (sample SAMN10720447, study PRJNA508395) | human gut metagenome | isolation source: Participant 1, 0 month
AGCTTTCAAAATCAGATGATGCTGCAATACAGTATCATACATCTTCTCCTCTAGTTGAACTTCCTATGTACTTCAGTTGTTTTAACCTTTTATTGATGCTTTGATGCACACAAATAAAGGAGGTAATCCGGTATTCTTTTGCAAGTTATTGTTTTGTTCTGTTCGATGATTCTGATTTTATCATTCGTCCTGTCCATTAAGCTTTTTATTTCCAAAGACCGCAGACTTGCCGCTCGTTGGGGATGTTCCGCGCTTGTTTTTCTGGTTCTGATTACAGCATACTTTACGCCCACATCCTTTCGATGGGACGTCCCCACCAACGAAACGACTATCAGAATTCACTGTGACCGCTCAACTTTTCATCTCAGTAATCCACAGCAAAAAGAATCTCTGATCACCGCCCTGTCCTCTACTCCATTTTTCAGACCATTTTTTAACAGCAATCACGGAAGCTATGACCCGCAGAGAGAAACACATTTTCTTATAAGCTTTCACTCCGAACAGAAATATGCGAAAGTTTGGGTTGCGTTTTCAGCGATTGATCATAGTATCTTGTTTATTGAGACAGACACCGGCCTGCACTCAAAAGGTACAAATTCACTCCATGACATATTTTGCGAAATCTTTGCTCTTTAAGCACTCGTTTGGAGCACTGCGCACAAGAAGAAAAGACGCATCCCACACAGCCTCTTCCCTTGACATTTTCCCGCCCCGGTGATATAGTGTTCCCATTAAATCGGCTTTGACGGAGAAGAACCCGCAAAAGCGGCGGTCAGAGAGGGGCGCAGTTGCTGTGAGCGCCCTCCGCCCGCGGCGGCTGTACCGCTCCTGAGCCGCCCGGGATGACCGGGACGGGCCCTTCCCGTTACAGAAGGTCACAAGCGGCAGGAAATTTTTCGCAGACATTTATGTGCGCGCTTTTCCCGCAAGCAGGGTGGAACCGTGGAGTGCTGGATCGCTTCACCCCTGACACATCTCAGGGGTGGAGCGTTTTTTTGTTCCTTCCCCGCAGCATCGGAAAGGAGTTTTTAGTCATGCCTGAAGAAGTCAAAAATGAATTTACCTTTGAAAACCCCGAATACCGCCAGACCTACTGGCACACCTGCTCCCATGTGATGGCCCAGGCGGTCAAGCGCCAGGCCCGAGGTGAAGCTGGCCATCGGCCCCTCCATCGACGAGGGCTGGTACTACGACATGGACGCCCCCTTCGCCTTCACTCCGGAACACCTGGAGCAGATCGAGGCCGAGATGCGGAAGATCTGCAAGGAGAAGCTGAAGCTGGAGCGGTTCGAGCTGCCCCGGGCTGAGGCCATCCAGTTCATGGAGGAGAAGGCGGAGCCCTTTAAGGTAGAGCTGATCCAGGATCTGCCCGAGGACGCCCACATCTCCTTCTATAAGCAGGGCGAGTTCACCGACCTGTGCGCCGGCCCCCATCTGGACTCCACCGGCCGCATCAAGGGCAACGCCCTGAAGCTCACCGCCTGCAACGCCGCCTACTGGCGGGGCGACTCCAACCGGGAGACCCTCCAGCGGATCTACGGCATCGCTTTCCCCAAGAAGGACGAGCTGGACGCCTATCTGGCCAAGATCGAGGAGGCCAAGAAGCGGGACCACCGGAAGCTGGGCCGCGAGCTGGGCCTGTTCATGCTCCGGGACGAGGGCCCCGGCTTCCCCTTCTTCCTGCCCAAGGGCATGACCCTGAAGAATACCCTGCTGGACTACTGGCGGCAGGTCCACAAGAAGTACGGCTATGTGGAGATCTCCACCCCCATCATGCTCAACCGCCAGCTGTGGGAGCGCTCCGGCCACTGGGACCACTATAAGAACAATATGTACACCACCGTCATCGACGATGTGGATTTCGCTGTCAAGCCCATGAACTGCCCCGGTGGGATGCTGGTCTACGCCAGCCAGCCCCACTCCTATAAGGAGCTGCCCCTGCGGGTGGGCGAGATCGGCCTGGTCCACCGCCACGAGCTGTCCGGCGCCCTCCACGGCCTGTTCCGCGTCCGCTGCTTCAACCAGGACGACGCCCATGTCTTTATGACCCGGGATCAGATGCAGGACGTGATCCAGGAGACCGTCCGCCTGTTTGACGAGGTCTACTCCGTCTTTGGCCTGAGCTATACCATCGAGCTGTCCACCATGCCCGAGGACCATATCGGCACTGTGGAGGAGTGGGAGCGCAACCAGGACATCCTGAAGGCCGCCATTACCGACATGGGCAAGGACTTTATCATCAACGAGGGAGACGGTGCGTTCTACGGCCCCAAGCTGGACTTCCATCTGGCCGACTCCCTGGGCCGCACCTGGCAGTGCGGTACCATCCAGCTGGACAGCCAGCTGCCCGAGCGCTTCGAGCTGGAGTACACCGGCGAGGACGGCCAGAAGCACCGCCCCGTGATGATCCACCGCGTGGTGCTGGGCTCCATCGAGCGGTTCATCGGCGTCATCACCGAGCACTTCGCCGGCGCCTTCCCCGCCTGGCTCAGCCCTGTCCAGGTGAAGGTGCTGCCCGTCACTGACCGCGCCTCCGACTACGCCGACCAGATCTCCAAGGCTCTGGATCAGCTGGGCTTCCGGGTCGAGGTGGACCACCGGAACGAGAAGATCGGCAAGAAGATCCGCGAAGCCACCATGGAGAAGGTCCCCTATATGCTGGTGGTGGGCGACCGGGATATGGAGAACGGCACCGTCTCCGTCCGGCACCGCTCCGGCGAGGATCTGGGCGCCATGAGCCTGGACGCCTTTGCCCAGCTGCTGGGCGAGGAGGTCCGCACCAAGGCCATCAAGTAATTCCGGCCAACAGCCCGGAACACGCGGCAATTCAACCAAAAACCGAGGAACGCCCTTTTTCTGATGAAGAAAAGGGCGTTTCTCCTCTTGCGGCCCGCCCAGTTTTGTGCTATTCTTAGGATGTATCATTTTAAAATTCGATCCTGTTGGGAGACATAAGGGAATTTCCGTGTCTGGGGACAAATATGGCCCATCCTGCTTGGAATCAGTGTAGTGCTCAATCTGCTGCTTCTGCTCCGCCGCCCCATCCTTTCCTGGCTGCACGGACAAAGGGCGAGGAGCTGGCCAACGAGATCATGGCCATGGTGGAGGAGGGCGAGGAGTCCGGCGCCATTGAACAGAACGAAAAGGAACTCATCGAGAACATTTTCGAGTTCAACAGCATGACGGCGGACGACGTGATGATCCACCGCACCGATATGGTCACGCTGCCCCTCAGGGCGGATGACAGCACCATTTTGTCCACCATCCAGTCCTCAGGCCTGTCCCGCTTTCCGGTATACAATGAGGACATTGACGACATCGTGGGCATCCTTTCCACCCGTGACTATCTGCTCAACAGCCGCCAGAAACAGCCCCTCCCCCTGGAGAAGCTGCTGCGCCCCGCCTACTTCGTCCCGGAGTCCGTGCGGGCCGATGTGCTGTTCCGGGATATGCAGAACCGGAAGATCCACATGGCCTTGGTGGTGGATGAGTACGGCGGCACCGGCGGCCTGCTCACCCTGGAGGACCTGCTGGAGGAACTGGTGGGAAAAATCTACGACGAATTTGATCCCCAGGAGGAGCAGGACATTATCCGGGTCAACAACACCCAGTGGCGGGTGTCCGGTTCCGCCGATCTGGAGGATCTGGCCGAAGCCATGGGGCTGGAGCTGCCGGAGGACGAGTTGGAGGAGCTGGACTGTGACACTGTGGGCGGTCTGGTCTTTGCCCTGTTGCCCGTCATTCCGGAGGACGGCAGCCGCCCTGTGGTGGAGGCCATGGGGCTCCGGATCCGGGTGGAGGAGCTGTGGGACCGCCGGGTGGAGTGGGCCCTGGCCGAGAAAGCAGTCCCCGCCGACGGGGAAAATGACTGAATATCCGCAGGGATGGGGCCGCCCGCTGTGCGGTCCTATCCCTCTTTCTTTCTGCGCCGCGCCCATCTCAGCACGCCGCTTCAAGGGCGGCTCACTCAGGAGGTCCTATGATCCAGGCCATTTTCTTTGATGTAGACGGAACGCTGGTCAGCTTCCGCACCCATACCATCCCACCCTCCGCCCTGGAGGCCCTCCACGCCCTGCGCGCCAAGGGGATCAAGCTGTTTTTAGCCACCGGCAGGCACCAGGCCATGCTCCGCTCCGTCCAGGAGCTCTTCCCCTTTGACGGCTGCGTCACCCTCAGCGGACAGTACTGCTTCGTGGGCAGCCGGGTGCTCCGCAGCAGCCCCATGCCGCCGGAGGCGGTGGAGGAGCTGGTTGCCGCCGCGGAGGGGGGCGCCTTCTCCTCCATTTTCCTGGAGGGGGAGGACATCTACCTCAACTGCATCAACGACCTGACCCGCCAGTTCATCCGTGAGCTGCACATCCCCATGCCGCCGGTGCGTCCCGCCCGCTATGCCCTGGGCCGGGAGATCTATCAGGCGGTCACCTTCCTCAGCCGGGAACAGGAGCACCTGCTGCTGGACCGGGCCCCCCACCTCAAAACCACCCGCTGGCACCCCAATTTTCTGGACGTCATCCCGCCCACCGGGGGAAAGGATCTGGGAATGGACGCCATCCTGGACCATTTCGGCATCCCCGTGGAGAACTGCATGGCCTTCGGCGATGGAGAAAACGACCTGTCCATGCTGGTCCACGCCGGCATCGGCGTGGCCATGGGCACCGCCAGCGACGCGGTGAAGGCCCAGGCGGACTACGCCGCCCCCTCGGTGGACGAGGACGGGATCGCCCATACCCTGTCCCACTTCGGGCTGATCCCCTGAACCAGAGCTGCCCAGCTCCAGCCGGTTAAAATTCACAAATTGTTACTGGAATTATCCCGGCATTCGATGTACAATATAGACAGATAAGCTGTATCACAGTCTAACTGTTTGATAAGGAGGCATCGGATATGAAGCTCACATTTTTCGGCGCGGCCCACGCGGTCACCGGCAGCTGCCACTGCCTGGAGGTCAACGGCAAAAAGATCCTCATCGACTGCGGTCTTCAGCAGGGCCGGGACGAGCACGACGAAAACGCGCTGGATTTCGCCCCCAGCTACATCGACTACGTCATCGTGACCCACGCCCATATCGACCACTCCGGCCGGATCCCCCTGCTGGTGAAAGAGGGCTTTCAGGGCCAGATCTTCGCCACCCGCCTGACCTGTCAGCTGATGTCGGTCATGCTGCGGGACTCCGCCTTCATCCAGGAGAGCGACGCGGAGTGGCAGAACCAGAAGGGCAAGCGCGCCGGCCGGCCGCCGGTGGAGCCCCTGTACACTGTGGCCGACGCCGGGGCCGCCCTTCAGCAGCTCTTCCCCGCAGAGTACGGCCAGATCCTGGACCTGTGCGACGGTGTGCGCATCCGCTTCCGGGACGCGGGGCACCTTCTGGGCTCCTCCATGGTGGAGATCTGGGCCACAGAGGGCGGCGTCACTAAAAAGCTGGTCTTTTCCGGCGACCTGGGCAATATCGACCAGCCCATCATCCGCAATCCGGAGTTTCTGGACGAGGCCGACTATGTGGTCATGGAATCCACCTACGGCGACCGGAACCATGAGATCCCGGAGAGCTATGTGGAGTCCCTGGCCCAGCTCATCGACGACACCTTTGCCCGGGGCGGCAACGTCATCATTCCCTCCTTTGCCGTGGGCCGCACCCAGGAGCTGCTCTACTTCCTGCGGGAGATCAAGCACCAGGGCTTGGTGAAGAGCTTCCCCTCCTTCCAGGTCTGTGTGGACAGCCCTCTGGCGGCGGAGGCCACCCGGATCTACTCCGGGGATCTGCGGGGCTATCTGGATGAGGAGGCCATCACCGTCCTCCAGGGAGGCGAAAATCTGTTCACCTTCCCCGGCCTGACCCTGGTGCAGTCCACCGACGAGTCCAAGGCGCTGAATATGGACAAAAGCTCCAAGGTCATCATCTCCGCCTCCGGAATGTGCGACGCCGGCCGGATCCGCCACCACCTGAAGCACAACCTCTGGCGGCAGGAGTGCTCCGTGGTCTTTGTGGGTTATCAGGCGGAGGGCTCTCTGGGCCGCCGGCTGCTGGAGGGGGCCAAGTCCGTAAAGCTGTTCGGCGAGGAGATCGCCGTGAACGCCCGCATCGTCAATTTCCAGGGCCTGTCCTCCCACGCCGACCGGGATCACCTGCTGGCCTGGATCCAGCACTTCTCCCCCGCCCCCCAGCAGGTCTTTGTGGTCCACGGCGACAGCGAGGTCACCGACCTGTTCGCCAGGGACCTGAACGAGCTGGGCATCGCCGCCCACGCCCCCCTCTACGAGGAGGTCTACGACCTGTCCTCCAACAGCCTGCTTGCCAAGGGCGTGGTGCTGGAGCCCAGGAAGGTGTCCGGCGGCGCGGCGGCAGGCTCTCCCGCCTTTGTCCGGCTTCAGGATGTGTCCCGCCAGCTGGAGGCCCTCATCAGCCGCAGCCGCGGCCGTCCCAACAAGGATCTGGCCCGTCTGGCCGATCAGATCCGCCAGGTCATGGAAGCCTGGGAAACCTGACCCCGCGCTCCACCATCAACCTACCACAGAGAGGATGTCACAATGTCTATGGAAGTCAACCGCCAGGAGTTAAAGGCCCGCGCCCGGGAGCGGCTCCGCGCGTCCCACCCCGCCTTCTGGAAGATCACGCTGGTCTATCTCCTGCTGACCTCCGGCGTGACCGCCGTGGCCGATCTGGCGGGGGCGGCCCGCATCGGGCTCCCTCCGCTTCACCTGGATACCTTCGCCCTCTTTCTTTCCCTGCTGGTCATCCTGTACACCACAGTGATGCACCTTGGCTACCAGTGGTGGGCCCTTCGGACCTACCGCCAGCAGCCCACCGGGTATGGCGCCCTCATTGACGGCTTCTCCATGGCCGGCCGGGTGATCCTGATGAATGTTGTCATCTTTTTCTCCGCCCTGGGCTGGGCCGTAGCCTTTGCCCTCCCCTACTCCCTGGTGCTGTTCCTGCTCTCCGGTCTGGTATCCTCCGGCGTCGGGATGCTGTTCTTCTCTCTGCTGGCCATGGGCGGCGCCTTCCTCGGCTCTCTGTGGATCGGCTACCGCTATGCCATGGCCCCCTATCTGCTCATCGACCACCCGGAGCTGGGAGCATCCGCCGCGGTCCGGGAGAGCGTAGCCATGATGAAAGGCTGGAAGTGGGAGTTCTGCAAGCTGGACCTGTCCTTCCTGGGCTGGCACCTGATCAACGCCCTGCTGTCCCTGGCTGTCACCCTGGTCTTCGCCCTTCCCATGCTCCCCACCCTGATGGAGGCCGGTACCGACCTGGCTCAGCTCCTCGTGACCCCGAGCCTCGCCCTCCCTTGGACGGCAGTTCTCCTGTCCAGCCTGATCCAGCTGCCCCTCTCCCTGTGGCTGACGCCCTATCAGACCGTGACCTTTTCCGGCTTCTACCAGGCCCGGGTCATGCAGACCACCCAGGCCCCCCCGGTGTGGGAGAGCGGCGACCCCTACGACATCTCCTGAAGAACAGAGCAAAAATGCCCGCGGCACACAAAGCCGCGGGCATTTTCACGTTTTAAACTGTAAATGTCTGCTCCATTCCCTGGACAAAGCGGTCCAACCGTGACTCGATCCCCGGTGCAGCCAGGGCCTCGCCAGGGGCGTTGGCCGTCTCCATCAGGGCAAAGTTGGAGGGCAGGTAAAAGGATTTATTCATATTCAGGGCGGAGATCAGCTGCCGGGCCACGGTATCGCTGCCGGAATAGCCCGACACCACAAGGGCAAACACGGCCTTCTCATAAAAGCGGGTCTGTCGAAACAGTGCAGTAAGGCGGTTGATAAAGGCACTGAGGTTGGCGGAGAGAGCGTCGTTGTAGTTGGGGCACATGAGGATCAGCGCATCCGCCCGCCGTACAGCGGGATAGACCGCCTCCTGCATCACGCCGCCGTAGAAGCAGCCCCCCCGCTCACCGAAGTGGAGGCACATGGTATAGGGACAGCCGGAGCAGTCGGACAGAGTGCCGTTGCGCAGTCCCACCTCCTCCACCTCCCACCGGGGGGAGAGGCGGGACTGCACCTGGGCCCAGAGAGCCATGGTATTGGAGGTGTGATGGCTGGAGGCGTGGAGGGCCAGCAGGCGGGGCCGTTCCCGGCCCGGGAAGGTGAATGTCAGGAGGCGCTCCGCCAGTTCCCGGACTGCCTCCTGATAGGCCCCCATCAGGTCCGTAGAGAGATTCTTGGCCTGGATACGGAAATTGGACAGGGAGCCGGTGGCCTCCACCAGGGGCCGGCCCACCAGGGCGCACCCCGCGCTGTTCATAGCCAGGGCCAGCTCGGCGGCGGTGGACTTGGTGTACAGCTCCCCGGGGCCGTCCACGATGAGGCCCCCGGTACACCCCTCCAGCAGCCCGGGCTCCAGCCGCAGCCGGGCCAGCATCCGCTGGTACTCCGAATTCTGCCCCGCCCCGTCCAGGGCCAGGGCAAACAGGAGCCGGCCTCCCGGCCTCAGCTCCAGCTCCTCCGCCCGGCGGACCACCCGGACCTCCCGGTAGGCCAGCGCGCAGCTCAGGACCTGATCCAGGCGGCTCTGCCGCTCCTGGTCCTCCAGAGGCGGCACACATACGTTCAACACCATGGGATCACCTTCCTTATGAATTAGGAATGAGGAGTTAGGAATTGTCCCTCTTAGATCGCTGCTCCCGGAATTTGGTGCAGAGTCGGGACCGCACAGCGCAGTGTCTTTCTCAGAGTTCGTTTCATCGGATGCCCCTCCTGTTTCATTGGATCGTTCGGGAGGTGCTGTTACAGGATCTCCTTTAAATGCTCCGCCGCCGCCCGAATATGGCCGAAGAGGGGATCCGGGATGCGGGGCAGCAGCTCCGTCTCGATCCCGGCGGGGGTATAGCGGTTCTTCACCCCCATGTACACGCCGTCCAGGAACACGGAGCCGCAGTGCCACTCCCCCCGGAGGGTGAGCAGCAGGGACAGGGCCCCGGAGGACAGGGCGGGGGCCACATAGGGCTTGAAGCCGATCTCCCGCATCTTCAGGTTGGCGGTGACAGTGAGGTGGGTCAGCTCCTGGGACAGCTCCTCGTCATAGTGTTCAATGGAATTGGCGATGGTCAGGCCGGTACCGTGGGGGCCGAAGGAGCGGCCCCCGGTGAGGAAGGAGGCAAACCGGCTGTCCCGCTTGGCAAAGTAGGCCGCCCGGGCATTCATCACCCCCAGGCCGAAGCCCTGGACCTGCTCAGGGCGCAGGCCCTTCCCATCCCACACGCCGTTTTCATCCCGGTTGCTCTCCAGATAGGCGGTCTTGGCCAAGGGATCCACCGGGTCGGACACGGCGCACCACAGCCCACGGAAGCCCTGCTCCCTGGCCATACGGGCGTACTGTTTGACGATCTTGGCGTTGTTCTCAAACTGATACATCCGCACGTCCTTCACCTGGGAGCCCACCGGCGGGATCCCGCGGGAAGCCACGAACACGAACACATCGCAGTCAAACAGATCCTCCGGACGGACCACATGGACCTCCGGGAAGGCGTCGTACTCCCAGGGCAGGCTGATCTGTCCCATCTCGAACTCCCAGCGGGCGGTGATCTGGTCGCTGAGGTCACAGATCCCGATGGAGCCGATCACATCCCCGCCCAGCAGCTTCAGCCCGGTGAGGAGGGTGGAGCCCACGTCCCCGATGGCTAGGATGTTGACCCGCTTCTTCCCCCCGCCGCGGGCCTGGGACAGGACGGACTCCCAGCCGGGGCGGCCGATGTTCACCGCGGTGAGCCGCCCCGCCTCCAGGGCGGCGGACAGGGTGGCGTCCAGAGGGACATCAGGCAGGCGGGAGGCGTCCAGCACCTCCAGCCCGTGGGGGGCCTTCAGCTGGCCCGGGTGGGACACCCGGAAGGAGCCCCGGCCCAGCACCGGGTCCCCTTCGATCAGATACCAGATGGGTGCGCCGGGGGCAGGCTCAGCCTTGGGCCAGGGCAGGTCTCCCCGGTCGGAGGCCAGAATCTCCCCCTCTTTTTCGTAATAATAGAACATAATATAACACTTCGCAATCATTTTCAATCAAATTCTTCCAGCCTCAGAGCCCAGAGGCTCAGGAGTGGGTCCGCATCAGCTGCTCCAGATCATTCTCCAGATAGACCGAGGCTGCCAGGGTTGGGTCGTAGTTCAGGCAGGTGCCCTTGTCCGGGCACAGAGGGAGGATGATGGCCTCCGGCAGGCGGCTGAGGGTCAGGTTCCGCCCATACAGGGCCCGGTACTCCTGCTCCAGCACCGAGATCACGTCCCGGGCGGACTCCAGGCAGACCCGGGACAGCTGGAACACCGCCTCCTCACTGCACTCCCCCCGGAAGGAGGGTGAAGCGTAGGGCAGGATGTGGTTGATGCCGGGCAGCAGGCCGGGCACCGGGGAGGCAGGCCGGCGGATGGTGTTGCCCCCAACGAAGGGGTACAGGGTGGACTCCACAAACCACTCCCGCAGGCGGGGCAGGTAGTACACGCTGTCCACCGGCCGTCCCTGGGCGTCCATCAGATCCCTCCCGTGGCCGGAGAGCAGCCCCACCAGCACGATGCGGATGTCCACCCCCTCCTGCCGGAGGATCGGATCCAGCGCCCGGATCCGGAAGCCGGGGTGCATCAGGTCGTCCACCAGGATCACCGGCCGGTCGAAGGATTTGATGGTCCGAATCTGACTCTGAATGGGGGGGTAGTGGGGGAAGGGCTCCATGGAGCTCTGGGAGAGGTCCGGGCTGTAGACCCGGTCGGTGTGGATGGTCTTGGTCACCGTATTGGGGACGATTTTTCCCCGGAGCATCTTGCCGTACGGGACGCACATATTCCGCCCCAGCTTCCGGGGCTCCGTGGGAACGGCGGGGACCTCGTTGTAGGCGGTGATCATCTCCAGCAGCCGTTGGTGGATGACGCCGGCGGACAGGGTGAGGACCAAGAACCGGGGATAGAGCTGGGTGAGAGCCGTCTGAAGCCGGCGGTGCCCCCGCTGAATGGCCGCCAGCACCCTGTGATTCTGGCACAGCGGCTCCTGAATGGTGGTCTCCAGATTCTGGATCAACACTGTGGGGGCGCTCATGTCCACCTCCCAGAGAGAGGGGTCCCCCTCCCGGCACAGGAAGCCCTGCCGGGTCAGCAGGTCCTCCAGATCGGGCTCCGGCGGCGCGCCGTAGGGCCGGTACAGACCGTAGATGCAGTCATCGCTGAGGGCGCGGGCCAGCACCTCGGTCATCAGCAGCTGGAGGCAGTCCCGCAGGGGATCGCTGGAGTCCGCCGCCGCGGAGGTGATGAGCAGAGTGGTCCCCGCGGAGCGCAGGCGGATCCTGTCAGCCAGGCCGGTGTCCCGCAGGGCGCCGAACAGCTGGGTGGCCGACAGATAGCGGTAGCTCACATAGCCCAGCAGCGCCCCGCCCTCGCTGCCACGCAGGAGCAGGATGCGGTCCCGGCCATGGAGGATGCCGGAGCGGACGGCCTCCCGGTCCGGCCGGCCGGCGGTCAAGTCGGCCACCAGCTGCTCCTCCGGCTCGTCCACCCACTGGAAGGCGAGGGTCCCCGCGTCCAGCAGCGGCTTGTTCTGGCTGTCCCGGAGGTACAGCCCGTTTTGATAGATGAAGTCCTGGATCACCGGGTCGATGAGGTTGGAAATGTCCCGGTTCAGGTCCACATTCTCCCGGATGCGGGTGGAGCTGATGTCCTCCAGGTGGGGAGGCAGCTGAAGCTGGATCACCCGGCCGGTGATCCCCAGCTGCTCCTTGGGCGGCAGGGGGGGCTCCCCCGCCCGGCGGAATATGATGTGGTCCATGGAGTGGATGGACCAGGGCCGCGGCTCCGCCTGGTAGGAGGAGGCATGGGCCACTACGTCGCTGCCCACCACCAGATAGACCTCCTGGTGGGGGAAGAGCTCCCGCAGGCGCTTCAGGTCAGCGGGATTGGCGATGTTCACCGGGATGTTGTCGGGAAACAGGTGGACATGGAAGTCCCCCGCCACCGACAGGCTGACGATCTGCCGGCGGACCAGGTGGGGCTGGGCCTTCTTGGACCAGGAGAACTCGTCCACCGCCAGATAGACCTCAAACCCCAGATCCCGGATGGCGTGGACGATCCCCTTATGGGACAGGGTAAAGGGGTCAAATGTTCCGGGGAAGAAGGCCACCCGCCTGGGGCAGGTGAAAGCGAAGGGGCCGTGGTCCATCCTCCACAGAGCGATGAAGCGGTTGATGTGGGCCAGGGCGGCCGCCCGGTAGAAGAAGGTGAGCCCATCGTCCTGCACCGGGGCCTCGTGGATCAGGAAGAGGAGCTTGCGGTAGCTCAGGGCAAACAGCCGGGCCTTCTCCTCCATGGGGAGGACGGGACTCTCATACAGCAGCTTGCCTGTCACCAGCAGGGCCTCCTGACGCACCGTGGGGCGGTAGTGGGCCAGCCCCTGGAGCAGCAGGCCCAGCAGCGCCTGACGGCGGTTCTCAAAGGCGGCGCTGGACTGGGAGAAGCGCTCCCGGTAGGCCGGGTAGTGCTGGAGCAGCACCCCGATGGTGTTCAGCGCGCCGGACACTGCCGAGTCGTTGGGGGAACCCAGCAGATTTTTCAGCCACAAGACCTGCTCGTCCAGCTCACTGGGATAGAGGTACAGGGCGGCCTGGCCCAGATACTGGGGGATATACTTGGAGATGGAGTACTGGCCCATCTCCAGCCCCTTGCCCAGCTCCACCACCACCTCGTTGCGCTGGTCCCGGCGGAGCAGGGGCAGAATGCGCACCAGCGCGCCGCCGGCGTCGTGCCGGACCACCACCCGCTCCGACACCTTGATGAGGTTGGAAAAATGGGTGCAGATGTGGAGGATATGCTCCACCAGGCCGTGCTCCACCTGGTCCCGGAGTAGCTCCACCCCCACCGACTTCACCATCCAGGGAGTGGCCGTCTTGAGGTTATCCAGAAACACCTCGCTGGTGATGTCCTGGTCGTACAGGATGTGCCGGTGGGCGCTCACATCCTCCCCCGCCCTGGCCAGGATCCGGTACTGGAGGAAGGTGACCGGCAGACTGGTGGAGGGGACGGACCGGGCCAGCTCCGCGATGCGCCGCAGATGGGGGTGGCCCTGACTGAGGGGGCGCTCCGCCGCACGGAGGAAGAGCAGGGCGGCGGTCTCCAGACGCAGCTCCCCGGAGTGGAGCCAGTGGCCGGCAAAGCCGATCAGCTGCTCCCGCTCCTCATCTCCATAGTATTTGGGGGGCAGATAGCGCACCGCGTCCAGCAGGGTGAAGGCGGTGTCCGGGTCCCGCTCCTCCGGGTCGCGGAAGTAGCGCAGCAGGGCTCCAATGAACCGTGGTATGTCGGCGGGCCGGGCGTGGGTCAGCATGGAGGCCACCACCAGCTTCAGGGTGTAGCTGATGTGGCTGCGCTGCTGCTGGGTGGTTTTATGGTCCGGGTAAATGATGCGGTCCAGGTACTGCTCCCAGAGGGTGAACGGCACCTCCGCAGCCGGGTCGCTGGGCACGTCGGCGGGCAGCTCCTTGCGGTAGACCAGGTGGAAGCGGGCGATGATCTGCCCGATGAGGGCGGCGGCCTGACGGCGGATGTCGCCCTCCCGGTGGACCAGCAGCTCATACAGGAAGGAGAGGGCCTGGGTCTTCTGCCGCACCGACAGATAGGTGAAGTACTCCTGGAACACATTGAGATAGGCCCGCAGCTGCTTCCAGTCCTTGGTGGAGCGGGCGGCCTCGATGATATTGCCGAACTTGCGCTCGTTGGACAGCATATGCATCAGGCGGATGCTGTGGCCCACGGACAGCAGGGTCAGCCCTTCCACCGTCTCGTCCGGACCCATCAGGGCGGGGTCCTTGTCCGGAGCCGGGGGAGCGGGATGGCCGCTCAGGTCCACATCCACCCCCAGGGCGCGCATATAGTCCTCAAAGTCGTGGAGCTTTCCATAGACAAACTCGTACCGGCGGCGCTTGATGCTGTCCACATTGTCCAGCTTGGACAGGATGACCTGGAAGGACTGGTCCAGGGGATAGAGCACGGTGGTCTCGTTCCCGCCGGCGTCCCGGTCCTGCTTGGAACGGAAGTCGGCGTAGATCAGGCACAGGGACTCCACCGACAGGGACTCCAGCTCCAGGTCCCAGGTGGAGTGGTTGGCCGCGATGTGGCTGATCTGCTCCATCCCCCGCTCCAGCAGCCACTGGTCCGTGTAGTAGTAGTGGAGATAGGGCACCCGCTCCCCAGGCCGGCAGCCGAACTTTCCGATGTCGTGGGCCGCCGCCGCCCCGGAGATCAGGGCCAGGTCCACATCCACTCCCGCCTCCCGGAGGCCCCGGGCCGCCGTCATGGCGATGTGGTGGACCCCGGCGATGTGGCCCAGGGTGCGGAAGGGGGTGACCTCCTGCCCCAGGCGCATCAGCTCATAGATGTGCTCCCGGCGGAAGCAGGTCAAAAACCGCTCATACTCCCGGGCACAGTCACAGGCAGAGTACTCCTCCGGCGTCAGAAAGCGGAAGTCTGACAGGGGATCGAAGGGCAGGACCTTGCGTTCCTGATTCAGCAGCACCTGGAGGACCGTGAGATAAAAGCGGGCTCCACCGGCGTACTCCTCCCCGTCCGGGGCAAAGTCCCCCTCCGGGTAGAGGATGCTGCGGATATAGCGGTAACAGAAGGACAGCCAGCCGTCCTCCGGGGCAGGGGACAGCTTGGGCAGGATGGGGGAGCACAGCTCCAGCACCTCGCCGCACTCCAGCCGCCGCCGGATGGGAAGCAGCTGGGCCAGCTCCTCCGCCCAGCCCGGGGCGCGCAGCAGCTCCAGCGCCGCCCGCTGGTCCGGAGCAAAGGGCAGTGACTGCTCCGCCAGGGCCTCCGCCACCTGAGCCGTGATGGTTTGGATCTGTTCCTCATACATGGGACACCCCGCCTTTCCCAGCAAGATTTCTGGGTCAAGTCTAGCATAAAACTCTCCGGTTGAAAAGAACAAACCGCACCGTTTTTGGAAGTTTCGGGAAATTCGGCCGTAAGGCTTAATTTTTGTTGAAAAAGGCCCCGTTCCCCTTGCCGAATCCCCGGGAATCCGATATACTGGTGAAGCACGACCCACAGATAGGAGGGATCAACCCTGGCACATACAGATACGCGGTCCCAGCGGCGCACATCCAGCCGCTCCAGCCGCTCCGGCCGCTCCGGCCATTCCGAATATCCCAGCCGCAGCAGGACGCACACGCCGGGCGGGCGGAGGGTGCAGCCCGCACAGCGGAACGTCAGGCGCCGGAGACACAGCATCTGGTTCCGCCTGTACATGGTCCTGGTGGTGATCTCAGCCATCATTGTCGCCACTTATATCGGCCTTCAGCTGGTCATCCGCGCCCCGGAAATCCCTCAAACAGAGCCAGATACTCCCCCTTCCTCCAGCAGTCAGATCGGGCAGCCCTCCGCCCCACCGGAGGACCCCAACGCCCTGGTGCGGAAGGAGGGCGTCTATACCTTCGCCCTGCTGGGCAAGGACGTGAAGGGCAGCAACACCGACACCATCATTCTGGCCCGCTATGACACCGTGGCACAGACGGTGGGAATGGTCTCCATCCCCCGGGACACTGCGGTGCACCGCACCTGGTCCAAATATTCCAAGATCAACGCCGCCTTCTACGGCTCCAGCCCGGAAACTCTGAAAGAGGAGATCCAGAACACCTTCGGCATTCCGGTGGACTACTACATTCTGGTGGACCCCAAGGGCTTCACTGCCCTGGTGGATGAGCTGGGCGGGGTGGATGTATACATTCCGGAGGATATGAACTACGACGACCCAACCCCTGGCGAGGAGCTGCACATCCACTATCAGGCGGGGACCCACCACCTGAACGGCAAGCAGGCCCTTGAAGTAGCCCGCTTCCGGCACAACAACGACGGCAGCGGCTATACCGACACCGGCCGGGCGGAGATGCACCGTCAGATGCTGGTTGCCCTGGCCAAAAAGGTGGTCTCCTGGAACTCGATCCCCAAGGTCACTGCCTTTGTGGAGCTCTTCCAAACCTACGTCAAGACCGACCTGTCCGCCTCGGATATGCTCTTTTTCGCCACTCAGGCCATGGGGGTGGATTTCTCCTCCGGCATCACCCAGGGGGAACTCACCGGCCGGGGCGACGGCGTGGTAGGCAATTCCAAGTGGTGCTATGTGTTCCAGCCGGAGGACATCCTCCCCACGCTGAACGAGCAGCTCAACCCGTATACCCGGGACCTCACAGCCGACGACCTGGATCTGCCCCAGCCCGACCGCTATCTTCAAAATTACTGATCTCTCAGGGCCGCCCACGATCCGGGCGGCCCATTTTTCTTTTCTCCACAGATCCCGCTTGACAAGCGGACGGTTTCACGGCATGATGGAGAAAAAAGCAGAGAGGATGAGGCAGTTATGGAACAATGGCAGATGGAGATGTCAGGCTGGTATCCGGAATTTCAAGCCCTGCGCCACCGGCTGCACCGGGAGCCGGAGCGCTCCTTTCAGGAGCATGGGACCACCCAGCTGATCCGGGAGCTTTTGACGGGCTGGGGGGCCGAGGTGGAGGAGCACCCCGGGCTGGAGACCGGCCTCACCGCCCTCATCCGGGGGGCGCACCCCGGCCCCACCGTCGCCCTGCGGGAGGACATCGACGCCCTTCCCATGGGGGAGAACACCGGTCTGCCCTTCTCCTCCTGCCGGGAGGGGCTCTGTCACGCCTGCGGCCACGACATCCATACCGCCGCCCTGCTCTGGGCCGCCAAGGCCCTGTGCAGGCTCCGGGACCGCCTCCACGGGTCGGTCAAGCTGATCTTCCAGTGTGCCGAGGAGGTGGGAGCCGGCGCGGAGCAGATGCTGGCCCTGGGCGCCCTGGGACCGGACCGCCCGGAAGCGGTGGTGGGCTTTCACTGTGATCCCAAGCTCCCCTGGGATACGGTCGGGCTCCGGTATGGGCCCAGCAACGCCAGCTTTGACATTCTCACCTGGCACATCACAGGCCAGGGGGGCCACGGCGCCTATCCCCAGCAGTGTGTGGATCCGGTGATGGTCAGCTGCTATCTCCTCACCCAGCTCCAGACGGTGATCAGCCGGGTGAACTCCCCTACCCACCCCGCTGTTCTCACCATTGGCGAGATCCACGGCGGTACCGCCCCCAACATCATCCCGGACCGGGTGACCATGCGGGGGACCATGCGTGCCTTTGATCCGGCCATCCGCCAGCAGCTTTTATCCGCCATCCGCCGCATTACTGAGGAGGGATGCCGGGCGCTGGGCGCGGAAGGGACCCTGATCCACGATGTGGGCACCCCGGCCATCCACAACCACCCGGACATTGCGGACCGGGTCGCCCGCGCTGTGGAGGAGACCTTCGGCAGAGAGCACCTTCAGGTGATCCCGGAGCCCTCTCTCGGGTCAGATGACTTCGCCTGCTGGATCGAGGCCTGCGGCGGCCGGGGCGTTCAGTTCCTGGTAGGTTCCCACGATCCCCAGCTCCCCAACAGCAGCTTAGGACTCCATGTGGCCGAAAACATCTTCGTGGACGAGTGCCTGAAAACCGCCGCACCAGTGCTGGTCCGCTTCGCCCTGAACTACCTCAGCGATCCCCGCTCTTAATCTCCCCAAACATCTTGCCTCTGCTGTGCTCCAGAAGGCAGGCCGAATATGACAGAAAACCGGAGCTTCCGTGTACACGGAAGCTCCGGTCCCATATTCTCCTATAATCGATATCAATTTGGGGCTCAATAGCGCCGGACCACGGCAACCACCTTTCCCACGACCTGGGCGTGCGTGCCATCGATGGGATCGTAGGCCGGATTCTCCGGCATCAGCCAGACATGGCCGTCCCTGCGGCGCAGGGTTTTCACAGTGGCCTCGTCCTCAAACAGTGCCACCACGATCTCCCCGCTGTGAGCCTCCTGCTGTCGGTGGACCACCACTAGGTCATTCGGGAGGATGCCGGCCCCCACCATGGACTCCCCCCGGACTTTCAGGGCGAAATGCTCGCCGCTGAGTCCCTGTGTGTCAAAGGTGAGGTAGTCCTCGATGCACTCCTCCGCCAGAATGGGGGAGCCGGCAGCCACGCTGCCTACCACTGGGATCCGGTCCGCCCGGGCGTTGGATTCCTCCGCCACTGCCCGGTTGGGCGCGGCAGGGAGGGTGATGGCCCGGGTCTTGCCCTCAGCTTTGACGATCATACCTGCCTCTTCCAGCCCTTTCAGATGAAAGTGGACGGTGGAGGGGGACTTCAGCCCCATGGCCGCGCCGATCTCCCGCACCGAGGGGGGATAACCGTGCTCCGCAGTGAAGGACTGGATGAAATCATAAATTTTCTGCTGCTTTGGAGTGATGGTTCCCATGGTCAAGCTCCTTCCCGCAGACCCGCCGTGACAGAACGCAAGGCCAGTTCGGTACTTACTTTCGGCATTATTATAGCATATCCTCCCTTGGAAGTCAAACGAATGTTCCAAATCACAGCAGATTTTTGTATTTTATGAATCATTTGTGAATCTTCGCCGCCCTTCCCTTGACATCTTCCGGAAAGGTGCTAAAATTTAAACACGTTAATCGTTAACGGGTTAACCATCGAAATGCGTTGAGCCAGGAGGAGGAGCAATGGCAAATTTTGATTTTGATCTGGGCCTTCTGGAGCATCAGCTCCACCTGGCCCGCCAAAATGCCATCCAAACTGAGCTGGCCGCGGCGGGGCTGCAGGAGGTGGGACACCCCATGCTCATGTGCATCCTGCACACCGCGGGGGCCAGGGGGGCGGACGGGCAGACCCAGCGGGAGCTGGCCCAGCTGCTCCATGTCTCGCCCGCCGCGGTGGCCACCTCGCTGAAGTCCCTGGAGAAAAAAGGATATATCTGCCGGGAGCCGGAGCCTGGAGACGCCAGGCGCAACCGGGTCACGCTGACCGACAAGGGCCAGCGGGCGGTGGATGACTGCTTCGCCTGCCTCCAGCGGGTGACCCGCCGGGCCTTTACCGGTCTGTCCAACGAGGAGCAGGCCGTTCTGCGGGGATTTTATCTGCGGATGCTGGACAATCTGCGGGGGAACAGCCGCCCCCATTCCACACCAAAGGAGGAATCTTGATTTGCTTTCCTTATTCATCACCCATCTCCAGGGCTATAAGCGGCAGGCAGTGCGCTCCCCGGTCTTTATCACCCTGGAGGTCATCTGCGAACTGATCCTGCCACTGATCATGGCAGAGATCGTGGACGTCGCCATCCCCGCCGGGGATACGGCCTATATCTTCCGGCTGGGAGCGGTCATGCTGGCCCTCTCCCTGCTGTCCATGGCCTTCGGCGTGCTCTCCGCCAAATACGCCACCTTTGCCAGCCAGGGCTTCGGCGCCAACCTGCGCCAGTGCCTCTTTGATAAGGTACAGGAGTTCTCCTTCGCGGACATCGACCGCTTCTCCTCGGCCTCCCTCATCACCCGCATGACCAACGACGTCAACGCCATGACCATGATGTTGAATATGGGCCTGCGGATGCTGGTGCGGGCCCCGGTGATGCTCATTGCCGCCCTGGGGATCAGCATTTCCATCAATCCCCGGCTGGCTGTAGTGCTGCTGGTGGTCATCCCGCTGATGATCCTGGCCATCGGCATTTTGATGAAGATCTGCACCAAGCTCTTTGAGGTGATGCAGACCAAGATCGACGGCCTGAACAACACACTGCAGGAGAACCTGGTGGCCATCCGGGTGGTCAAGGCCTTCGTCCGGGAGGACCACGAGCGGAAAAAATTCCAGCGCTCCAACGACGAGCTGATGATGGCCGGGCTGAACGTGGGCATGAAGGTCATTGCCATCATGCCCATTATGATGCTGGCGATGAACGGGGCCACCGTGGCCGTGCTGTACCTGGGCGGAAAGATGGTGATGGCCGAGGGCTTCCTGCTGGGCGACCTCCAGGCGTTCATCAACTATATTTTCCAGATCCTGATAAGCGTGATGATGGTGGCTATGGCCCTGCTTCAGCTCACCCGCGCCCAGGCCTGCGCCCACCGGATCAATGAGGTCCTCTCCGCGGAGCCCTCTGTGGAAAACAAGCCCCAGGCGCAGCGCCCCGCCCAGGACGAGCTCCCAGCGCCCAGAGGCCGGGTGGAGTTCCGGGACGTCTCCTTCAAATACGCCCGCGCCGGGACGGGAGACGATGTACTCTCTCAGATCAGCTTCACCGTGGAGCCCGGCCAGTTTGTGGCCATCGTGGGCGGCACGGGGACGGGCAAGTCCTCTCTGGTCAATCTGATCCCCAGGTTCTATGACGTCACCGGAGGCGCGGTCCTGCTGGACGGGCTGGATGTTCGGGACTATCCCCTGGAGCAGCTCCGGGACCGCATCGGCATGGTGCTGCAAAACAATGTGCTCTTCACCGGGACCATTCGGGAGAACCTTCTCTGGGGCCGCCCGGACGCCACGGAGGAGGAGATGATCCAGGCGGCGAAGGACGCCCAGGCCTACGATTTTATCATGGGCCTGCCCGATGGCTTCGACACCATGCTTACCCAGGGCGGCACCAACGTCTCCGGCGGACAGAAACAGCGGCTGTGCATTGCCCGGGCCATGCTGAGAAAGCCGGCGGTGCTCATTCTGGACGACTCCACCTCCGCTGTGGACAGCGCCACAGAGGCCGCCATCCGCCAATCCTTCGCCTCCAATTTGAAGGATACCACCGTCATCATCATCGCCCAGCGCATCTCGTCCGTACAGTACGCCGACGAGGTCCTGATCCTGGACGACGGCCGCATTGCCGGACACGGCACCCATGAGCAGCTGCTCGCCGGAAACGCGATCTATCAGGAGATCTATCAATCTCAGCAGGAAGGAGTGGGTGGCTGATGCCGGGACCCAACCGCGCCCCCAGAGGGGGCTATGCCAAGCCGAAAAACATGGGCCGGACCATCCGCCGTCTGGCGGGGTATTTGACCAGAAGTAAGCTGCCGCTGCTGATGGTGCTGCTGTTCCTGGTCCTGTCCGTGGGCACCAATTTGGGCGGATCATACATGATGCGCTCCATCATCAACAACTTTATCTGGTCCGGCTGCACCGACTTTGCCGGCCTGGCTCAGGCCGTACTGGTCCTGGTGGTGGTCTATGTGGCAGGCTGCGCCGCCGCCTATGGGCAGTCCGCCGTGATGGTCCGCCTGGCCCAGCGCGGGGTCAACCGCCTGCGCAAGGACCTGTTCGACAAGCTCCAGGCCCTGCCGCTGAGCTACTTTGACCAGCATCCCCACGGGGAACTGATGAGCCGCTTCACCAACGACGCGGACAATGTGCAGATGGCCCTGGAGCAGAGCGTGGTCTCCCTGTGCTCCAGTGTGCTGATGTTTGCCGGCCTGGTGAGCATGATGCTCTTCATCAACTGGAAACTCTTTCTGGTCACCGCCCTTCTGCTGGCTGTCACCATCGTTCTGTTCAAGACCCTGGGCGGGCGCAGCCGGAAATTCTACCGCGCCCAGCAGAGCGCCCTGGGCGACATGAACGGCGAGATCCAGGAGATCATCGAGGGTCTGAAGGTGGTCAAGGCCTTTACCCACGAGGAGCAGGCCAAGGCTGACTTCCGCGCGCTGAACACCGCCTACCGGGACGCCGCTCAGAAGGCGAATTTCTACTCTATTATGATCATGCCCGTCTCCGGCAACCTGATGAACATCAGCTATGCCCTCACCGCGGCCTTTGGCGGACTGCTGTCTGTCCTCCAGGGCTTTGACCTGGGCGGTCTGGTCGTTTACCTGAACTACTCGAAACAGGTGGGCCAGCCCCTGAACCAGATCTCCCAGCAGATGACCACCCTGCTCTCCGCCCTGGCCGGAGCTGAGCGTATTTTTGACGTCATGGACACCCAGCCTGAGTTGGACCAGGGACAGGTCACCCTGGTGGAGGCAGAGAAGGACGCCAACGGCACGCTGACCCCGTTCTCCGGCACAGGACATTCCCACACCTGGGCCTGGAAGACGCCCCGGTCCAGCGGCATGGCCCTGGTCCCTGTACTGGCCGAGGGCGAGACCCTCACCGAGCTGGGGCAGGCCGTCCGGGAGCAGGACGGGTGGAAGCTGCTCCCGCCCGGAACAGATTCCGACGAGGGCATCTGGGTCAAAGTGGCTCCGGACGGCACGCTGACCCAGGTGGAGGACCTGTCCGCCCTGGCCGGACACGGCTGGGCCTGGAAGTATCCGGACCACACGGGCGCGTCCTCCCTCCATCTCATCCGGGGCACGGTGCGCAATGTGCCCGGTGAAGATTATTACCTCACAGAACTGCGGGGCGCGGTGCGCTTCAACCATGTGGACTTCTCCTATGTGCCTGGAAAACGCATTCTGAAGGATGTGTCCGTCTACGCCAATCCGGGGCAGAAGATCGCCTTTGTCGGCTCCACTGGGGCGGGCAAGACCACCATCACCAACCTCATCAACCGCTTTTACGAGATCGAGGGCGGACTGATCACCTATGACGGCCTCGATGTCAAGGCCATCCGGAAGGACGACCTGCGCCGCTCCCTGGGGGCGGTGCTCCAGGATACCCATCTGTTTACCGGCACCATTCTGGACAATATCCGATACGGACGGCTGGACGCCACGGACGAGGAGTGCATCGCCGCGGCCAAGAGCGCCAACGCCCACTCCTTCATCCGCCGCCTGCCCCAGGGGTACCAGACGATGGTATCCGGAGACGGCGGCAACCTGAGCCAGGGCCAGCGGCAGCTGCTGGCCATTGCCCGGGCCGCGGTGGCCGATCCCCCGGTGATGATCCTGGACGAGGCCACCTCCTCTATCGATACCCGTACAGAGGCGCTCATCCAGAAGGGAATGGATACCCTGATGGAGGGCAGGACCGTGTTTGTCATCGCCCACCGCCTCTCCACCGTCCGTAACTCCAACTGCATCGTGGTCATTGAGCACGGACAGATCGAGGAGAAGGGCAGCCACGACCAGCTGCTGGAGAAAAAAGGACGCTACTACCATCTGTACACCGGACAATTCCAGCTCTCCTGAGCCAGGCTCCGTTTCCAGCCCGGCGGTCCCCTGCGGTCTGTTGGGCCTTTGACCATACCAACTCCCGGATGCCTTACAAGGTAAGGCATCCGGGAGTTTCAGCTTGTCAAAGAACGCCAGTTCTCAAAACACGAGGACTGGCGTTTTATCATTAAACGGGGCAAAAATCATGATATAGGAAGCAAAATTAGAAGCATTCCACTTCCAAATAGCAATCTTTTTGAGATTCATGGCAGCATATTTAAGCCTCACCCAAGCAGAAAACCGGGCCAGACCTCGGTGGTGCGTATACCGCATGGCGTGCTTTTCTTTTGCATCAGCAAAAACACGCTCTACGGTCTCTTTTCTCATGGCATAGAGTTCCTTGCCACGTTCGGTTTTTCTCAAATGTTCGACCAAATCGAGATATTCCTGCCAGATATGAGTTGTGAGTATCCGCTGTCCGCTTTCATTTGCGCCACAAACAGTTCTGCAGGGACAGTCTTTGCAGATTTTGGGTGAGCTGCGGTAAGTCCGTTTCCCTTCTTTGCTTGTGGTCGTATGCCGCAGTTCATGTCCTCTGGGACAGGTAAAACTGTCTGTTGCTGCATCATAAGTAAAATCCCAAGGCTTAAATTTATCTTTCTTTCCCTTGTATCGGGTATAGGGAAGGATGGGAATTCTGCTGTGTTCCAGAACTTTCTTTGCAATCCAAGGTGCTTTGTATCCGGCATCCATCGTTACAAACTTAACTTCGGGAAAACTGTTCGTTACCTGGTCGTATACTGCGTCCCATGCAACACTATCGCTTACATTTCCAGCGGTTACCTCAACACCCAACACAAAGCCGTGCTTATCACAGGCAGTATGTGCTTCGTACGCAAACTGCCGCTCATGTGCCCCTTTTACAAACATTCCGCAGTCCGGGTCGGTTTTGGACACCGTTTTCTCAACCGTTCCTCCTCCGGAACTTCCCTTATTTTCGTCATCATCGTCATCGTTGACTTTCTTACCCAGTTTTTTTCGTTCCTCGGATACCTCTTTACGAAGCTGTTCCTCGTACACCTTCGCGGCTTTGGCGACCTGTTCCTTCTGGAACTTCTTTTTATTCGCGGATGCTTTAATATGTGTTCCGTCGATAAAAATCATGCTTGGGTCTACCATCCGGTTGTTCAGTGCTTTGTTCAAAATATGTGCAAAAATTTCTTCACTCAGCTCCGGGGGAAAGCGTTTGCAAAAGGCATAACTTACCGTTGCGAAATGAGGGATCTCGTCCAGTAGACTGTATCCCAAGAACCAACGGTATGCTATATTTACTTGTATCTCCCGGTGAGTCTGACGTAAAGACGCGATCCCAAACAAATGCTGAATTAGAACCATCTTGATCAACACTACAGGATCCGTTCCTGGACGCCCGTTGTCTGCGCAATAATATGGACTTAACCGCTCATATAGCCAGTCATAATCCATGACTCTTTCTACTTTTCGGAGCAGATGGTCTGGGGGGACTAATGCATCCACATCCACCATCACTATATCTTTTCGGGAATCCTTTTTCCAGTTCTCCATATTCAATCCCCCTTTTCTCTATTATACCAGAAGAACCCCGCCGCTGGCGAGGTTCTTTGACAAGCTGCAACTCCCGGATGCCTTACAAGGTAAGGCATCCGGGAGTTTTCATCTTATGAGTTTTAGGACTCGCCAAGCTGTTCCTCTACCGAGCAGGTGCAGGTGCAAGCTTCTATCTTGCGGAAATTTTTCTTTCAGCGGGAATCAGGGTGGTATTTTCCCTAAAATCCTGATATAATAGTTCAGATTTTGCAAAACAGGCCGCAGTGACAAAACTTTTTGAAAGTTTCGGGAACCTTTTTCCCGCTCCTGCGTCAAATCTTTTGAAACCGATTCCGGCACACAGAACATTTTGATGATAAAGGAGTTTTTCAGATGAAATACCGTACCTACACTCGCCTTTTGGCTCTGGCCCTCTCCCTGACCCTGCTGACCGCCTGCGGCCCCAAGGAGGAGAGCGGCTCTCAGTCCAACCCAGACGGCTCCGTCTCCTCCAGCCAGGGGAGCGTCTCCACCCCCGACGCGTCCCAGCCCGACCTCTCCCTGCCTGAGTCCTCCCAGCCCGATGCCTCTCAGCCCGACGCGTCCCAGCCGGACAAGGATCAGGGGGACAGCTCCAAGCCCCATGTGGAGGAGCCAGCGGCAAAAAAGAGCCTGTCCCTGAATTCCTCCGACTTCTCTCTGTTCAAGGCGGGCGCCGCCTATCAGCTGAAGGCCGAGTCCAAGCCTGATAAGGGGACCTACACCTGGACCTCCGACAATGAGGCGGTAGCCACAGTCTCCAACAAGGGGTTGGTCACCGCTGTGGCCCCCGGCACCGCCACTGTCACAGTCACCGACAGCAAGACCGGCCTGTCCGCCTCCTGCATCGTCCGCTGTAAGTTCGAGGCGGACAAGCCCGCCTCCGGCGGCGGCTCCTCCTCCAGCGGCGGAAGCAGCGCTTCCGGCTCCGGCTCTGCCAGCACCCCGGACAGCAGCGTGGATCTGTCCGCTTTTTACAGCACCGTCACCACCAATCATCAGTTCGGAATGCTCTCCCTGGCGGATGCAACTATGATCAAGGACGTCTATCCCGGCCTGTCTGACATCAAGACCAACCAGTGCCTGCCCTACATCAATATGATGACCATGAACTCCGGCGAGATCGCCCTGGTGGAAGTGGCTGACAGCAGTGATGTGGACACGGTGAAGGGCATCTTCCAGGACCGCATCGACGCTCAGGTAGCCGGCGGAGCCTGGTACCCCAGCGCCATCGAGGCCTGGCAGAACAATTCCCGGGTGGTCTCCAATGGCAGCTATGTGATGATGGTGGTCCACGAGGACTGCGACGCCATTGTGAACGAATTCAACGCGCTGTTCTAAGCCCTGCAAGGCTGGCTGGCCGCCCCTTGCGCTCCCATAGTTCTTGATCCGGAACTGCCATACAGACTGCGCATGGGAGTTCAACTGCCGTGAGTTGGGCGGGGCCTCCCGCCCAACTCTGATTTCTGTAAAGCTGATTTGAGGAGGACGCCACATGGTCTTTTCCACCCCCATTTTCTTATTTTATTTCCTGGTGCTGACGCTGTTGGTCTACTACCTAGTGCCCCGGAAGCTGCGCAACGGCGTGCTGCTGATCTCCTCCCTGTTTTTCTACTACTGGGGTGAGCAGCTGTATGTGTCCATCATGTTCCTCTCCACCGCCATCGACTATGTCCACGGCCTTCTGGTGGAACGGTGCAAGGCCCGGGGCAACGACCGGGGCGCGCGGATGGCAGTGGCCTCCTCTATCGTGTTCAACCTGGCCCTGCTGCTGTTCTTCAAGTACTGGGACTTCCTGGCCGCCTCCCTCCAGGCGGTGGGCCTGAACTTTATGCCGGTGCTGAACATCCACCTGCCCATCGGCATCTCGTTCTACACCTTCCAGACCATGAGCTACACCATCGACGTCTACCGGGGCGATACCAGGGCTCAGCGGTCCATCATCAACTTCGGCACCTTCGTCACCCTGTTCCCCCAGCTGATCGCCGGGCCGATCATCAAGTACAAGGACCTGGGGGATCAGATCGACCAGCGGACCTGCTCCACGGACAAATTCGCCTCCGGTGTGCAGACCTTTATGGTTGGCATGGCGAAAAAGGTGCTCATCGCCAACAATGTGGGGATGCTGTGGGAGAGCTATAAGGCCATGGCGCTGGGTGAGCTGACGGTGGCGGGCTCCTGGCTGGGTGTGCTGGCTTTCACCTTCCAGATCTATTTCGACTTCTCCGGCTACTCAGATATGGCCATCGGACTGGGCCGGATGCTGGGCTTTGAGTTCCTTCCCAATTTCAACTACCCCTATATCTCCAAAAGCATCACTGAGTTCTGGCGGCGCTGGCACATTTCCCTGTCCACCTGGTTTCGGGAGTATCTGTATATCCCCTGCCAATGGATGTTCAACCTGCTGGTGGTGTGGGCGGCCACCGGAATTTGGCACGGAGCCAGCTGGAACTATCTGATCTGGGGCCTGTATTTCTTTGTCCTGCTGATGGTAGAGAAGTTCTTCCTGCTGGACCGGCTGAGCCGGGCTCCCGCTGCCGTGGGCCATGTTTACACCATGTTTTTCGTCCTGGTGAGCTGGGCCATTTTCGCCATTGAGGATGCCGGGCATCTGGCCGGCTATCTGAGGGTCATGTTCGGACTGGGCGGCGTCCCTCTGGCAGACCCCGCCTTCGGCTACTATCTCACCAGTTATCTGCCCATTCTCTGCGTCGCTGGGCTGGCCTCCACTCCCCTGGGAGCCTCCCTGTACCGCCGCCTGAAGCCCCGGACCGCCCAGGCAGTGTGCGCAGTACTGGTGCTGGCGGGACTGGTGGTATGTACTGCGTACCTGGTGGATGGGACATACAATCCCTTCCTGTATTTCCGTTTCTAAGGAGGCTGCCCTATGACCAAAGCATACAGCATCTTTTTGACCGGCCTGTTCTCCCTCTTCATCGGCGGGATCCTGGTGGGCAGCCTGCTGCTCCCCGACCGGACCTTCTCCCCCATGGAGAACCGCAATCTGGCCAAGCCGCCCAAGCTCTCTTGGGAAAATGTAGAGAGTGGGAAATTCATGTCTGACGCGGAGAGCTATGTCAACGATCAGATCATGGGCCGGGACTTCTGGGTCGCCATGAAGGCGTGGAGCGAGCGCCTCTCCGGCAAACAGGAGAACAACGGCATCTATTTTGCCAAGGACGGCACCCTGATCCGCCATCTGGACACCCCTTCACAAGAGACCTTGGCCCAGAACGCCGGCTATATCAACCAGCTGGTGGAGAATGTGTCTGTCCCGGTCTATTTTGGACTGATCCCCTCGGCGGCTGAGGTGTGGGCGGACCGCCTCCCGGCTGGCGCGCCCACTGCCGACGAGCAGGCCATCATTGAGGAGATGTACAGTGCGGTCCAGGCCCAGACCGTGGACCTCTGCACTCCGCTGAATGCCCACCGGGATGAGGACCTCTATTACCGCACGGACCACCACTGGACCAGCCTGGGCGCCTACTACGGCTACACCGCGCTGATGGACGCCATGGGGCTGGAGGCTGAGCCCCTGGATCAGTCGGGCAAGACCACCGTGTCCGACTCCTTCTATGGCACGCTGTTCTCCCGGTCCGGAGTCCGCTGGGTCGCCCCGGACCAGATCGACCGCTATATCTCCGGGGATGGGGTGGAAGTGACGTCTTATCCCGAGGGTTCCCCTGTAGAGGGCAGCCTCTATGTGGACAGATTTTTGCAGGAAAAGGACCAGTATTCCTCCTTTCTGGGCGGGAACCAGCCCCTGTGTGTGATTCGGACGGAGCACACGGACGCCCCCCGGGTGCTTGTCATTCGGGACTCCTATACCGACAGCCTGGCTCCCTTCCTCACGCAGAATTTTTCTGAGATCCACCTGTTCGATCCCCGTATGAATCTGACCAGCGTAAAGGGCTATGTGGAGGAGAATCAGATCGACTCCGTCGTGGTGCTGTACAGCATCGCCAACTTTACGGCAGAGGGAAACCAGATGTTCGTCTTGGGCTGGTAGACCGCGGCGGTCTACCAGATGTCTACCAGACACAGCCCCCGGAAGCCTTGCGGCGCAAGGCTTCCGGGTTTCTTTGCCCGTTTTGTGGCCGGTCTACCAGAGGTCTACCAAGGTGATTTTGGGTCGGAAAAGCGGCAGTTTTTCGGATTTTCTCCTGTTTTTCGCACGTTTTCAGAGGTGCAAGGGGCGTTATGCTCCCACAGAATGGGTGCTTCTCTGATCGTTGGTACTCTATACCTGACATTTGGGAAATACGATCCAACTTCTGGAAGAGGATGACCCGCCCCTACAGCTTGAAAAATCAAGGAGGAATTCCAATGAGAAACCTGAAGCGTGCTCTCAGCCTGGGCCTCACCGCGACCATGATCTCTGGTCTGATGGTGATGGGCAGCAGCGCCGCGAGCTACACGGATGTGACTTCTGAGCAGAATCAGGAAGCCATTGAAGTGCTCAAGGAAGTCGGCATCATGGTCGGCGACGACAAGGGCAACTTCAATCCTGAGGCCAAGGTCACCCGTAATGAGATGGCGGTTGTCATGTCCAACCTGATGGCTTACAACGTCAAGACCTATGCCAACACCAGCCCCTTCACCGACGTGCCCGAGTGGGCCGAGCCCTATGTGGCTGCCTGCTACACCAACGGCATCACCAGCGGCTACGACGCCAAGACCTACGGCGGCAACGATTCCGTTACCACCGGTCAGGCCGCTCTGATGGTCATGAAGGCTCTGGGCTACTTCCAGTATCAGTCCGACTTCGGCGCTGACTGGCAGCTGTCCACCGTCGCCCAGGGCAACAAGATCGACCTGTTCGACGATGTTGACTCCGGCGTCAAGGAGGCCATGACCCGCAACGACGTGGCTCAGCTGGTTCTGAACGCCCTGGAGGCCGGCACTGTTGAGGCTGAGAAGAACGGCCAGGACATCAATGTGGGCGACATCACCATCACCAGCGGCGTCTCCTATAAGTACGTCACCAGCGGCAAGGATTACGCCAAGGCCATCAACGACACCCTGGCCACCAACAACGACGGCAGCTATTCCACCGGTTCCATCGTGGAGCTGGGCGAGAAGCTGTATCAGGGCGACCTGACCAAGGCCAGCGAGGAGGACGATTTCGGCCGTCCCGCCACCAAGTGGGAGTATCAGGCCAAGGAGATCGGCACCTTCGCCGACAAGGCCGACTATGTGTTCACCGACAGCGTCACCAGCAAGGAGCTGTACGACGCGGTGGGCAAGACTGCCACCGGCGATAAGTACGGCTGGCACGTCGCGGTGGACGGCGACTACGTCGATTACGACGGCGCTGACCTGTACGCCAACCGCAACGACAACGACGCTGACTTTGCTGAGAAGGCTGGTCTGGACGAGCTGACCGGCAACGGCGTCATCACCGAGGTCTTCGTGGACGGCACCGCCGACGAGGAGAGCGTCCATGTCGCCGTCATCAACCAGTACGCCGCTGAGGTGCTGAAGGTTGACGAGGACGACAAGACCATCACCCTGTCCGACCTGGACAACGGCCCCGCCAAGACCAGCGACACCTTCGACACCGATGACTTCGCCGAGGATGACATCGTGGTCTACACCTACGCTGAGGGCGAGATCCAGTCCGTCTATGCCGCTGAGAAGCTGGAGGGCGAGGTCACCCGCGTCCGCTCCAACACCGAGGACGGCGAGACCCGCAACGGCGACAACTTCGTCGTGGACGGCACCACCTATAAGTACAACGCCACTGTTTCCGGCGCTGAGCGCCTGACCTCTGACGCCGTGTCCAACGACGTGGTGGCCTATCTGGACGCCAACGGCTATGTGGTCTACATCGACGAGTCTGCTGTCTCCTATGACTACGCCTACGTCCTGACCATGGGCACCGACGGCGACAAGTTCGACAACAGCGATGATGACAGCAAGAGCGAGACCGTGTACGCCCGCCTGATCCTCACCGACGGCACCATCGTCAAGGTGGAGACCGACGCCAAGAAGAGCGAGATCAATGGTCTGCGCAACCAGCTGGTCGCTTACTCCGTGGACAAGAACGACATCTACACCCTGACCGTGAAGGGCGTGGCTGCTGCTGACACGGCTGACGCCATCTCCGACGTGAAGATTGAGAACGGCAAGGCCGGCTTCAGCGCTTACAAGGCCGCTAACACCTACTCCGCCAACAGCAACACCGTGTTCATCGTGGTGGACTCCGATGACAAGTACGACGATTATGATGTGACCGTCTACACCGGCATCAAGAACGTCCCCGACATCGACGCCATCGCTGGCAAGACCGTCTCCGCTGTCGCTCTGGACAACAAGGGCGCTGTGGCTAAGGTGGTCTACATCGAGGACGGCGACATCTCCGGCACCGAGCAGGTGATCTACGCCATCGCCAATGAGAACGCCAAGATCCAGAAGGACTCTGAGAACGGCGAGTACTATGAGATCACCGCTGTGGTCAACGGTGAGATCAAGACCCTGAACGTCAAGGCCGGCAGCAACTCCGCTGTTGAGGCCCTGGTCAAGAACATCGACACCACCAATGCTGCCCGGATCGGCACTTCCTCCAAGTATGTGGTGGCCCTGAAGAGCATCACTGAGAACGCCGACGGCTTTGTCACCAGCGCCAAGGTCTACGAGAAGCTGGATAGCGACAACGACGGCGTGCTGGACACCAGCAGCAAGCTGTATGTCACCGGCACCAAGAAGGCCGAGGACGGCACTGTGGGTCTGGCCAACAAGTACTATGCTTACAGCGACGATGTGATCGTGGCCCGCTGGAACCTGGACGACCAGGATGTGGAGATGAGCCGCATCAACTCCGTGAAGAATGACACCAACGACGTGGCCATCGCCATTATGGACGGCAACACTGTCATCGGCCTGTTCATCATCGAGAACAAGGGCGGCGAGGAGGCTGCTTCTAAGGACGCTTCCATCTCCAACGTCAAGATGTTCGGCGCTGAGGTGAAGAACGGTAAGGTTACTGTTCCCGGTTCTGCCAATGGTGCTGGCGAGCAGCGCGTGTCCTTCGACCTGGCTGCTGGCGCTTCTGTGACCAAGGTTTCCTACAAGGAGAACAGCGGCGACACTTGGACCAACTGGAATGATGACTGGAAGCTGACCGCGAACCTCGGTCAGAGCAAGCTGTTCGTGAAGATCGAGACTGTGGCGGCTGATGGTGTGACCACCGGCTCCTATGAGTTCGAGGCTACTCTGAACGCTGCTTACACCATGACTGTGAGCAACACTTCTAGCGCTGCTGTCCGCGTCTCTGTCGCTGGCGGCGAGACTCAGACTCTGGCTGCTACCAACGGCTCCATGAGCACTCAGGTCGGTGCCGAGGGAACTACCCTGACCCTGAAGGTCAGCGGCGGTGCCGCTGTGAAGGTGACCGCCACCAATGCCCAGGTTTGGGACAATGGTGATGGAACCTATGAGATCAGCGATGTGACTGGTAACTGCACCGTGAGCATTGCGAACGGCTGATTGCTGTATAACGACACACAGTAATCTCAAAGTACCCGGACAGTAAGTCCCGGGTGCTCTTCCCATTTTTATCCCAGCGCAAAATAGTCGTACACATGGCCGGATCAGTTCCCCGTTCGGGTAAGTTGGCTAAGAGACCTGGGGCTCTCTTCTCTCCTTGCGTCTCTGATGCGGCCCGGCCTGGATGGCTCAGCCGATGGCGAGATAGATGTAGAGGAACCCGCTCTCATTCATCTGGACCGACGCGCTTTCGCCATACCAGCTGACCCGCTTTCCAGTCCAGGTAATGCGGTTTGTGGTGTCCGACAGTATATCGTGGGCGTTGTAACAGTCGGCCGCCGCCGCTCCACGGATCAGTGTCAGACATTTGGTCCGGCCGCTGGGGTCGGTTTGCCGGCGCACCAGGACCAACTGAGGCTCCCGGCCAATCGTCTGAGTAAGATCCAGTGTACAGGGTTTGCTGTCTCCGTATGTACCTGTCCCGGTGTAGGTCCCCACCGCGATTTTAGGCACCGCCGCCCGGACGGCCTCCAGCGCCGCCGTGGTAGCCTTTTTCGCCACCTCTGCGGCCAGCGCGTCCAGGGCCGTCTGGTCGGCTTTTTCTGCCTGCGCGGCGGCCAGACCGCCCGAAAGATCATTCAGAGCCGCGTCGATCTTGGCGTTGTCCTCGTTGAAATCGGTGCGTTTTACCTGGTCGTCCGCCTGCCATTGATTGAGTGAGAAATGCTCCGTGTGATTGCTTGCCATAAAAAACACCTCCACCTATATTGGGCAGAGGTCAAAAGTAGTACATTATCATACATTTTATGGTAATTAAGCCCCGCCGTGCCCTTTTCTCATGGAAAGGATGGCGGGGTTTGTGTTTTTCCTGTCTTGCCGCAGGGGAGGGACTTGCCCCTCCCGCCTGGTTTCGGAATTCTTCGGTCAACGCTGGGGTTTCGCCCTGCGGAGGTGAACCGGCGGGCGGGTCAGGAGACCCGCCCGTCACCCCGTTGCGGGATGTTTTCCCACCCCTCCCCTACCACATTTCAGGAAAATGATGAAAAAATTGAACGGCGGACAGCCCGGAAAAGGCCATCCGCCGTTTGTTCCTCCTATTGTCCCTCCCAGCAGGCGTCCTGCCGCAGAGGCAGAGCAAAAATCTGAGCGACCGCCGCCTCGTATGCAGGGGAGTCCGCCGCCTTGCGGATCTGCTTCAGCGGCTTCTCCGCCCCCTGGAACAGGCGGCCCAGATAGCTCCAAAGTTCCTTCATGTGAAATACCGTGTTGCGCTGACTGGCGAAGATCTCCAGATAGGTGTGGTAGAGCTCATCGTGAAAGGCCCGCAGGGCCTCCCGTCCGGCTCCTGGCCCGCCTTTGGCCTTTTGGACCAGAGCAGGGTCCGCCAGAAGCCCCTGACCGATCATCACACGGTCCACCTGGGGAAAACGGCGGGCAAACCGGGCGCAGTCCTCCGCAGTCACCAGGCCGCCGTTGAAGCACAGCGGCCCATGGTAGGCATCCACCGCCTGCTCAAAATACTCCACCCGCACCGGGTGCCGGTAAAAGTCCTTCCGCACCCGGGGGTGGACGATGAGCAGGGAGACGGGATACCGCCCAAAAATCTCCAGCAGACGGGCGAACTCCTCCGGGTCCTCCAGGCCCAGCCTGGTTTTCAGCGACACCGCCACCGGGGAACCGGAAAAGATCCGGTCCAGCATCCGGTCCAGCGCCTCCGGCGCGCCCAGCAGGCCGGAGCCCTTCCCGGCCACCACCGTCCCGGAGGGACACCAAATTCAGGTTGACCTCGTCATAGCCCATGGCGGCCAGCTCCCCAGCGCACCAGAGAAAATCATCCGCGTTTTTCGTCAGAAGCTGAGGCACCGCGCGAAAGCCCTGGTTGTACTCCGGCAGGACATTGCGCAGCTCCCGCTGGGTAAACACATGGTCCTGAGTGGGGGAGAGAAAGGGCATATAGTAGGCGTCCACCCCGGGGAACCAGCGGTGGTGGGCCCGGCGGAATTCCGAGCCGGTCACGCCCTCCAGGGGGGCAAAGTAATACTGCATGGCAGATTCCCTCCGGTCAGGACTGGCGCTCGTCCACCCAGCGGCAGGCCGCCAGTCCGGCTGCCGCCCCGTCGCCCACCGCGGTGGTGAGCTGGCGGACCGCCTTCCCGCGGCAGTCCCCCGCGGCGAACACGCCGGGCAGGCTGGCCTTGCAGTCCTCCCCGGCCATGACATAGCCCCCTTCGTCCAGCAGGAGCAGGTCGGTGAGGGCGCGGTTCCGGGGCTCCTGGCCCACGGCGACAAACAGGGCGTCCACATCCAGCTCCCGTTCCTCCCCGGCGGCCCCGTCCCGCACCCGCAGGCCGGTGAGGCGGCCGTCCCGGGTGAGGAGCTCCTCCACGGTGGAGTCCATCCAGCAGCGGATATTCTCCCGGCGTTCCACCTGGTCCACCAGACGCTGCTCGCCCCGGAACCGGTCCCGGCGGTGGATCAGGGTGACCTGGGAGCAGGTCCCGGCCAGAAACAGGGCGTCCTGAAGAGCAGTGTCGCCGCCCCCCACCACAGCCACCGGACGGCCGGGGTAAAAGGGGCCGTCGCACACGGCGCAGTAGGAAATACCCTGGCCCACCAGCTCTTCCTCGCCGGGCAGTCCAAGGGCACGGTGGCGCACACCGGCGGCCAGGATCAGCGCCCGGCATTCCCGCACCGCACAGTCGGTGATAACCTGGAAGCCGGGGCCGCGGGTCTGGAAGTCGGTCACCGTCTCATACTCCAGCTCCACCCCCAGGTCCTCCGCCTGACGGAGCAGGTCCTCCGCCAGCTGATCCCGGGCACAGAGGGGACGCCGGGATAGTTTTCCACCAGGGGAGAGAAGTTGATCTGTCCCCCGGGGGCGTCTCCCTCCAGCACCAGGACGCGCTTGCCCGCCCGGGCAGCGTACATGGCGGCCGTCAGGCCGGCAGGCCCTGCGCCCACCACAATAATATCTGTCATATCCACACCTCATTTTGATCTGTGCGCCGGCGCCGCACAGAATAGCGGCATTGGAACGCCGATCTACACACGGTTTTCCCCATTTTACCGCAGAACGGTGGAAAAATCCAGAGGAGATCCCACGCTTCCGGGCCCGGGAAAAATCCGGGGAGCCCCTGTGGGACTCCCCGGATCGGTACTTGTTGCGTTGGATCAGTCAGTGACGTAGGGCAACAGGGCGACCTGGCGGGCGCGCTTGATGGCCTCGGTCAGCTGGCGCTGATGCATGGCGCAGGTGCCGGTGGTGCGGCGGGGCAGGATCTTGCCGCGCTCAGAAGTGTAGCGGCGCAGCTTGGCAGCATCCTTATAGTCGATGCACTCCACCTTATCCACGCAGAAGGCGCAGACCTTGCGGCGCTTACGGCCGCGGGGGGCGCGGTTTTCACGTTCCATAGCCATGAGAGAAACCTCCTTTTACGACCAGATACGGTCAAAGTTAGAACGGCAGTTCGCCGTCATCATCAGAAAGCTCGGCAAACTGGTCGCCGCCGGAGGGGGCGCCATAGCCGGAGGGGGCCGCGGAAGGGGCGGGAGCTGAGGGGGCGGCATAACCGCCGGAATAACCGCCGCCGGACGCATAGCCGGCATTGGAATAGCCTCCGCCGTCGCTGTCCCGCTTGGAGTCCCCGAAGTACACCTGATCGGCGATCACCTCGGCGCTGCGGCGCTTGCCGCCCTCCTTGTCGGTCCAGTCGCGGATCTGAAGGCGGCCCTCCACCACGGCCATACGGCCCTTGGTGAAGTAGCGGCTGACAAACTCAGCCGTCTGCCGCCAGGCCACCACATCGATAAAATCGGTGCTGCGTTCGCCAGTGGCCTTGTCCTTAAAATCCCGGTCCACCGCCAGAGAGAAGGAGGCCACAGGGGTCCCCGTCTGCGTCCGGCGCAGCTCCGGGTCACGGGTCAGACGTCCCATGAGGAAAATCTTGTTGAGCATATCCGCCCTCTCCTTACTGGTCCTTGCAGACGATCAGGGAACGCATCACGCCGTCGGTGATCCGGAAGATACGGTCCAGCTCGGCGGGGATGGCGGCGGCGGCGTTGAAGGTCATCAGCACGTAGTAGCCCTCCATCAGATCGTTGATGGGATAGGCCAGACGGCGCTTGCCCCACTCATCGACCTCGGAGACGGTACCATTCGCCTCCACCACGGCCTTGAACTTGGCCACCAGAGCGGCGACGGCCTCTTCGTTCAGAGAGGGATCCAGGATATACATCGCCTCGTAGTTTGCGTTGATCTTTGCCATATTCTTGCACCTCCTTATGGTCTTGTGGCCCCCGGACGTGCCGGGAGCAAGGATTCGGTCGCCGGGAGACACCCGGTAACAGACTTTACAATTATATAAGTTTTTGCTGAAAAGTCAAGAACTTTTTTGAATTTTCTTCTGCCCTTTGCGTGTTTTGGACAGATTTACGACACATATCTTGTCCCCGCCTCTTCCTGTGGCCGGGTGTTCAGTCTGTTTCCTCCGGATCCCTGGCCGGGAGACGGTTGACCATACAGAAATACTGATAGAAGGTCCCGGACTCCGGCCCGTCCCCCGGCTGGGTCCAGCAGGCGCGCAGATCGAAGAGGATCTTCTCGGCGATCTCAGTAGAAAAATACTTCAGTGAAGCATTCCCCCAGCTCCGTCTGGCAGTTTTCTCTGAAAAATAAGGCCAGAAAAGTGGCTGTTCCTCTTTTTTCAGGGTCAAACGATACACAGGGTGGGCTTTGATCTGCCCGTCCACGCAGCAGGACCCAATAAAATCCTCCCTCACCATGCACATACCAAGGATGCGCCGCTCTGTCTCTGGTTCATTCGTTCCCCGGTGGGTGATCAGACAGAGGGAGTTTGGCTTCATCCGGGCGGGGACCCGCGGTTCCCCTTTGGATGCGCCGCTGATATAGGTCCCGGTGGAGATGACCCACTCAGAGAAGAGCGCGTTCAGCTGTCCTTCTTCCACATCAAACGCTGCCTGGGACATTTTTGAGAGCTTCATGTGCTGCAAAAGCGCCCGCCGCTCCTGCTCCTCCTGCATGGCCTGCTGCGCCTCCTGCTTTTCAGCCTCCTTGGCCAGCAGCAGTTCCTGGATCTCAGCCTGCATCTCTTGGTTCCGCAGGGTCAGGTGGCGCCGGGCAAATGCGTCCGGGTAGAGGAACCGCTTGTCTCCCCCGGGGAAACAAACCGTGAGGATGTTCCGGTTCCAGCCGGTCACGATCCCCTTTCCAAAGGTTTCATGGCGGATCGCCTGTCCAATCAACTGCATAAACTGCTCCTTTCTTCCCACGCGGAATATGGCCGCTCACGTTCCGCGGCTGCCAGCTTCCGCATTGCCTACACACTTGCCTCCAGCCAGGCCTCATCCCGGCGCAGGACCAGAGCCGCCCCCTCCCAAGGCACAAATACGGTCAAACGCCGGAGATATAGAAAAAGAAGGGCTTTTCATACAGCGCTGTACCGCGCAATACCAAAAGCCCTTCTTTTATGATTGATGATAGTATAGCACAGCCGATCCGGAAAAGCAAATGGGGCAGGCTGAGGCGGGGAACGGCATCTGGGGCAGAAACGCGCGGCCGGCGCTTTTCTCCCGGGCCGTTTCATGGTACAATGGGGCAAACGCATGGAGGAGGAGGACCTTGTCAAATACGACAACGCAGGACAGGCCGGTGTGCGGCCGCTTCGCCCCAGCCCCAGCGAGGCGGATGCACCTGGGCAACCTCTGGTCCGCGCTGCTGGCCTGGCTGGCCGCCCGGAGCCGGGGTGGGCGGATGGTGCTGCGGCTGGAGGACCTGGACCCGGACCGCTGTACTCAGACCTGGTGCGATCAGGTGATGCGGGATCTGGAGTGGCTTGGACTGGACTGGGACAACGAGCCGGTGTATCAGAGCCGCCGGACCGACGCCTACCGGGCCGCTTTTGCCCGGCTGGAGGAGGCCGGACTGATCTATCCCTGCTACTGCACCCGGGCGGAGCGGCTGGCCGCCTCCGCCCCCCACCGGTCCGACGGCGTCCCCGTCTATGACGGGCGGTGCCGCCGCCTGCCGCCGGAGGAGCTGGCCCGTCTGGCCCGGAGCCGCCGCCCGGCCTGGCGGGTCCGGGTCCCGGAGGAGGTCCTGAGCTTCCGCGACCTGCTTCAGGGAGGCGTTTCCCAGGACCTCTCCCTGGACTGCGGCGACTTCATCCTCCGCCGCTCCGACGGGGTGTACGCCTATCAGCTGGCGGTGGTGGTGGACGACGGGGCCATGGGGGTGACCCAGGTGGTGCGGGGCAGCGATCTGCTGGACTCCACCCCGCGGCAGCTGTGGCTCCAGGAGCGGCTGGGCCTGCCCCACCCGGAGTACGGCCATGTGCCCCTGCTCCTGGCCCCCGATGGCCGCCGCCTGGCCAAACGGGACCGGGACCAGGAGCTGGGAGCGCTCCAGAGCTGTTACTCCGCCCAGGAGCTGGTGGGGCAGCTGGCCCTGCTGGCCGGATTGATCCCGGAGTACGCCCCCATCTCCCCCGCTGAGCTGATCCCTCTGTTTTCCTGGGAGAAGCTGCCCCAGGCGGACTGCGCGGTCCATTGGGCGGATGGAATTTGTACATTTTTTACAAAAACCATCCAAAGCCCTGTTTAAAGAGACCGGCCTCCTGTATAATAGTGCTGAACGACCTCCCGCGGCCTGCCCAGTCCGCCGTGGGAACGTCCACAGGAGAGAGACAAATTTATCAAAGAAAGTGAGTGTGTGTATTGTGATCGACAAATTGATCGGCGACATCAGCACTGTGATGTACAGCTATGTGCTCATCATCCTGCTGCTGGCTACGGGTCTGTACTTCACCTTCCGGACCCGCTTCGTCCAGTTCCGTATGTTCCTGGAATCCATCCGTGTGGTGGGAGAAAAACCGGAGAAGGCCGGGGCGACCTCTTCCTTCCAGGCGCTGATGGTATCCACCGCGTCCCGGGTGGGCACGGGCAACATCATCGGCATCTCCACCGCCATCTGTGCCGGCGGCTTCGGCGCGGTGTTCTGGATGTGGGCCATCGCCATCATCGGCGGCGCCTCCGCCTTTGTGGAGTCCACCCTGGCCCAGATCTACAAGCGCCGGGACCCGGAGACGGGTGAGAGCTACGGCGGCCCCTCCTACTACATTGAGGCCGCCCTTCACAGCCGTCCCCTGGCCATCATCTTCGCTTTCTCCCTGATCCTGACCTACGCCGGCGGCTTCAATATGCTGGCCTCCTACAATCTCCAGTCCACCTTCTCCGGATACAGCTTCTATGACCCGGAAACCACCCCCTGGGTCATCGGCGCCATCCTGGCCCTGCTGGTGGGCTACTGCGTCATGGGCGGCGGCAAGCGCATCGTGAAGGTCACCTCCACCCTGGTCCCCTTCATGGGCGGCCTGTACGTGCTGGTCTCTCTGATCGTCATTGTGATGAACTTCGGCCTGCTGCCCCAGGTGCTGGGCCGCATCTTCTCCGAGGCCTTTGACTTCCAGGCCATCTTCGGCGGTCTGGCCGGCTCCTGCCTGATGTACGGCATCAAGCGCGGCCTCTACTCCAACGAGGCCGGCGTGGGCTCCGCCCCCAACGCGGCCGCCTCCGCCAATGTCAGTCACCCGGTGAAGCAGGGCCTGGTCCAGATGCTCTCCGTGTTCATCGACACCCTGCTCATCTGCACCGCCACCGCCTTCATGCTGCTGTGCTCCGGCGTGGAGCCCGACGCGGCGCTGGAGGGCGCCCCCTATGTCCAGGCGGCCCTGAGCGCGGTGTTCGGTCCCATCGGCCCCATGTTCATTACGGTGGCGATGGTGCTCTTCGCCTTCACCACCCTCATCGGCAACCTCTACTATGTGGACAACTGCCTGAACTACATCGTCAAGAAGGTCCCCGCCAAGGAGTTCATGGTCCTCTTCCGCATCGATGCCATGCTCCTGATCTTCATCGGCGCCGGGATGCAGATCGGCACCGTGTGGAACCTGGCCGATGTGCTCATGGGCGTGATGGCCCTGATCAACCTGCCGGTCATCATCCTCCTCAGCCGCCCCGCCCTGCTGGCTCTGAAGGATTACACTGCGCAGAAGAACACCGGCCGCAACCCGGTGTTCAAGGCCGAGACTGTGGGCCTCAAGGGCAAGACCGAATACTGGAACTGATCCCATCGGCATCTCAAACAGGCTGGCCCCAACCGGGGCCAGCCTGTTTTCTGCGTTTACGTCGGCGCGGTCCCCGCTCACCCGCGTCCGCCAGGTGCGCCGCCGCCTTCCAGAGCCAGGCGGCGGCAGGCCAGTGCGGTCGCCAGAAAGTACCCCCCATACACCGCCAGCAGAACTCCGCCGGTGACCAGGGCGCTGTGGACCGTGTCCACCTTGGCCGCCGTGGAGATCAGGTCGTTGGCCGCCTTCATGCCCACCACAGTGTGGAGCAGGGCCAGGGCCAGCGGGAGCAGGAAGGCCAGGGCCACCTGCTGCACCGCAGAGCGGGAGAGCATCCCCTCCTCCGCGCCCAGGCGGCGCAGGACGGCGTACCGCGCGGCGTTGTCGGCGGCCTGGCTCAGCTGCTGGAGGGCCAGAACCGCGGCGGCGGCCAGCAGGAAGGTAAGGCCCAGATACAACCCCAGAAACAGGGCCAGGAGCTTGTTTCCCATGATCTCCTGATAGAGGGACAGGCGGCTCTCCACCCGCAGGTAGGCGGTGGTCTCCTGATACTCCGCCAGGGCGGCCTGGACCTGTTTCTCAGTCTCCTCCGGGTCCCCGGCGTAGTCGGCGGACCACACCTGACGCCGGAGGGACAGCTTCTCCGCCATCTCGTCCGGGATGACCACGCAGGTCAGCCCCAGGTTTCCGGTGGCCAGGGGCGCGCTTCCCTCCGCCAGAAGGCCGGGCAGGGGGCCGGGGTAGGCCGGCGCGCCCTGCCGCGCCAGCAGACCATTGCAGTCGGACAGGCGGATGGCCGCGGAGGCGTCTTCTATCCCAGTGACCGCGGGATCGTTGTAATAGATCGGGGTGTCCTGCCGCCAGGCCAGGGCGTCAGACTCCATGCCGTGGGCGGTCAGCAGGGCATCAAAGTCCACGCAGCCCAGGTGGTCGGCGTTCTGGTTCTGGACGGTGATGTCAAAGGGGGCCTGCCGTCGGCGGCGGCCTCGATGGTGCGGTTGAGGCCGATGGGCTGGCGGTGATGCCCATAGCCAGGAGCAGGAGGATGCAGATCACGGTCTGGGACAGGTAAGTGGAGTGGACCCGGCTGATCCACTGGCGCAGGGTAAAGAGATGCAGGTCCCGGTAGTAGAAGCCGGGGTGGCTCCGAGCCAGCCGCAGCACAAAGCCGGACGGGAGCGAAGACCAGCAGGGTGCCCACTGTCCCCAGAGTCAGCATGGGAACGCACAGGAAGGGAGCACCACGGCGAAGGCCATCCCAAAGGTGAGCAGAATGGCGTAGGCCGCCGCAAGGCACACCCCGCCAGGACCAGCTGGAGCACAGAGGTCCGGAGGGGGCGGGGGCGAAGCTCCTCATTTTTCCGTCCTCCCTGCATCAGATCCAGCAGCTTGGCTCTGGAGATCTGGATGCCGCTGAAGCCCATGACCAACAGGAAAATCAGGCCGAAGTAGAGCACGGTGCGCCCCGCCGCCCGGGGGGAGAGGGCCAGCCCGAAGGCGTCCATCCGAAGGGAGAACATGGACAAGGTGAGGGCGGACAGGCCCTGAGAGGCCGCCAGTCCCAGCAGCAGGCCCAGGGCCAGGGAGGCCGCGCCGATCAGCCCCGTCTCCAGCACCAGCAGAAGGGATACCTGCCCCTGGCTCAGGCCAAGAAGCAGATAGGTGCCCAGCTCCCGCTTCCGCCGGCGCATGAGGAACCGGTCGGCGTACAGGATCAGACAGGCCAGAACCACCGCCACAAAGACGGAAAAGACGTCGATGCAGGACTGGATGACCTGGGCCATGGGATTTTGGCTCTGGGTCAGGTAGATCATCGCCCCCTGTCCATCCAGAGAGCTGAAGGTATAGAACAGGCACACGCCGAAGGTGAGGGTAAGCAGATACACGCCGTAGTCCCGGAAGGAGCGGCGGACGTTGCGCAGGGCCAGCTTACAGAACATCTTCCATCTCTCCTCCCAGCTGGGTGACCACCCGGATGATCTGCTGGAAAAAGGCCCGGCGGTCCCCGCCGTCCCGCTCCAGCTGCGCGAAGATCTTTCCGTCCCGGAGGAATACCACCCGGCGGCAGCAGCTGGCGGTGAAGGCGTCGTGGGTGACCATCAGAATGGTGGCCCCCCGCTCCCGGTTGAGCACCTCCAGCCGCTCCAGCAGCAGCCTGGAGGATTTGGAGTCCAGGGCCCCGGTGAGGCTCGTCGGCCAGCACCAGGGCGGGCCGGGTGACGATGGCCCGGGCGGCGGCGCAGCGCTGCTGCTGTCCGCCGGACATCTGATAGGGATACTTGTCCAGACAGTCCCCGATGCCCAGCAGTTCCGCCGTCTCCTCCACCCGGTCCCGGATCTGGGCGGCCGGGGTGCGGAGGATGGACAGGGACAGGGCAATGTTTTCAAAGGCGGTAAGGGTGTCCAGCAGGTTGCAGTCCTGGAAGATGAAGCCCAGCCGCTCCCGGCGGAAGCGGGTGAGGGCCCTGCCCCGCAGGCCGGTCAGCTCCTCCCCATCCACCTGGATGGAACCGGAGGTGGGCCGGTCGATGGTGGAGATGCAGTTGAGCAGGGTGGTCTTGCCGGAGCCGGAGGCCCCCATGATCCCCACATACTCCCCCGCCTCCAGGGACAGGTCCACGCCGTCCAGGGCGCGGGTGACCGCCCCCCGCTTTCCATATACCTTCGTCAGATCCTTTACACACAGCAGCTCCGCCATGTTGGAACTCCTCCTTTCGCCGGGCGTGGTCCGCCCGGGCTGAACTGTATGACATCATAGCATACAGTTTTGAAAAATACCCGAAAGGTTCTCTTAGGAATTTCTTAAGTTATCCTAAAGACATCTCTCGGCCGCTCCGGTTTTGACAAAGGGATACCGACATGATAAAATATCCGCCGGAACGGCGGCCCGATCCGCCGATCTTTCTGACAGAAATGAGGTTTTTACCATGAAACACAACAAACTCACACGGTGGGCCGCCCTGATCCTGGCGGCCGCCCTGACCCTCTCCCTCACCGCCTGCGGCGGGGCGGGCGGCTCCTCCTCCGCGGGCAGCGCCTCTGCCAGTCAGAGCGCCCCCGCCTCCGCCATCACCCTCACCGACCAGGCAGGCCGTCAGGTGGAGCTGGACGCCCCGGCGGACACTCTGGTCAGCTGCTACTATGTGACCACCTATGCCACCATGGCCCTGGGGATCTCCGACCGGGTGGTGGGCCTGGAGAAAAAGGCGGATACCCGCCCCATTTACGCCATGGCCGCCCCGGACCTGCTGGAGAAGGAACAGGTGGGTACCATGAAGGAGCTGGACCTGGAGGCGGTGGCCGCCCTGGAGCCCGACCTGGTGGTGATGCCCAAGAAGCTGATGGACTACGCCGCTCCCCTGGAGGAGCTGGGCATCCCTGTCCTGGTGGTCAACCCCGAATCCCACGAGGCACTCACCGGAATGCTGGAGCTGCTGGGACAGGCCTGCGGCGTGGAGGACCGGGCCCAGGCTCTGACGGACTACTATGAGGAGCAGCTGGCCCGGGTAGCCCAGCTGGTGGACGGCCTGGAGCGGCCCACGGTCTACATGGGCGGCAACTCCTCCTACCTCACCGCCGCCCCCGGCGATATGTACCAGAGCAGCCTCATCGAGACTGCCGGAGGGGTGAACGCCGCCGCCGATCTGACGGGGGGCTATTGGACCGAGGTCTCCTATGAGTCCATTCTGGCTATGGCCCCGCAGGTCATCCTGATCCCCGCCGGCGCGGACTATACCGCCCAGGACATCCTGGGCGATCCCCAGCTGGCCGCGGTGCCCGCCGTCCAGTCCGGTGCGGTCTATGAGATGCCAAGCGGCATTGAGGAGTGGGACTCCCCCATTCCCTCCGGCATCCTGGGCACCCTTTGGATGACCAGCGTTCTCCACGGGGACGCCTATCCCTTCGACACCTTTACCGCCGACGTCCAGGACTTTTACAAGACCTTCTACGGATTTGAGATCGACCCGGCGCTCATCACCAAGTAAGAACGGACCAGACGCTGCGGAGAGGGGGGAGGACCGGTGAGAGAGAAGGGACGGGAACGGCTCGCCCTGGGGGCGGCCATCCTGCTGACAGCGGTCCTGGCGCTCCTGTCTGTCCGGGTGGGCAGCTACCCCCTCTCCACCGGGCAGATCCTGGACATACTCTCCGGCGGGCTGGCGGGCACGACTCCCGCCCATGTGCTGTGGAATCTCCGCCTGCCCCGGGTGGGGATGGGGCTGCTGGCGGGCTGGGCGCTGGGCATGGCCGGCGGCGTCTATCAGACCGTGTTCCGCAATCCCCTGGCCTCCCCCGACCTGACCGGGGTGGCCTCCGGGCCTCCTTCGGCGCGGCCTGGGCCATCGTGCTGGGGGCGGGGACCTCCCTCCAGATCATGGGGGGCGCCTTTATCATGGGCAGCCTGTCCCTGCTGCTGGTGCTGGCCCTGGTCCGGTGGGCCGGGATGGAACGCACCGGGGCCTATATCCTGGCGGGGGTCATCGTCTCCTCGGCGGCGGACGCGGCCTGATGGTGCTCAAGACCATCGCCGACCCAGAGGGGAGCTGGCCGCCATCGAGTTTTGGACCATGGGTAGCCTGTCCGCCATGACCGGAGACAAGCTCCGGGGGCTGCGTCTGCCATCCCTGATCCCACTGGCTCTGCTTTCCCTGGCTGTTCCGCCGGCAGGCCCTCGCCCTGGGGCTCCCTCGGTGGCGGGGCTGGCTGGCCCACGCCGGGGCGGGGATCGCCCCGGCGATCTGGCTGCGGCTGCTGTGCGCCCTGATGGGGAGCCATTCTGCAGGCCTTGGCCCGCTCCCGCTGAGCATCTGGACCGTGCTGTTCGGGGCCCCGGTGCTCACCGCACTGCTTCTTCGGGGAAGGGAGGAGAGCCTTGAGTGCGCTGCTGGAGGTACAGGGCCTCACCGCCGGCTACCGCCGGCCGGTGATCCGCGAGATCTCCCTTTGCCCTCCGTCCGGGCGAGATCACCGCGGTACTGGGCCGCAACGGCTGCGGCAAGACCACCCTGCTTCGGAGCCTCACCGGGGGCGCGGATCCTGTCCGGCACGGTGTGGGCGGCGGGGGAGGACTGTCTGGACTGGTCCGCCCGGAGGCGGGCCAGGAGCATCGCCCTGCTGTCCCAGCACAGCCAGCTGCTCCCCGGCCTGCGGGCGGAGGAGGTCATCGCCATGGGCCGCACCCCCTGGCTGGGGCCGCTCTCCGGGCCCGGGCCGGAGGACCGGGCCATGGTCCGGGCGGCGGCGGAGCGCTTCGGCGTGGCGGAGCTTCTTGACCGGGACTGCGCCCAGCTCAGCGATGGGCAGCGCCAGCTGGTCCATCTGGCCCGTCTGGCCGTCCAGGACGCCCCCATCCTGCTGCTGGACGAGCCCAACAGCGCTTTGGACTTTGAAAACACCGGCCTGCTGTTCCGCAGGGTGCGGGAGCTGGTGGAGACCGGGGAGCGGACCGCCCTGATCGTCCTCCACGACCCGGCCCTGGCCCTGCGCTGGTGCCGCCGGCTGCTCCTGCTGGACGGGGGACGGCTGGTGGATGACGTCGCCACAGAGGGGATGGGAGCGGAGGCCCTTCAGGCCGTTCTGAGACAACTGTACCCCACCATTCAGGTCCGCCGGGACGAGGGCGGCCGGTTCTACTGCCTGCCGGACTGACGCTGTGGGAAGTTGGCCGAAAAAGCGGCATACTACTTTTGTGGTACACTCGGGCGCGCCCTTCCAAAAGGGCGTGCCTTTCATTGTCAAGCAGACAAATCGATGTTATAATTTCAATCAGATCATGTTGGCTGTTGGGCCAACCAGACAGGAGGAGAGCAGCTTTGCTGACCATCGACCAGTATGTGAGGGCCGAAAGCCTGGAACAGGCCTATGAGCTGTGTCAAAAACGAAATCATGTGGTGCTGGGCGGGATGCTCTGGCTGAAAATGCAGGATCGGAAGGTGGGGACCGCCATCGACCTGTGCGGCCTGGGGCTGGACCGGATCACCGAGACGGAGCGCGCCTTCGAGCTGGGGGCCATGGTCCCCCTGCGCGCCCTGGAGACCCACGAGGGGCTCAATGCCATGACCCGGGGGGCCTTCGCCCGCAGCGTGGAGCACATCGTGGGGGTGCAGTTCCGCAACTGCGCCACCGTGGGGGGCAGCGTCTTTGGCCGCTTCGGCTTCTCCGACGTGCTCACCCTGCTGCTGGCCCTGGACGCCCGGGTGGTGCTCCAGGGGGCGGGGGAACTGAGCCTGGAGGAGTTCTGCGCCCGTCCGCCCTTCCGGGACATCCTGGTCCGGGTCATCGTTCCCAAGGGAGCGGAGGGGACGGTCTATCTGTCCCAGCGGAACAGCGCCACAGACTTTCCCGTCCTCACCTGCGCCATCGCCCGCCGGGAGGGCGCGTTCCGCTTCGCCATCGGGGCCCGGCCGGGGCGGGCCAGGGTCTATCTGGATGAGAAGGGGCTGCTGTCTGGCGGGATCACCCGGGACAGCGCCCTGGCCATGGGGGAGGATCTGTCCCGCCGGGTCCCCATGGGGGACAACCTGCGTGCCGGGGCGGAGTACCGGACAAAGATCTGCCAGGCCCTGGTGCGCCGGGGCCTGCTGAAGCTGGAGGAGGCGCGCTGATATGGAGATCCATCTGAATTTGAACGGAAAGCCCCTGGACGCCGAGGTCCGGGCCGACACCCTGCTGCTGGACTTTCTGCGGGCCCACGGCTGCCTCAGCGTCAAGCGGGGGTGCGAGACCGCCAACTGCGGCCTGTGTACCGTCCTGCTGGACGGGACCCCCGTGCTGTCCTGCAGCCTGCTGGCCGCCCGGGTGGACGGCCGCTGCGTCCAGACCCTGGAGGGCCTTCAGGAGGAGGCGGGCGGCTTTGTCACCTTCATTGCCGACCAGGGGGCGGAGCAGTGCGGCTTCTGCAACCCCGGCTTCGTGATGAACACCATCGCCCTGCTCCGGGAGTATCCAGATCCCACCGACGACCAGATCCGGGCCTATCTGGCGGGCAACCTGTGCCGGTGCTCCGGCTATGAGGGACAGCTCCGGGGCATCCGGGCCTATCTGAACCATAAAAAAGCAGAGGAGGCGCAGTGATGGCACAGCAGGATTGGAGCACCGTGGGCAAGCCGGTGCGGAAAAAGGACGCAATGGCCCTCTTGTTGGGCAAGCCCGCCTATCTGGACGACCTGACCCCGAAGGACTGCCTGGTGGTCAAAGTGCTGCGCAGCCCCCACGCCCACGCCCTCATTGAGGAGATCGATACGGAGAACGCCGAGCAGATCCCCGGCGTCGCCGCCATCTTCACCTACAAGGATGTGCCACAGAAGCGGTTCACCATGGCGGGACAGACCTATCCGGAGCCCTCCCCCTATGACCGGCTCATCCTGGACCGGCGGGTCCGCTTTGTGGGGGACGCGGTGGCCATCGTGGCCGGGGAGAACGAGGCGGCGGTGGACCGGGCGCTGAAGCGCATCCGGGTCCGGTATCAGGTCCTGGAGCCGGTGCTGGACTTCCACACCGCCAAGGACAACCTGATCCTGGTCCACCCGGAGGAGAGCTGGCGGTCCCTGTGCCCTGTGGGGGCGGACAACCGCCGGAACCTGTGTGCCAGCGAGACCTGTCAGGACGGGGATGTGGACCGGATCCTGGCCGGCTGCGACCAGGTGGTGGAGGGAGTCTACCACACCAAGGCCTGCCAGCAGGCCATGATGGAGACCTTCCGCACCTATACAGAGATCGACCCCTATGGCCGCCTCCATGTTGTCAGCTCCACCCAGATCGTTTTTCACGTCCGGCGGATCCTGGCCAACGCCCTGGACATCCCAAAATCCAAGGTCCATGTGGAAAAGTTCCGCATTGGTGGAGGCTTCGGCGCCAAACAGACGGTGGTGGCTGAGGTCTATCCTGCTTTGGTCACTTGGAAGACCGGCCGCCCCGCCAAGATGATCTACACCCGTCAGGAGTGCCAGACCGCCGGGACCCCCCGGCATGAGATGGAGGTCCGGGTGCGCCTGGGCGCCTCCAACGACGGCACCATCCGGGCCCTGGATGTGTACACCCTGTCCAACACCGGGGCCTACGGAGAGCACGGCCCCACCACGGTGGGCCTGTCGGGCCACAAGTCCATTCCCCTGTACACCCACAGCCTGGAGGCATTCCGCTTCGCCTATGATGTGGTTTACACCAACCACCAGTCCGCCGGGGCCTACCGGGGCTACGGCGCCACCCAGGGCATCTTCGCCGTGGAGACGGCGGTGAATGAACTGGCGGACCGCCTGGGCATGGATCCGGTGGTTCTTCGGGAGAAAAACATGGTCCGGGAGGGGCAGGTCATGCCCGCCTATTACAACGAGCGGGCGGACGCCTGTGCCCTGGACCGGTGCATGACCCGGTGCAAGGAGCTCTTCCACTGGGAGGAGAAGTTCCCTGTTCGGAATATGGGCAACGGAAAGGTGCGGGCTGCCGGAGTAGCCATGGCTATGCAGGGCTCCGGCATCTCCGGCGTGGATGTGGGCTCCGCCACCATCAAGCTCAGTGACGAGGGCTTCTTCAACCTCTCCATCGGCGCGGCCGATATGGGTACCGGCTGCGACACCATTCTGGCCCAGATGGCCGCCGAGTGCATGGAGTGTAATCTGGACGACGTAGCCGTCTTTGGCGCGGACTCTGACGCCTCCCCCTACGACTCCGGCTCCTATGCCTCCAGCACCACCTATGTCACCGGGAAGGCGGTGGAGAAGGCCTGTGAGGAGCTGAAGGACCGCCTGTGCCAGGTGGGGGCGGAGCTGCTGAACTGCCCCCGGGAGGAGGTGGAGTACGCCCGGAAGGCGGTGCGCCGCCTGGACGGCTCCGCCCAGGTTTCCCTGGCCGACATCGCCACCAAGTCCATGTGCGGCAACGGCACCGCTGTTCAGGCCACCTGCTCCCACACCTCGCCCATCTCCCCGCCCCCCTTCATGGTGGGTATGGCCGAGGTGGAGGTGGACCGGGAGACCGGCTCCGTCCAGGTGCTGGACTACACCGCCGTGGTGGACTGCGGCACCCCCATCAACCCCAATCTGGCCCGGGTGCAGACCGAGGGCGGCATTGTCCAGGGCATCGGCATGGCCCTGTTCGAGGATGTGACCTATACCCCGGAGGGCATCCTGGAGGACTCCCTGATGCAGTATAAGCTCCCCACCCGGCTGGATATGGGACATCTCCAGGTGGAGTTTGAATCCAGCTATGAACAGACCGGCCTTCGGGGGCCAAGTCCATCGGAGAGATCGTCATCAACACCCCCGCCCCCGCTTTGGCTCAAGCCATCTTCCGGGCCACCGGGACATGGCACCGGAATCTCCCCATCACCCCGGAGAAGGTCCTGCTGGGCCGGGATGAATAAGCATATCCTCTATCTGGCGGCGGGCAGCGGCAGCCGCTTCGGGAGCAACAAGCTGCTGTGTCCACTGGAGGGAAAGCCCCTCTTCCGCCACGGGCTGGACACTCTGGCCGGCCTGGTCCGGGCCCGGAAGGACTGTGATCTGACCGTCGTGTCCCGCTATGGCCCTGTTCTTGAGGCCGCCCAGGCGGCGGGGGCCCGGGCGGTGGACAGCCCGGACAGCGCCCGGGGCCTGTCCTTCACCATCCGGGCGGGGCTTTCCGCCCTGGCCCCGATCCCTGCGGAGGATTTTCTCCTGTTTGCGGCGGCTGACCAGCCCCGCCTGGGGAGCGGGACGGCGGCCCGGCTGCTGGACACCGCCCGCCCGGGGGTCCTGACGGCAGCGGCCTGCTGGGAGGGAAAGCCGGGCAATCCGGTCCTCTTCTCCGCCGCGCTGCTCCCGGAGCTGGAGGCCCTCACCGGCGACCAGGGGGGACGGGTGGTGCTGCGCCGCCACTGGGACCGCTGTATTCTCCTCCCGGCAGAGGACCCACTGGAACTGGTGGACGCGGACACTCCAGAGGCGCTGCTGGCCCTCCGGCAGGGAGAATCGGACACCTTGAAATCATATTGAGCCATCATAAACAGACGCCCGGCCTGCCGCTTTTACGGCAGGCCGGGCGTCTTATTGACAAAAATCAGGTTTGGGCTCCGGTTGGTCATCCAGATAGACGGTCCGGTCCCCGCCGGCCTGGGCCAGGCGGCGGTTGGCCTCATTGAGGGGGCCAAACTCCCGCAGACAGCAGAGCACCTGACTGCACCTCTCCAAAACGGACAGGGCCCGCTGGAAGGTATCCTCCCCGATGGGGTGATAGGCCCGCTGGGCGATCACCTCCACAGCCAGGGCGGAGGCCACCGGATGATCCACGTCGTTTTCCGGCAGGATCCCGGCGGCAAAGGGCACTCCCTGCCGCTGGAGCCTGCGGTAGACCGGGATCCCGCTACCGTTTCCTCCGATGACAAAGATCTGGGGTTCGCCCCGAATGGGCTCCAGCTCCGGACAGCCGAAGGACTCGCAGTAGCTACCCCGCTCCACGCCGTACAACCGCCGGATATAGCCCCCGGAGAAGATCTCCTCCGGCGTTCCGCACCGGTCGATCCCCTCGCCCCGGACGCACAGGATCCGGTCGGAGATCCGCTGGGCCAGGTCCAGCTCGTGGAGGGAGAGGACGACGGCCACCCGGCGCTCCCGCACCAGCTCCTTCAAAATGTCCAGCAGTTCCAGCTTTCCGCGCAGGTCCAGGAAGGAGGTGGGCTCGTCCAGGACCAGGACCTCTGGCTCCTGACAGATGGCCCGGGCCAGCAGCACCCGCTGCCGCTGGCCATCGCTGATCTGATCGAAGGGGGCGTCCCGCAGTTCCAGGGCGCGGACCCGCTCCAGGGCCGCCCGCACCGCCGCCCGGTCCCCAGGGCCGAGGATCCCAAGCCGCCCGGTATAGGGATAGCGGCCGGCGGCGGCCACCTCCCAGCAGGTCATCCGATCCGGCTGTGCCCGGCCGGTCATCATCACCGACAGGCTCCGGGCGATCTCCCGCTCGCTCAGCCGGACGATGTCCCGGCCCAGCAGGCTGACTTGCCCGCCCAGCAGGCGCAGCTGCCCGATCAGGCTGTTCAAAATCGTGGATTTGCCCGCGCCGTTTGGCCCGATGAGGGTCAGGATCTCCCCCGGATGCACCTGGAGACAGATCTCCCGGAGCAGAGGGCGTCCGTGATACCCCACCGACAGATCCCGGGCGGACAGCAGCGTCTCGCTCATGGGGCGTTTCCTCCTCTCATTCGCCGGGGCGGAGCCGCCGGCGCAGCATGATCCAGATCACGATGGGCGCGCCCAGCACGGCGGTCACCGCGCTGATGCTCAGCTCGGTGGGGGCAAATACTGTCCGGGCCAGTCCATCGCAGAACAGGCAGAAGGCCGCCCCGCCCAGAAAACAGGCCGGGATCATCAGTATGGGCCGCGCAGTGCCAAACAGCCCCTTTGCCAGGTGAGGGACCGCAATGCCCACAAAGGAGATGGGGCCGGCAAAGGCGGTCACGCTGGCGGACAGCACGCTGGACAGCAGGATCAGCGCCGTCCGAAAGGCCCGGATGTTCACCCCCATGCTCCGGGCGCAGCCCTCCCCCAGCTGATAGGCCCCCATGGGCTTGGACAGCAGGAAGCTTCCAACCAGCGCCGCCCCGATGACCGGCAGGAGCACCCGCAGGTTGGCCCAGGACACCCCGGAAAAGCTGCCCATGGACCAGTTGTGCAGGTTGACGATGTTGGCGTCGCTGGCGAAGGTGACCACAAACTCGGTGACCGCGGAGCAGAGATACCCGATCATCACCCCGCTTACCACCAGCAGGGACATCTGGTGCAGCCACTTGGACAGGAGCAGCACAAAGCCCATGGACAGCATGGCCCCTGCGAAAGCGGCCAGGATCATCCCTCCGGAGCTCATCACCACCCCCCGGGAGAGCAGGCCCACCATAGCCAGGGAGACCGTCAGCTTGGCCCCGGAGGAGATCCCCAGCACAAAGGGGCTGGCGATGGGGTTGGCAAAGAAGGCCTGGAGGAGAAAGCCGGACACCGACAGGGCGCCCCCCAGCAGGGCGGCGGCCAGGGTCCGGGGCAGGCGGAGCTTCCAGATCACGGCGGCGTACTCCCCCTCCCGCCGGACCAGGATGTCCCACACCTCGCCCGGCGTCAGGGGGAGGCTGCCGGCGTTCAGGCTCCAGAGAAACAGACCGGCCAGCAGCAGGGCCAGCAGCAGAAAGGCCAGGCACCAGCGCCGGGCACGGGGCTCCTCCACGGGTCATCCCTCCTTCGTCAAGCGGTACAGATAGGTCAGTGATTCCGGCTCCGGGTCCTCCTGGGTCAGGACGGTATGGATGTCCAGCAGCAGGTCCCCCAGCCCCATGGAGGACTGGAACAGGTCCTGCCCGGTACACCAGACGTTCCCCTCCTGTACCGCCCGGAACTCGGCCAGCACCTCATTTTTCTCCAGCAGCTCGTCCAGGGTGCGCAGCCCGCCGTCCACGGCGCTGTTATAGATCAGAAGGTCCGCATCCTTCGCCCCGGCGTAAAACGCCTCCATCTGGAGGTTCATGGTGGACAGGGCATTCTCCTCCCCGCCCAGGTCCTGGAACACATACTCCCCGCCGGCCATCCCGATCAGCTTGGAGATATAGTCCCCCGGCTTGCGTACGTTGACCCCTCCGTTGGAGGTGATGTAGAAGAAGGCCACGGTCTTTCCGGTCCCCTCCTGGTCCAGGACGGGAGCCAGGCGGTCCAGGGTCTGCTGGAAGCGCTCCTGAGCCTGGTCCTCCTTTCCTAAGAGGACCCCATACAGCTTCAGCCACTCCATGCGCCCCAGGGGGTGGCCCTCATAGCTGGAGCGCTCCACCAGCACCGGGACGCCCAGCTCCTCCAGCTGCTCCTTTACCTCCGGGGTGTGGTAGATCATGGTGGACTCCACCGCCAGGTCGCACCCCTCGGCATAGATCCGCTCGTAGTCCGGGGCGCTGTACTTCCCGGCATACAGGATCTCGCCCGCCTCCATGGCCGCCCGGGCCTCCTCCACATACCAGCCCTGGGCCTCCGTACCGGACAGACGGATAGCATCCAGGCCGTCCAGCTCCCGGAACAGGTCCATGGCCGAGGTGGCCGCCAGATAGATCCGGTCCAGGGGCTGCTGGAGGACCGTGACCCCCTCGTCCAGCCCGGAGGGCACGTCCGCCTCCGGCGGGACCACCAGATAGGTCCCGGTCTCCCGGATCTCCACCAGCGCATACCCGCCCTGATAGTAGTCCACGGAGAACTGCTGGGCGTATTGCAGCTCCAGGCTGTGGTCATACTCCAGGTCCTCCCAGCGGAGACCCCCGCCGCCGGCGGAACTGTTTCCCGCCGGGCCGCAGGCCGTCAGCAGCTGGGCCGCCAGAACCGCCGTGAGGAACGCCGCCCCCAGCCGCCGGAGGGGGCTCAACCCTCCGCCTCCTTCAGGGAGTTTGAATCAAACCTCAGGGTGTAGTCGATCTCGTGGGGGGTGCTCATGGCGGTGGTATTCGCCTGGACCGGAAGAGCCCGGTCGAAGCAGGCCACCGGGATCACGAAGCGGGAGCGGCCCTCCACCAGCTCCGCGTCATACTGCGTCCCATCTACCTTCATATAGTCATAGTTCCCGCTGCTCCACAGCAGCTCCGCCTTCGCCTGACCATCCCGGACGGTCAGCTTTGCCGGAGACTCCACCCCGGCCCGGCCGGACCCCCCCTCCAGGGCCACATCCACCCAGTAGCTTCCATCCGCCAGGCCCAGGCTGTCCGGGGTAGCCGCAGCGTCCGCCTTCCACGCCTCCTCGGGGAGGGAGTCCGCCCGGAACAGCAGGGTCCGGTCGTACCACTTCTCCTTCTTCTTGCTGAAGGCCGCGCAGGGGATCCCCTGGTCCAGCGCCTCCACCGGCACCGTAAAGGCGTGGCTCCCGTCCGCCTGCTCCGCATAGGGGATCCAGTCCGTGTCTGCCGCCGCGGCGGCCTCCTCGCCGGTCCCCGGAAAGACCCGGAGATAGCCGGTGCCGCCCATGGTCATCTCCGCGGTCATCTCCCCGTCCAGAACGGTCAGCTCACAGCGGACCACCCGGAACATGGAGGAGCTGGAGTCCACAGTGATCGGATAGGTCCCGTCCTTCAGGCTGTCCCCGGAGACGGGGACCATCCCCTCCTCCACCACATCGGTCACACCGGCCATCTCGCTGCCGGAGGCCACCTGGCTGCTCTCCGGCGGAACGGAGGATGTTCCGGCGGGTGTCCCCTGACTGCACCCCGCAGTGAGCAGCATCCAGGCGCTCAGCAGCAGAGCCATCCCCTTTTTTCTCATCTCAGTCATCCTTTCTCTCCTCTTTGGAATGGGCGGGACCGCCCCGGAGCGCCGCCCCGGTCCGGTCCCGCCTGCCTCTTTTCCTCAGCTTTCCAGAGTATCCATGGCCGCCTGGGCGTGGGCCGCAAAAAGCTGCTGGATGGCCTCCAGCTCCCCCAGCCCCTTCAGGACACACTCCACCTCATAGCCGGCATCCTGGAAGGCGCGCTTCCAGGAGCCCTCCTCGTCGCCGGCCATGTCGTTGTTGGCGTGGTCTCCGGCCACGATCATCAGCGGCTGGAGCACCACTTTATGCGCCCCGCTGTCCTTCACCCCGGCCAGCACACATCCTCCAGCGTGGGCTCCGCTTCCACGGTCCCCACATAATAGTGATCGTGCCCGGCCGTGTTCAGCACCTGCTGCAGCTCCCCGTAAACACGGTTGGACTCCGCCTCGGTCCCATGGCCCATGAAGCAGATGGCAGTGTCACCGTCATCGTACTGGGCGGTCGCCTGGGTGATGGCGTCGGCCACCGCCTGGAAGTCCCCATCACTGGTCAGCAGGGGCGCGCCTACCGCGATATGCTCAAAGGCGTCGGCGTACTGGGCCAGCTCGTCCACCAGGTCCGTGTACTCCAGGCCGTCCATCAGGTGGGTGGGCTGGACCACCAGCGTTTTGACGCCGTTGTCCACCGCCCGGTCCAGGGCCGCCTTGACATTGTCGATCTCCACGCCGTCCCGCTCCCGCACCCGGTCAATGATGATCTGGCTGGTGAAGGCCCGGCGGACCAACCAGTCCGGGAAGGCCTCCGCCAGGGCCGTTTCAATGGCGCCGATGGTCAGGCGGCGGCTGTCGTTGTAGCTGGTGCCGAAGCTGACCACCAGCAGCTCCTTCTCCCCGATCTGGTCCTGATTGCGGGGGTCGTCCAGGCTGGCGTCCCCGGTGTCCACCTCCTCCGTATCCTGGGAGAGATCCGGGGCCGCGCTGCTTCCGACACCGGACTCGGTCCCACTCCCGGAAGTGGAAGGGGCCCCGGAGCCGCAGGCGGCCAGCGGGGTCATCAGCAGCGCCGCGGAAAGCAGCAGGGACAGCAGTTTCTTGATTTTCATGATTTTTCCTCCTTTTTGCTCGACATGGTAAAACTGGAACCTTTGTTTGTATGTAAAACACCTGTTTTCAGCAAAAGGACAGGAAAAGCAAGATCCTTTTCCCTCTCAAAAAGGGCAAAAGGATCACCGAAGCAGATGGCCGCATCAGTACAATCAATTCCTCGTGATCTGGAAGTCTCTTCCCGTACCCACAGACGGCAGGTCTCCTGGCTCACAGATCCTCACATATCGCCGCCTTCCCAATTTTCATCAGTGGCCGCACCTTGCGTTGGCGATATACTCCCTGCTTACAGTGACGAGATCGCACAGGTTTTGCACCTGTTTCCCTTTTAACCTCCGCCCACAGGATCTGTCTCCAGCTCCCGGGGCGTCGGCACCGGCTGTTTGCCTGATTCAGTTGTACTGATAGTGTAACCTGTTTTGCAGTACTGTGTCAATCGTTTCATTGCGGTCCTTTCAAGTTTGGAACACATCTCCGGTTTGTCCAGGGGCTTGAAAGGAAAATCTTCACAGCGTGTCCATTGACCTTCCGGGTGCTTCTCACGACCTCTGCGCGCGTTCAGGATCCTGTTATAACGATGCCGGCCCCCTGCAGCGTCTGGGCGTGCCCGGAATGGGGGTAGTTTGCCGCTTTTTACTTCAAAAGTGTAAAGCAAAAAAGGATTTTATATGTTTTGCTGGTTTTATCAGCATTTTGCCTTTATATTTCAGCGTAATACCGCAAATTTCGAATTGACAGTTGGGAACTCCAGTGCTAACATAAGACCAACGAACAGAAATTTTCAGGAAAGGAGCCATATCAACATGAAGCGGTTTGCAGCGTTCTTTTATGGCTACTTTTACTTTTTCGGCTTTTGGGCGAAACAAGTAAAAGTGTTTTTTGCTGCAAATAATTGGCTCCCCTCTGCTGTATAAGCGGGATGACTGGATCCAAAGGGCCTGCGGTGAATGACACTTCACCGCGGGCCCTTTTTCATTCCTGCATATCTGCAGCGGAAAGAAAGGAATGGTAATATGGTCATCATTGTCAAACAGAATACCAAGGAAGAGCGGATCCGGGAGCTGATCCAGTGGATCGAGTCCCAAAACCTGCGCACCCACATCTCCACTGGCGATTTTTCCACGGTCATCGGTGTGATCGGCGACACCAGCAAGCTGGACGAGGACCTGATCAGCGGGCTGGATATTGTAGAGGGGGTCAAACGCGTGTCTGAGCCGTTCAAGAGCGCAAACCGGAAGTTCCATCCTCTGGACTCTGTCATTGAGGTCGGGGCGGACAAGATCAAGGTGGGACACGGGAATTTCGCCATCATCGCCGGTCCCTGCTCCGTGGAGAGCGAGGATCAGATCATCTCCGTGGCCAAAAGCGTCAAGGCCGCCGGAGCCACCATGCTCCGGGGCGGCGCGTTCAAGCCCCGCACCTCCCCCTATGACTTCCAGGGACTGAAGGCGGACGGTATTGAGCTGCTGCTGGAGGCCAAGCGGGAGACCGGCCTGCCCATCGTCACTGAAATCATGAACGCCAACCACCTGCCCCTCTTCGAGGATGTGGATGTGATTCAGGTGGGGGCCCGAAATATGCAGAATTTCGAGCTGCTCAAGGAACTGGGCAAGACCCGCAAACCCATCCTCCTCAAGCGTGGGCTGGCCAACACCATCAAGGAGCTGCTGATGAGCGCCGAGTACATCATGGCCAGCGGCAACGAAAACGTCATCCTGTGCGAGCGCGGGATCCGCACCTTTGAGACGGCCACCCGCAACACCCTGGACCTGTCCGCAGTCCCCGTCCTCCATGAGCTGACCCATCTGCCTGTCATTGTGGACCCCAGCCACGCCACCGGCGTGGCCCGCTATGTCAAGCCTATGGCTCTGGCCGCGGCAGCCTGCGGTGCGGACGGCCTGATCATCGAGGTACACAACGATCCCCCCCACGCCCTGTGCGACGGGGCCCAGTCCCTGCGGCCGGAGCAGTTTGAGGATGTGGCTAAGGCGGTCCGCCGGGTGCAGGCGGCGGCTCTGGCCGAGGATTGACAGGAGGGGTGCTGGATATGAAGGTCGGCATTGCGGGCCTGGGACTGATCGGTGGTTCCCTGGCCAAAGCGTATGAAAAGAGCGGAGCCGCGGTATACGGCTATGACGGAAACCGGGTGGTCCAGGATTACGCCAAGCTCCAGGGCACCCTGACCGGAGATCTGGATCGGGAAACGATCGGAGACTGCGACTTGCTTCTGGTGGCACTGTATCCCCAAGTCTCCATCGACTACCTGAAGGAGATGGCCCCCTATATTTCCAAGGACACCCTGGTCATGGACTGCTGCGGCGTGAAGCGGGAGGTCTGCCGGGTGGGCTTCGCCCTGGCGGAGAAGCACGGCTTCACCTTTGTGGGCGGCCACCCCATGGCGGGCACCCAGTACTCCGGCTTTGCCAACAGCAAGGCCGACCTGTTTCAGGGGGCGCCCATGGTGGTCATCCCCAGAGAGCGGGACGACATCCTGCTGCTGGACCGGGTGAAAAAGCTGCTCACCCCCGCCGGCTTCAGCCATATGACAGTGACCACGGCGGAGCACCACGATGCGATGATCGCGTATACCTCCCAGATGTGCCATGTCCTGTCCAACGCCTATGTAAAAAGCCCCCGGGCCCAGATGCACAAGGGATACTCCGCCGGGAGCTACCGGGATCTGACCCGGGTGGCCTGGCTGAACGAGACCATGTGGACCGACCTGTTCCTGGAAAACCGGGATTATCTGCTGGAGGAGCTGGACCGGATGATCGGCTATCTGGGCGAGTACCGGGACGCCCTGGAGCAGGGCAACGGGGACCGGCTGTGCACCCTGTTGGCTGAGGGACGGATCTGTAAGGAGAAGGTGGACGCGGAATGAAAAAGACGCTGACTGTGGCCCTCCCGGGCCGGGAATATCAAATCGAGATCCAGCGTGGCCTGCTGGACCAGGCGGGGGAGCGCTGTCGGGCGCTGCTCCCCCGGGCCCGGAAGCTGGCGGTGGTGACCGACAGCAATGTGCTGCCCCTGTATCTGGAGCGGACGGCGGACAGCCTGAAGCGGGCGGGCTTTCAGGTCCTCTGCTGCTCCGTCCCCGCCGGAGAGGCGGCCAAGTGTCCGGAACAGCTGGTCCTGCTGTGGGAAAAAATGATGTCCTTCGGTATGACACGCACTGACGGGGTGGCAGCCCTGGGCGGCGGCGTGGTGGGCGACCTGGCGGGCTTTGCCGCCGCCACCCTCCTCCGGGGGGTGGACTTCATCCAGATCCCCACCACTCTGCTGGCCCAGGTGGACTCCTCCGTGGGGGGCAAGGTGGCCATCGACCTTCAGGCCGGAAAAAATCTGGCCGGGGCCTTCTGGCAGCCCAAGGGGGTGCTGATCGATCCGGACTGTCTCAACACCCTCAGCGACCGCGCCTTCTCCGACGGCATGGCCGAGGTGATCAAATACGGCTGCATCCGGGACCGGGAGTTCTTTGAGCTGCTGGACCGCTGCGGCAGCCGGGCCGGCGTAATGGATCACATTGAGCAGGTGATCTGCACCTGCTGCGATCTGAAGCGGCAGGTAGTGCTTCAGGACGAGCGGGACACCGGCCTGCGGATGACGCTGAACTTCGGCCACACCATCGGCCACGCCTTTGAGCTGGCGGGACACTATGAGACCTGGACCCACGGACAGGGGGTGGCCGCCGGGATGAACTGGGCCGCCCAGCTGGGCGTCGGACTTGGGATCACGCCGCCGGAGGTGGTGGAGCAGATCCGCTCCATTTTGAACAAGTTCGGCCTGCCTCAGGACATCCCCTGTCCCTGGGAGACTATGACGGAGGCAGTGGGCCTGGACAAGAAGCGCACCGGGGACTCCATTACGCTGATCCTGCTGGAGCGGCTGGGCCAGGCGGTGCCGCGGCGCATGAAGAAGGACCAGCTTTTGGAACTGCTGGAACCCATGTGCGGGAGATAACGATATGGATCTTACCATCTATCCCAGCAAGCTGGCCGGGGAGGTGACCCCGCCGTCCAGCAAGTCCCAGGCCCACCGGGCGCTCATCGCCGCCGCCCTCGGCGGCGGGATCAGCACCATTTCCAATCTGGCGGACTCACAGGACATCCAGGCCACCCGCCGGTGCCTGTCTGCCCTGGGGGCTCTGGTGGAGGACCTGGGGCCTGGAATACTCCGGGTCCACGGCCTGGGGAACTCCATCCCCCAGGCGGGACCTTTCCCCACCCTGGACTGCGGGGAGAGCGGCTCCACCCTCCGTTTTCTGATTCCAGCGGCCCTTTTGGTGCAGGGCGGGGCCGCCTTCACCGGCCGGGGCCGTCTCATGGAGCGCCCCCTCGCCCCATACGAAACCCTGTTCCGGGAGAAGGGGATCGGCTGGGGCCTGGAAAACGGCGTACTCACCCTGGACAGCGGACGGGGCTATGACCGGCTGGCTCTGGACCCGGGGGAGTATCGCCTGCCGGGCAACGTGTCCAGTCAGTTCATCACCGGCCTGCTCTTCGTCCTGCCCCTGCTGGAGGGGGACAGCGACCTGGTGCTTACCAGCCCGTTGGAATCCCGGGGCTATGTGGATCTGACCCTGGATGTGCTGAACAAGTTCGGCGTCACCGTGGACCCCAGGGAGAACGGCTTCCATGTCCCGGGCGGCCAGAAGTACCGGGCCGGAGACCTGGCCATCGAGGCAGACTGGTCCCAGGCCGCCTTCTGGTATGCCGCCAACCACCTGGGCGGTCAGGTGGACATTCGGGGCCTGGATCAAAGTTCCAGGCAGGGGGACCGGGAGGTCGCCGCATACTGCCGGAAGCTGGCCCGGCCCGGGGAAGTGGAGCTGGACGTGTCCCAGTGCCCCGACCTGGTGCCGCCCCTGGCGGCCATAGCCGCCGTGCGGGCAGGGACCACCCGCCTCACCAACGCCGCCCGCCTGCGGATGAAGGAGAGCGACCGCCTCGCCTCGGTCACCCGGGCCCTCCGGGCCATGGGGGGACAGGTGGAGGAGCACATAGACGCCCTGACCATCCACGGGGTGGAGCGACTGCCGGGCGGCGGCGCCGTGGACTGCGCCAACGACCACCGCATCGCCATGATGGCGGCGGTCTGTGCCGCCTCTGCCGGGGCTCCGGTGAAGCTGCTGGGGGCAGAGTGCGTCAAAAAATCCTATCCGGAATTCTGGACCCATTTTCAGTCGTTAGGAGGAGAGCTCCATGGCCTCATACTTCGGTAAGCACATCCATATTTCCATCTTCGGCCAGTCCCACTCGGCGGCCATCGGGGTGACGGTGGACGGCCTTCCCGCCGGGGAGGCCGTGGACCTGGAGCAGCTCCAGGCCTTTCTCCGCCGCCGGGCACCCGGCCGGGACACCACCTCCACCCCCCGGAAGGAGGGGGACGTCCCCCGGATCCTGTGCGGGCTGGTGGATGGGGTGACCTGCGGCGCACCCCTGGCCGCCGTCATCGAGAACACCAACACCCGCTCTAAGGACTACGACGAGCTGCGGGACAAGCCCCGCCCGGCCCACGCCGACCTTACCGCCCATATCAAGTACGGCGGCTTTCAGGATGTGCGGGGCGGCGGCCACTTCTCCGGGCGGCTCACCGCCCCCCTGTGCATCGCCGGCGGGATCTGCGCCCAGCTGCTGGCCCGGCGGGGGATCGCCGTGGCGGCCCATATCCGCTCCATCGCCCAGGTGGAGGACCGCCCCTTCTCCCCAATGGGTGAGATGCGGGATACCCTGCTGGCGGTACAGCGCGCCCCTTTCCCTGTCCTGGAGGAGAAGGCCGGCGAGCGGATGCGGGCGGAGATCCTCCGGGCCCGGGAGGCGGGGGACTCGGTAGGCGGCGTGGTGGAGTGCATGGTCACCGGCCTGCCCGCCGGGGTGGGCAGCCCCATGTTTCAGGGGCTGGAGAGCCAGCTGGCTGCCACCCTGTTTGCCATCCCCGCGGTGAAGGGGGTGGAGTTCGGCTCCGGCTTTGGGGCCGCCGGGATGCGGGGCTCAGAGCATAACGACCCCTTTGTCCTGGAGCATGGGGCCATCCGCACCGCCAGCAATCACGCAGGCGGGATCCTGGGCGGGATCTCCAGCGGGATGCCGGTGGTGTTTCGGGCGGCCTTCAAGCCCACACCATCCATCGCGCAAAAACAGCACACCGTCCGCCTGTCCGCGGGGACAGAGGAGGAACTTCAGATCACCGGCCGGCACGACCCCTGTATCGTGCCCCGGGCGGTCCCCGTGGTGGAGGCCGCCGCCGCTCTGGTCCTTCTGGACGCACTGCTGGACCGGAATACAGACCAGATCGCATGGAGCGCGCCCCAGGGTGCGCGGCCTTGAATCGAGGGAGGAGAAATTGACATGGATCAGAATTTGACGCAGCTGCGGGATCAGATCGACGGTATCGACCAGAAGCTGGTGGAGCTGTTCAAGCAGCGGATGGCGGTCTCCCGTGAGGTGGCCGCCTATAAGCAGGAGCACGGCCTGCCCACGCTGGACGCGGGGCGGGAGCGGGCGCTGCTGGCCAAGGTGGGCAGTCTAGCCGGGGAGGATCTGGCCGACTACACGGAGTCGGTGTTCCGTTCCATCATGGCGGCCAGCCGCTCCTACCAGAAGCAGTGCGAAGGGTCCGGCTCTCCGGTCTATGAGGGCATCCGCACCGCGCTGAGTACTACGCCGGACCTCTTTCCCCAGCGGGCCACCGTGGCCTGCCAGGGCATTGAGGGGGCTTATTCCCAGATCGCCTGCGATAGTATCTTTAAATCCCCCACCATCCTCTATTTTGACACCTTCGACCATGTGTTCAAGGCGGTGGAGAGTGGGATGTGTCAGTACGGCATCCTGCCCATCGAAAACAGCACTGCCGGTTCGGTCAATGCGACCTATGATTTGATGACCCGTCATAACTTCTCTATCGTCCGTTCCGCCCGGCTGAAGGTGAGCCACAACCTGCTGGCAAAGGCCGGGACCGGTCTGCCGGATATCAAAGAGGTATTCTCCCACGAGCAGGCCATCAACCAGTGCTCCGCCTTCCTGAGCGGGCTGAAGGGGGTCAAGGTGACCGTGGTGCCCAACACCGCCGTTGCCGCCCGCATGGTCTCTCAGTCGGAGCGGCGGGACGTGGCCGCCCTCTCCTCCCGCTTCTGCGGAAAGACCTACGGCCTGGAGCTGCTGCGCGCCAATGTGCAGAACCGGGACAACAACTATACCCGCTTCATCTGTATCTCCCAAAAGCCGGAGATCTATCCCGGGGCCGACCGAACCTCTCTGATGATGACCCTGCCACACAAGCCGGGAGCGCTTTACCACGTTTTATCCAAGTTCTACGCCCTGGGCATCAACCTGCAAAAGCTGGAGAGCCGCCCCCTCCCGGACCGGGAGTTTGAGTTCATGTTCTACTTCGATCTGGAGTGCTCTGTCTACGCCCCGGAGATGGAGCGGCTGTTCCGGGATCTGGAGGAGGAGAGCGAGCAGTGCCGCTATCTGGGGACCTATCAGGAGGTCATCTGCTGATGGGCCCGAAGGATCTGGAGTTCGGCCTGCTGGGCGAGCGGCTGGGCCACAGCTTTTCTCCCGCCATCCACCGGCAGCTGGCCGGCTATGACTACCGGCTGGTGGAGCTCCCCCCAGAGGAGGTGGAGCCATTCCTCCGGGCGGGGCGGTTCCGCGGGCTGAATGTGACCATCCCCTATAAAAAGACGGTGATGGCCTGCTGTGATGCCCTCTCCCCCGCTGCCCGGCGAATTGGCAGCGTCAACACCCTTCTCCGCCGCCCGGACGGGACTCTCTACGGAGATAACACGGACTACGACGGGTTCCGCTACCTGCTCCAGGCCGCCGGGGCCCAGGTGCGCGGAAAAAAAGTTCTGGTGCTGGGGTCCGGCGGAGCCTCCCTTACCGTCCATGCGGTGCTGGCCGACCTGGGCGCCCGGGAGACGGTGAGTATCTCCCGCAGCGGCCCGGACAACTATGAAAATCTGGACCGCCACGCCGACGCACAGCTTATCGTCAACGCCACTCCCGTGGGAATGTACCCCAACACCGGGGTGTCTCCGGTGGAGCTGGATCAGTTCCCTGACTGCGAAGGCGTGTTCGATCTGATCTACAACCCTGCCCGCACCCAGCTTCTGCTGGATGCAGAGCGCCGGGGCCTGTTGTGTTCCAATGGGCTTGGGATGCTGGTGGCTCAGGCCAAGGCTGCGGCGGAGCGCTTCCTGGGCCGGACGATCCCGGACAGCCGGGTGGAGGAGATCACCCGGCAGGTGGAGGGGCAGACACAGAATCTGCTGCTGATCGGGATGCCGGGCTGCGGCAAGACCACAGTGGGACAGTTCCTGGCAGACCGCCTGGGCCGCCCCCTGGCCGATGTGGACCATCAGGTGGAAGCGGAGGCCGGCTGCTCCATCCCGGACCTTTTCAAGAAAGAAGGGGAGGAGGGCTTCCGAATCCGGGAGCACCGGGCTCTGTGCCAGCTGTCCAAGCAGTCCGGACAGGTCATCGCCTGCGGCGGCGGCATAGTCACCCGCCGTGAGAACTGGGATCCCATGCGTCAGAATTCCACAGTGATCTATCTCCGCCGGGACCTGGAGCTGCTTCCCACCAGCGGCCGGCCGGTGTCCCAGGCCATCCCGCCGGAAGAACTGTACCGCAGACGGGCCCCGCTCTATGAGGAATTGGCCGATCTGACGGTCGAAAACCGGGGCACGCCGGAGGAGACGGCGGAAGAAATTATCAGGAGGCTTGCGCTATGAAATTACTTGTGATCAACGGACCCAATCTGAATCTGCTGGGGATCCGGGAGCCCGACATCTATGGCCGGCAGGATTTTTCCGCGCTGGAGGACTTCATCCGCGCCTCCGCGGCGGAATTTGGGGTGGAGGTGGAGCTGTTCCAATCCAACTATGAGGGGGCCATTGTGGAGAAGATCCAGGAGGCTTACGGCAAAATGGACGGCATCGTCATTAATCCCGCCGCCTACACCCACACCAGCGTTGCCATTCTGGACGCGCTGAAAGCCGTTGCTCTGCCTGCTGTGGAGGTCCACCTCTCAAACGTCAGCGCCCGGGAACCCTTCCGCCAGATCTCCTATCCCGGCATGGCCTGTGAAAAGCGGTTTATCGGTCTCGGCTTCGAGGGATACCGCCGGGCCATCTGCCATCTGGCGAAACAGGAGAAAACCGCCTGCTGAGTTTGGTAGACCACCGCGGTCTACCAAATGTCTACCAGACGATCCGGAAGCCTTGCGGCGCAAGGCTTCCGGGGCTTTTTTGTGTCCGTTTTGGGGCTGGTCTACCAGAGGTCTACCAAGGTGATTTTGGGGCGGAAAAGCGGCAGTTTTTCGGATTTTTCCTGTTTTTCGCACGTTTTCGGAGGTGCAAGGGGCGTTATGCTCCCACAGAATGGATGTTTCTCCTAATCATTGGTATTTTTAACCCAATAATTGGGAGATTCAACCTTGTTTCTGGAAGAGGATGACCCGCCCCCACAGCTTGAAAAAATCAAGGAGGAATTCCAATGAGAAACCTGAAGCGTGCTCTCAGCCTGGGCCTCACCGCCACCATGATCTCTGGTCTGATGGTAATGGGCAGCAGCGCCGCGAGCTATGCCGATGTGACTTCCAAGCAGAACGAGGAAGCCATTGAGGTCCTGAAGACCGTCGGCATCATGGTCGGCGATGAGAACGGCAAGTTCAATCCCGAGGCCAAGGTCACCCGTAACGAGATGGCGGTTGTGATGTGCAACCTACTGGACTACACTGTGGCCAGCTACAAGGGCACCAGCCCCTTCACCGACGTGCCCGAGTGGGCTGAGCCCTATGTGGCCGCCTGCTACACCAACGGCATCACCAGCGGCTACGACGCCAAGACCTACGGCGGCAGCGACACTGTCACCACCGGTCAGGCTGCCCTGATGCTGCTGAAGGCTCTGGGCTACTTCCAGTACAGCGCCGACTTCGGCTCTGACTGGCTGGTGGAGACCACCAAGAACGGCAGCACCGCCGGTCTGTTCGACGGCGTTGCCACCGTCGCCAAGGAGGCCCTGACCCGCAACGACGTGGCTCAGATGGTCCTGAACGCCCTGGAGGCTGATCTGGTCAAGGCCGAGAAGAACGGCAGCGACGTGCAGGTGGGTGACATCGTCATCTCCGGCGGCAAGGCTACCTATGATTCCCGCACCGGCACCGACAGCAAGTACGCCAAGATCGACAACACCAAGGTGGACGGCAAGTACACCATCCAGCTGGGTGAGGATCTGTACGACGGCGACCTGGTCAAGGCCGACGGCGCGGACGACGACTTCGGCCGTCCTTCCGTGAAGTGGACCTATGAGAACAAGGAGATCGGCACCTACGCTGACGACGCTGACGCTGTTTACACCGCCACCGTCGAGAAGCAGGACCTGTACGATCTGGTGGGCAGCGACGTCTACAACGACCTGAAGAACGGCGACGCCGACTTCACCGTGGTCGTGGACGGCGTGGCTCAGAAGGTGAATCTGAGCGACTACATCGTCAAGAACAACGACGATGACGCCGGCAAGGATGTCATCAAGAAGGGCGCCACCACCGAGGTGTTCATCGACGATGACTCCAACGACGTGGTCATCGCTGTCATCAACTCCTATGTGGCTCAGGTTGACGGCGACTACGACAAGAACGACGAGGAGCTGGAGCTGGACATTCTGGACGAGGCCTTCGTGGACGTCAAGGATACCACTCTGTCCTCCGATGACTTTGATTACCTGGACAGCTACTCCGATGAGGACTATGTCCTGATCACTGTGGCCAACAAGGAGATCAAGACCATCGACCTGGCTGAGACCGTCGAGGGCAAGGTGACCGCTTACACTGAGAAGAAGAATGTCACCGTGGACGGCACCAAGTACGAGTACTCCAAGAACTACACTGACGCCGTGAAGGACGACAGCAATCTGTCCTACGACCTGAACGACGCCTACACCCTGGTTCTGGACGCCAACGGCTATGTGATCTACACCGACGGCACTGCCGGCCACAACGACTATGTCTATGTGGCTGAGATTGCTCCTACCGGTGGCGCGAAGGCCGACCTGGAGGCCGACGCCTACTTCATCGACGGCACCAACAAGGTTGTTGTGGTGGACAACGATGATGAGATCAAGGACAATACCTCGTTTGAGAACAAGTGGTACTCCTACAACGAGAAGAGCAACGGCAAGTACGAGCTGGAGGCGATCACTGGCGAGAAGAACGAGACTTACACCGTGAGCGCTGATAACCAGAAGATCGTTGAGAATGGCAAGAGCTCCATCTATACTGGTAGCACTGCCGCCAAGGCCAACAACGACACCATCTTCGTGGTGAACGACGATGACGATGTGACTGCTTACACCGGCATCAAGAATGTCCCCGACATCACCTCCAAGACTGCTGATGTGACTGTGGCTGTGGTGAATGACGGTGCCTACGCCGACGTGGTCTACATCTACTCTGCTGATATGTCCATCTCCGGCGACAGCGGCGACCGTGTCTACCTCCTGGAGGAGAGCCCCAACGCCAGCGTTGACAAGGGATGACAACAAAGTACTATGAGTACGACGCCATCGTGAACGGCGAGATCACCACCGTCAAGGCTACCGATAAGAATCTGAAGATCGGCCTGTACCAGAACGTCTCCTATGACGAGAACGGCTACATGGACGACCAGGATCTGGTGAAGGACGCCAGCGATGATGACTTCAAGGTCTACACCGGCATCAAGACCATCTCCTACAAGAGCGGCGTGCTGAGCCTGGGCAGCAACGATGTGGTCCTGGCCGACAGCTACAAGATCTTCGTCAACGATGACGGCGACGGCAAGACCACCACTCCCAGCAGCCTGGCTAAGAACTTCGGCGTGGACGGCACCTACTCTGAGAACGTCTTCGTGTTCGAGGATGACAACGACGAGGCCGTTGAGGTCTATGTCTACAAGATCAAGGACGCCGACAAGGGCGACGAGGGTACCGAGGACGGCGCCATTGTTTCCGGCGTGGATAAGGTGATCTCTGTTGCTGACAACAGCGGCGAGGAGATTCTCCGCGCTGAGATTCTGGCTCAGAAGGATGGCGTGTATCTGGTGAAGGGCGAGATGCCTGATGGCTCCGGTGCGAAGGATCCTGCTCACCTGCTTTACTTCAAGGTCACCAACAAGGATGATGGTGCTACCTATACCCTGAACATTCGCAACAACGAGGGTCAGCTGGTGTACAGTGAAACCTATGCGGATGGGAAATACAAAGCTGGTCCTGTCATGTGCTATGTCAATGTAAAGGCTGGCACTGATGGCGATTGGAACTCTGGCAATGGCTCCATGAAGACTGCGGATCTGGCTGCCGGTAAGTACACCTACACCTTCAGCTGCGGCACCTCTTCTGTCGAGGGTTCCTTCACTGTGAAGTAATTTCCGCTGAATATTTAGAAGTCTTATACTTCTAAAATGATAAGCAAACCGATTCCCCTGGGCATTGGCTCAGGGGAATCGGTTCTTCTTTATTTCCAGGCCAGATAATGGTAATTAGTCTCCTTCTGATTGCTGATGGTGTGCCTGCTATTGTTATAGTAGACCCGGAAGCCCTTGGATTCGATGGTCAAAATATAATCGGTCCCATAGCTGGTTTGCAGGCATACCGGCTTCCCCGGCAGGGCCAGGCCGCCGTAGTAGTCATCGGTATACGGACGGGCGGAGTAGCCCTCCTCCCGCATCACCAGCAGGGCCTTGGGCTGGAAGCCCAGGGAGATCAGGCGGCTTTCTGCCCCGTCTCCGGTGTAGGTCCCCGTCACCAGACAGGGCATGGCCGCCAGCTTTTTGCTGAGGGCGTCCAGCGCCGCCGTGGCAGCCTTTTTTGCCACCTCTGCGGCCAGAGCGTCCAGGGCCGTCTGGTCGGCTTTTTCCGCCTGCGCGGCGGCCAGATCCTTGAGAGCGCTGTCGATCTTGGCGTTGTCCTCGTTGAAATCGGTGCGTTTTACCTGGTCGTCCGCCTGCCATTGATTGAGTGAGAAATGCTCCGTGTGATTGCTTGCCATAAAAAACACCTCCACCTATACTGGGCAGAGGTCAAAAGTGGTACATTATCATACATTTTATGGTAATTAAGCCCCGCCATGCCCTTTTCTCATGGAAAGGATGGCGGGGTTTGTGTTTTTGTGTGCTTCCTCCGGCACAGAATGTTTTCCCATCATCCCGTAGGGGAGGGGCTTGCCCCTCCTGCCTGGTTTCGGAAGGCTTTCATTTTACGCGGAGGGTTTCGCCCTGCGGGGCGACCTCCTTTGCCCGCGGCGGCGAAGGAGGCAAAACGCCGCCGGGGGTGTCCCGCGGTCGCCTCACGGCTCCAGCGGAGCCACTCCCGGACCCCGTTTACGGGGGTTACCCCTACACCCTTCCGCAGAAGTTCCGGCCAGCCGTGGCAGAGGGTGCAGAATCGGGGGGGGCGCCGGACGGAGCCGTTTCTATAAACAAAGGGCGGGCGGATCTGGGATCCGCCCCTACGGCGGCTTCGGAGAATTACAAAAAAGAGAACAACGGGAGGGGCGAGCCCCTCCCCTACGGCGTTTCAGGCAAAAGAAAGCAGAACAGGGGCGGCACAGGGAAACAAAAAGGACGAAGCCCCAGAACATCCCGGGGCTTCGTCCTTTTTATCCTCATTGCGCGCGTTTGCGCTCTTTTATCTCCTGCTCATACTCCCGCAGGGAGGCCAGCGCCTCCTTGGACATGGGGAGAATGACCAAAATGTTGAAAATGGTCATCAGGCCGATGCCCACATCGCCCAGATCCCACACAAAGGTGTAGGTGGCCAGGCCGCCGACGAAAAGCATGATCAGTGCCAGGATCTTATACCCCGTCTGAGAGACCCAGTTGTCCCCAAACAGGTACGCCACATTGGACCGGGCATAGAACAGGATCCCAATGAACGTGGAGAAGCTGAACAGCCAGAGGATCACCGCAATGAAGATCACGCCAAACTGACCCAGGTGATACTCCATAGACGCCTGGAGCAGGCCCATGCCCTCCAGCCCCTGGATGTCCGCGGCGGGGGTGACCAGCATAATGAAGGCGGTACAGCTGCAAATCACAATTGTGTCAATAAACACGCCCAGCGCCTGGAGCAGCCCGGCCTTGGCAGGATGACTCACATCCGCGGCGGCGGCGGCACAGGGGGCGGAGCCGGAGCCCGCCTCGTTGGAAAACAGGCCGCGCTTGACGCCCTGCATCAGCACTGCGCCAAACCCGCCCGCAACAACCTGGCGGATCCCAAAGGCCTCCTCAAAGATGCGCTGGAACACAGAGGGCAGCAGCGCGGCGTTCTTGATGAGCAGGAAGATGGTAATCAGGAAGTAACAGCCGGCCATGATGGGGACCAGCACGTCCAGCACCTTGACGCTGGCGTTTTTCCGCAGCACAATGACAGCGGCCAGAGCCACCAACAGGACGGTGGAGTACAGAGGCGGGATGTTGAAGGCGTTCTGGAAGGAGCTGGAGACCGAGTTGCTGATGACCTGGCTGATGCCGCACCAGCAGATCAGGCCGGAGATGGCAAAGAGCACAGCAATCACGGAGTAGCGGCGGGGCTTGCCGCCCAGCTTCTGCTCAGCATACTGGTGGATATAGTAGGCCGGACCGCCCCGGTAGCCCCATACAGGGGGTCTTTCTGCTTATAGAGTTGGGACAAGGTGGCCTCGATAAAGGCGGTGGAGGACCCCAGCAGTGCGGAGATCCACATCCAGAATACCGCTCCGGCTCCGCCGGCGGAGATGGCAGCCACCACGCCCACCAGGTTCCCCATTCCCACCCGGGTGGCCGTGGAGACCACCAGAGCCTGGACCCCGGAGATGGAGCCCAGATGGCTGTGGGACCGCTTTTCAACCGTCACACGGAGCATCTCCGGAAAGAGCCGCAGAGGCATGGCCCGGGTGCGGATGGTGAAATAGATCCCCGTTGGGATAAGCAGCAACACCAGCAGAGATACTCCCATGGAGTTCCCGCCGGGCAGAGGAATTGTGAAAAGATCCCCCCATAGAAAGTTGTATACGGCAGAGATAATCTGTATGATCAGTTCCATTGTGTGCTCCTTTTCGGCATAGTTTCAGCCGCAGCGATCACTTTGGGCGGCCATAGCAGACGCCCCGGGGCGGACCACAGGGCGTTTCGTCCCCTTTATTATACAGATAAAAAATAGGAACGCAATAGGGTCCGGGCAATCTTGTACACTTTTTTTGTTTAAAGTATTGAGGAGATCCGCCTCGACATGACGGCCGGCCCGCCGACATATACTGGGAACAATGAAATTGCAGGAGGACGATCTTTATGAGAGCATTTTTGATCCGCCGGAACTCCATATCCCTTGCGATCTGTGGGATCGCGGCTGTACTGATGTTCTATGTGGTCAACTATCCCGCCGCTGTGGACGCCTCGGCGTCCGCAAGGCAGCTGCCCATTTACTGCGTCCAGCGGGACCAGAAACTGGTATCTATCAGCTTCGACGCAGCATGGGGCAATGAGGACACCCAGGAGCTCATTGACATTCTGGACCGCTTCCAGGTCAAGGCCACCTTCTTTGTGGTGGGCGACTGGGTGGACAAATATCCAGAGTCGGTCAAGGCCCTCCACGACGCCGGGCATGAGGTGATGAACCACTCCAACACCCACGCCCACTACCCTCAGCTGTCCCCACAGGCGGTGGTAGATGACCTGAACGCCTGCAACGACAAAATCGAGGCGGTCACCGGCGTGCGTCCTACCTTGGTTCGCCTGCCCTATGGCGACTACGATGACAACGCCATCCGCGCTGTGCGCTCCATCGGTATGGAGCCCATCCAGTGGGATGTGGACAGCCTGGACTGGAAAGAGCTCCCCGCCCAGGAGATCGCCCAGCGGGTCACCGGAAAGGTCCAGCCCGGCTCCATCGTCCTGTTCCACAACGCCGCCAAGCACACGCCGGAGGCCCTGCCATCCATCCTGACCGCGCTCATTCAGGAGGGCTACACCTTTGTGCCCATTTCCCAGATCATTCTGGACGGGGAATACACCATTGACCACACCGGGCGGCAGTGCCCAGCATGACAGAGCGCCCCTCCGGCTGTCTCCGCCGGAGGGGCGCTCAAAGCTGTGGAGACTGGGGCGCTCAAGATGTCAACAGACCTGAATATATCCCTTCAGGAAGTCCGTCCGTTCGCCCCGCTCCACCGCGGTGAGCAGATACTGAGCCAGAAGGATGCCAGTGCGGTACTGCTTCTGCACCTCCTTGACAGACTCCCACACGTCGCTGCAGTAGTCCCGGTCCACCTGTTCCCGAATCAGGAAGGTCAGAAATGTGCCGCCTGTGGACCTCTCCCAGCACAAATCCGGGCCGGAAGCCTCCGGAGGCATCACGATGCACCGGGTCTCTGTTCCGAACATATCTCCGGTATCGAAATACCGGACATACAATGTGGGGTCGCTGCTGTACCGCAGGAGCTTCTCCTGTTCATGGAAATCAAAACGGGCAATTTTCTCAAAGGGCACCTCTTCCGGCCGGTATGGCTCCCGCTGGAGGCGCAGGACCTCCTGAGCATTGGTCATCTGCTTCTGGATCTGACCACAGATCCGCTGGCAGGTCTCCAAGTGTTTCTGGATACGATCCTCCATCTGGCGCAGACCGTTCTGGTACTGCTCCAAATCAAAGCGGCGGAGCTGTAGGATCTTTTTCACCGGGACCCCTGAACTGCGTAGAAAAACCACGTCTGCGATCTCGGCCAGCTCCCTGGGTCCATAGACGCGGTAGCGGTTCGCCCCCTTCTGGGGGGAGATCAGTCCCTCCTGTTCCCAGAAGCGGATCGTCGCCGCAGGCACCTCTAACAGCCTGGACACCTCTCCAATGGAAAAAATATCCTCCATTTTGAACCTCCAAAGAACTTTTTTTCTATTTTATCACGTCTTCTATTGACATTCAAGTTACTTGAAGGTATATCATCGAAGTGTCTGACCACGGAGCTGGTGACGGAGTCAAATTTTGACAGACGTTGCCCGGGAATGTCTGTTGGAAATTTGAGAAATGAGGAGATGGCTATGGCAAACACCGAGAAAAAGAAATTTCAATTCAAAATGCCTCACACCTATGTGATCCTGGTTGCGATCATGGTGCTGATGCTGGTCCTGACCCACATCATCCCCGCAGGCCAGTACGACCGTGTGGAGGATCCGGTCTCCGGCAAGATGGTTGTCGTGGATGGCACCTACCATGAGATCGATGTAGAGGCCCCTGGTATCTTTGACCTTTTCCTGGCTCTGCAGCAGGGCTATGTAGAGTCGGCCAACATCATGTTCCTGATCATCTTTTCCTACGGTTTCGTCTATGTGCTGACCAAGAACGGAACGATGGACAAGGCATTGGGGACGATGGTTCGAAAAGTAGGAAAGCGGGTTCAGCTGCTCATTCCCATTACCATGCTGGTGCTGGGCATTCTGGGCTCCACCATGGGCATTTATGAGGAGGTCTACGGCCTGTTCCCAGTCTTCGTGGGAATCTTCATGGCCCTGGGTTATGACGCTATCGTGGGCGGCGCCACCATCTTCCTGGGTGTGTCCCTGGGCTATGCTGCTGGTACTACCAACCCCTTTAACATTGCAGTGGCCCAGGACGTGGCAGGCGTAGAGCTTTATTCCGGCATGGGTCTGCGCTGGGCCATCTTCATCGCTTTTGAGATTCTGGCCATCACCTATCTTATGCGCTATGCCAGCAAGGTGAAGGCAGACCCCGCCCGCTCCCTGCTGCATGGGGTACCCATCGACAGTGTGGAGAGCAAGGGGCTTGATGACTTGGATGGAATTAAGATGACCACCCGTCAGAAGCTGTGCCTGCTTGAATTCTTCGGCGTAATCGCTTTCCTCACTTATTCCGTGCTGAACCTGGGCTGGTATGTGGATGAGATCGCCGCCCTGTTCCTGATGGCCATGGTGGTAGCAGGTATTATCAGCGGCTATTCCGCCACAGAGATCTGTAAGACCTTCATTGAGTCCACCAAGTCCATGGTATCTTCCATGCTGATTGTGGGCTTTACCCGCGGTATCACTGTACTGATGCAGCAGGGCTGCATTACTGACACCATTGTGTACAACCTGGTGAACCTGCTGGAGAACGCCAGCAAGTATGTGGCGGCTTACGGCATGCTAATTGTTAAGGCCAAGCTGTTTTGTCCAGAAATAGCCGGTCTGTTTTGTCGCATAGCCGGATTGTTTTGTCACGACAGCCGAGCTAATCTGTCGTTGAAGCCGGTCTGTTTTGGCATCGCTATATCATAAAAGGGAAAAGAGAGGTGCCGTTCTTGGTAGAACGGCACCTCTCTTCAACTTGAGACTATTGGAATTGATACAGCATAACAGCATTGATATTTTGGTTGTCGCTGCTGTACATGATGGGACGATATTCACCTTCTGGAAGGGAACTCAGATCGAGCGTTCCTGTAAGAGCACCACCAACGGCAGATAGGGTATACACCTCTTCAGACACCTCATCGATAAATCCAATATAGATTGTTCTGGAAGCAGAGGCCCAAGTGCAATGAACGGCCATTGCCTTTGTTTTCATTGGGCAACAGAATGGTATCGTCTGCTTTTGAATATTGAGATTCATCAATATTGACGCACACAAGTTCTCCTTTGGCGTACTCTCAGAGAATTCCACAGGCTCATCTACAAAGTATTCACTTAAATCCACCACATCAGCAAATGGAAGAACAGAAGCCGGAGGAACGATGGCATCGCTGTCATCCTTGTCTGGAACCTCCGATACAGAATCCTTAGTAGAACAAGCAGCTAACATGGCAACCACCACGATTGCTAACAATAGCCCTAATCCTCGATGAATTCCCTTTTTCATGGTTATTTTACCTCGTACTGCATAGCTCCGGTGATGCTCTTACTTCCGCCATTCACAATGCAAACCTTATAATCTCCATCTGGAACACCACTGGAGTTGACTCTCTTGCTGTTAATATCTCCACCTTCATAGGTAACAGTGTATGTTACCCGGTGTCCACATTATACCAGCCGATTTTACATCCTGAGAAGAGGGACTCCATGTGCAGGAGTTGATAGTAAGTACAGCATCTTCACCAGAAATGTAGTATGTTTCGCTGGAAGTCTTTCTGGAACCGGAACCCAAAGAGGTGAACGAAAGAGACAGGCTCGACTTCGGCACGATATTGGTTTCCTCCGTGGCTACCGGTTCATACGGGACTTCTTCAACAGCAAAAGCCGTGCAGGACAAAGAGAACACCATTGCGAGAGCTAACACAGCCGACAGGACTTTCTTCATGGTACTTTCCTCCTTTTCTTGGAACCGTTGATACTTGTTAGGTAGCTACCATCTTCATTATACTGAATAATTTCGTATATGGCAACCTAAATTTTGTGTTTTGCATATATTTTTTCGGTTTTGCTTCTTGTTTTTAGTTGGATATGCTATTATTATGACAGCTCAAAAAATGAGGCAAGAGGAAGCAATGAGTCCAATCACTGGAAACAAGCACATTTCCAATAATTACAACGACTCAATGCTCCCTCTCACAAACCATGATTAGTATAGCACAGTATGAATTGTCCTGCAACGGGGACACTACCAAAATTTTAAGCAAAGAGAGCAGCCTATGTCCAATCTGTGGAGGAGCACTTAAAGTTCATGGAACCTGTACGCGGAAAGTCCGATATGGAGACTGCATACACAAATACCATCTCAGAGTATTAAAGTGCCAGTGCTGTGGAAAAACACACAGAGAGTTACCGGATAGCCTCATTCCATATAAGCGATATGGAGTGGAAGCATTCTGTGAGATTGCCGAATCTACAGAAGCCCGACATACCTGTGAAACATCTACCTGGCTGCGCATCCGATCCTGGCTTGCGTGGTTCATCTGTTATGCCCAAAATATTGCAACCGGATTGATTGCAGCCAACCTCCTTCCGATGACATTTCACCCCGGCTACACTCTGCGCCAGCGAACGGTTGCATTGTCCGGCTGGTAGCAAACAGCGGAATTGGATACAGCACCGTTCCGCCATGACAATGGATTTTCCTCCGGCTATACTGGTGTCATGCCAATAAAACAGGAGGCGATTCCAGCATGGAAATGAAAAACAGGAAGCTCGCCGCAGAGATTGCAGAGGAGCGAATGTCTATGATTGCACCGCTGCTGTCCCAAAACATGGATAGCAGACGGGTGGAACAGCTACGACAGGAGATATGCGAACGAAACCAGATTTCCCAACGAACTCTGGAACGGTATCTCTGCGCATATTTGAATGGAGGTTTTGAAGCACTGAAACCGCAGAGCAGGAGCAGCCAAAGTAACTACAAAATTCCACAAGAGCTACTGGATGAGGTCCAGCTACGCAGGAACTTCCCAGCAGGAGCATCCCTACAATTATTAAAATCCTGGAGTTGGAAGAAGGCTCCTCCCGTTTTCTGAAGCGAACCACATTGCAGGCAGGCTTTGAGCCGTGCAGGGTATTCCACCGCAATGATGAAGCTTTACAATGACAAAGGGTACGCTTCCGATTTCAACGGCTGCACCGGCATGACCTGTGGCAAGGAGATATTAAATATGGACTTGTGCTCAATCTTGGCGGTGTACAGACACAGACCTACTTCTCCTGCCTGATTGACGATGCTACCAGATACATTCTCCACGGTGAGTTTTACGGGACGATGGAGCAAGGTATTGTAGAAGACACCCTGCAAAAAGCCATGCTGAAATTTGGGCTTCCACGGAGACTCTATTTTGACAATGGGACGCAGTACCGAACACGCTGGATGAAGCGCGCCTGCGATTGCTTGGTATCCGGCTGATCTATGCAAAGCCAGAAATCCACAGGGCAAAGGCAAACAGGAGCGATTTAACCAAACGATGGATGCTTTTGCAGAGGTAAGTCTACATCCACCAGAGAGCCTGCAAGAATTGAACACAAAATTCCAAGCATGGCTACATGAATGTTACCACTCCAAACCGCATAGTGCTCTTGGCACAACGCCAGAAATTGCATTTAAGTCCGATTCCATGCCTCCACGATTTGTGGACAAGGCTCTGATGGCACGAGCATTTTTGCATTGTGAATCCCGTAAGGCCGACAAGAGTGGTGTAATTAGTTTTGGCGGAAAACGATATGACCTTTGGCATTGCTTTTGCAGGCATTCGTTCCGACAATCTGTACAGAGATCCCTTAATTGAGACACCAGACCATGAGCGAACAGGTAGTTGGCGAAAAAGTTGCTGAAGCCAAAACGAAAGAGATTGAGCGTATTCCCGTTGACCATTCCCGTCTATTGGATGCCATAACGGAACCATACCAAGACAAGCAGCGCAGGAGGGCGATTTCCTACACCACAGAAATGAAAGGGGTGACAAGCATGTACGAGGAATTTTTGAAATGACAGCATACCCTTTGTTGCAGGGCATTCCTGTTGACAATCTCTATGAAGACCAGGATACCGAAGTCTATAACCGTCTGCTCTATGCTGCCAGCCAGCTTTTGCTCTTGTGGTTGGGGATGCGGGCACGGGAAGACAACGGCTCCGCCGCCTGAAGCGTCTTAGATGGGCAAGATTACACCGTACTCTACCTTTCTGAATCTAAACTTACCCCCGAGACACTTCTACAACGGTCTTCTGGAGCAGCTGGGGTGTGAAACACGGTTCTACCGAGGTGACGCAAAGGAATCTACTGCACCACGAAATTGAAATTATGCGTGGAGTTGGACACCGAAAACTGGTTGTGATTGTGGATGAAGGGCATCTACTCTAAAGAAATGCTGGAATCCGCTTCTTACTCAACTACAAAATGGATTCTGAAAATCCCTCGCACTCATTTTGGCTGGCCAGACGGAGCTATGGGAGAAACTACGGCTGCAAGCGTACAGAGCGATCCTCCACAGGGTTGATATTCAGTGCTTTCTGATGCCTTACGAATACGCTCAGACGAAACTGACATGCGAGACACCCCAACGCAATCTTCTTCTCAGGACGCCATGAAAGCAGTCCACTCTTTCTCATCCGGCATCCGAGACTGATTAACCGGGCCTGTACCCAGTCTCTTGTCTACGCATACCAAAACCGCCGGGCCATTATTGATGACCGGATGGTACAACCTCGTCCTGGAGGGCGAGGTTTCTTGAATACTGGAGAAGGGATGGCTGGAGCCATCCCTTCTTATGCGACAAACGCACCGGCGCCGGACAATGATGTCCGGCGATGACC
>SCPN01000474.1_pt1 | contig 77665 bp, 118 predicted proteins | sample 6106831 | NCBI WGS metagenome assembly SCPN01 (sample SAMN10720447, study PRJNA508395) | human gut metagenome | isolation source: Participant 1, 0 month
TAAAAATATCACGTTTAGGACAAGCTCCACCTTTACAAATCAATAATAATTGGTATTTCGAACATTTCTGTGAAAATTCATAGTTGTTTATCCAGAGTTTTTTTTTGATGCATCGATAACAAAACTATCTAAATTCCAATTTTATTTTCTTCATCATATAATGCTACCGTACATTTTAAAAGGTTTCCTTTTGTATCAATGGTGTAGGTATGCTCTTTTTGAGCATAGCAGGCATAGAAATTACTTCTAAACAATAAGTGATCAAATAAATTGTATCCTTGTTTAATTGCTTTTTGAGATAGTTCAAAAGAAACATCCTCTGCAAATCTTTTAACCTCGTATCCTTCTTTTCTATCCCCACATCCCCAATCACCAACATTTCTAAAAAGTAATTGAAATCTCTTGTCCCTTTTAAATAATTGCGCATCTGTTACTAAGAAATTCTCCACATCTGAATAATTTTCTTTGGAAACATTTAATCGTATTAGTATATGGAAGTTCAAGTCTAATTCTGAGCATTGCTAAGATTTTTTATTATACGGTCATACGAGAACCATGTCCATTTTTTAAAACCCGTTGATTATCATGACCCTCTTTAGTTCCATCAACTGTAATTTGATAGGACTGGACTTGACATTCTGTGACCAACCTTGACAAAGTTCTACTATTTAGCAAGTAGCCGTTAGTCGTCATATCAGAATGATAGCGAATTCCATAGGTTGATGATAACTCAATTAGTGCTTTGGAAATATCTAAAATGTCTCTATAACCTAAAAGAGGCTCCCCACCAAACCAAGAAACATGAATATCTTTAAATTGGTATTGTTCAAATTTATTTTTCACAAATTTTAAAATACTCGATTTTTGTGATTCTATGGTACAATCTACAAATTTTTCATAACAATACTGTACATCTAAAAATTACAATCTCCATGAGCAAGTATAATGATTCTAAGAGTTGATACATCTCTGTCCCTAAACATTTGTACTGCTTCTTCCAACTCATTTCTTTCTGGTAAAAATTTTCTTGTATAAAGAAAATTATAAAATTGCTTCCTAGTTTTACTATCAGTTTCAATTTTTTCAAATAAACGATTTTCAATTTTAACCGCCAAATTATTCTTTGTATTAAACAAAAAGGTATGTTCTTTCTTTGGGATTGATACAACATAACGTGAATACTTCATCAAAACTTCTCCTTATAAATAATATTTCAAGAGCAGAAAGCATACTCTCTCTGCTCCTGAAATACAAATTATATAGAACAAAGTGAACACTTCCACATAAGTTCGAGAGAACTACTAACTCAATGACTGGTCAATTGTATTAGCGACAAAGTGAACATAGGATTGATCGGAATGCATTTAGCAGCCTGAACCGCATACAAAATTTTTGAAGATATCATAATCTTGATAAAAATCATGTTTGAAAGTTCTATAATGAGCTACCCTGCCTCCTTTAAAAATATTTGTTTTACTATCTTTTAGTAAACCGGTAATTTCATTTGATAACAGGCTTGAAACTGTTAGGCTAAGTAGCCAAGGCTAATAATAGCCTTGGTTTAGCTGACAAAACAGTTTCAAGGGTTCCTGTTCATTGATAACCATGTTTCTTTCCCTTTCCTTTTTGATATCAGTATTATATAATATAAAAATGAAAAGGAAAAATTCCCGGAACTAAAATTACGACTAATAGAGAAAAATTTAAGGCAATTCGTAAGCAAAGAAAACTATCTTTAAAAGTACTTGGAGAAATTGCTGGTTCTGCCACCAGTATTTCAGATTTTGAAAATGGTCATACAACCCTTTCTAATGATGTTCTATTTCGACTTCTAGGATTTATGTTAGTTGAAATTAATGAATTCTTTGAATGGAAAGATTTCCGAGACAAAGATTTTTACCAGCTAACCGAGCAGTTAGAAGAGGCACTGAATAACAAAGATACTCAGATACTTTCCGAACTAAAATCATATCTCTATGAGTTATCAGATCAGAAAGGTCAATACATTTACCAAATCATAGCTCGCGTTTTAGAGGTAATCATCTGCGAACTAAAGCAATTAACCGTTCCTCAAGATACCATTTTTCAACTCACTGACTACTTTATTTCATTAGAGTACTGGACAAATCTTGATGTCGGTCTGCTTGGTAATCTCGTCCCTTATTTTACATCGGATGCTCTTATAGTCCTCACTAATACTATTCTCGAAGATACTCCTCAGTCGCTAAAAAATAACCTAGATCGTATTAAAATTGATACCGTCCTAAACTGCCTATCTGTTTTTTTAGAACGAAAAGAAAGAAACGCTAGCCAAAAACTTCTGACATTATTATTTAACAAAAATTATCCAACCTATTTTTCTTTTGAAAAACTATATCTACATGAACTTAAAGCCATATTTGATTATCTTTGGGGTGACAAAGAGGAGTCTTTAAAAATACATCAAACTATTCTAGAGACAATTAATATTATTCTTAATCCTGAGGCAGTGAAGGAATGGGATGATAACTTTAGAAAAAACACATCTCAACTAGCATAACTAACTAATTTTATTTCAACATAGAAAACACTTAGATTTTTTTGTGATAAGTATTTGACTTTGAAATAAATTTATTCACCAAAAGCATAAATTTATTTCAAAGTCACAGACAACCTGTGCACCAGTTTCACGCACTAGTGGAATCAATTTGTTATAGACCTTGTTTCCAAGATTGCTTGGTCGATCCATAAAACAACTACACTAATGGCACTTACCTTTCAAATTGTAGTGTAGGATACCCTAAACTTTGATGGATTCGTTTTGAATTATAAAAGGCTTCGATGTACCAGAAAATACTCTGATAGGCTTCTTCAAAGTTCTTATATTTAAATTGATACACCCACTCTCTTTTTAAATGTCCATGCCAAGATTCAAGACTGGCATATGATAAGGGTATCCCCTTCAACTGAAAGAGTGAGCCATCCCATAATACTTAAGCAACTCTTCATACTCTAGACTCGCATACTGGCTTCCTTGGTCAGAATGAAGAATAACAGCTTCTGGATAGTCTTGTGATTTAATGGCCTTATTTAAAGTTCTTTGCACTAATTCTACAGTCATTCGCTTACCCAAATCCCAAGCAATGACTTTTTTAGTATAACGATCCATAATGGTTGAGAGATAAGCCCATCCTTGTTGAGTAGGAATATAAGTAATGTCGGTTTACCAAACCTTATTTTTCTTTGTAGGTTCAGTCTGTATGAGATTTTTTCGATTGATGTGATCACTTAGTGAGTATCCAGGCTTAAATTTCTTAATGACTACAGACTTGAGTTGAAGTTGCTTCATTAGCTTCTGTACCAGTTTTAACCCGACTTTTTCCCCTTGTTTAAGTAGAAGATGATGAATTTTAGGAGCACCATAGATTCCTCGGTTAGCATTGAAGAGTTGAGAAATTTTGAGTGACAGGTATTGTCTCCTTAATTGAGTTGTAGATGGATGTCGGTTAATCTGTTCATAATAACTTGATTCAGAAACATCAAGGAGTTGACAGCTTAGTCTGATATTGAGTGCTAAAGTTTGTATGGTTTGAGCCATATCCGCAGCACTCACTTCTTTTTCTCGGCGAATATGGTCAATACTTTTTTTAAGATGTCTCGTTCTTCCTTAACTTTAGCCAGTTGTCTTTTTAATTCTAGAAAATCAGCTTTAGAGACGGAGCTTTCATTAGATTTAGAGCAGAGGTCTATCCATTTATAAATTGTTGCAGGGGCCACGTCGTATTCTTTAGACAGCTGGGTGACGGATTGACCAGAATGATAGAAGGCGATAAGGGTTTCTCTAAATTCTTTTGAGTAGCGTTTTTTCATGTTTTTGTCCTTTGACTAAATTATACAATAGTGACTCTAAGATTTAGGGATAACATCAGGACAATGGTTTTATAAAAGGTGATACCGTCCAGATTGTTGAAAGAATGGTAAAATCCATGACTATGTTTTAGACGGTGAACGAGTTGAGCCACACGAAACATTGAGTTTAGAAAAAGTATCGGATATAATAAAGGAGCTAGGCGAGGACAACTAAAAAAGCACCTTGCTGGTGCTAGTTTCTTGCCTGCTAAACTGTAATTGATTGATAATTCTAACGGTATTTTTTATTTTCCTTTGCTAACTTTGGGTAAGCAAACGGCAACTTATGGTGGGTATGAATTACTAAAATAGCTCATGTTCGCTCGCCATACCTAATACAATCCTGTGGAAAAGGTCTAGGTATTCATTTGAGAAAAAGCTATAAATATGATAAACTAGAAGGCGGTTTTCTTTAGGGAAACCTTAGAAAAGTTGAGGTAAAGACATGATAAACATGATAATTTTAGTTGTCTTTGCACTCATTGGTTTAGTCGTTGGATATTTAGCAATTTCTATTAAACTTAGCAAAGCTAAGGAACAAGCAGAAACTATCTTGCTAAAGGCAGAACAAGACGCTGTGAATCTTCGCAGTCAGGCAGAACATGATGCAGATCATCTGCGTGTAACTGCTGAACGCGAAAGTAAGGCTCAACGTAAAGAGTTCTTGTTAGAAGCAAAAGAGGAAGCTAGAAAATATCGAGAAGATATTGAAAAAGAATTCAAATCTGAACGTCAAGAGCTTAAACAAATGGAAAATCGTTTAACAGAACGTGCAACCAGCCTTGATCGTAAGGATGAAAATCTATCAAGTAAAGAACTCACCCTCGAGAAAAGAAAGAGCAGAGTCTTGCTGACAAATCTAAACATCTTAATGAGCGTGAAGAGAATGTGACTCAGTTGGAGGCTGAGAAGCAAGCTGAACTTGAACGTGTTGGTCAAATGACCATTGCAGAGGCGCGTGAGGTAATCTTAACGGAGACTGAGAATAATCTGACTCATGAGATTGCAACACGTATCAAAGATGCAGAAGCACAGGTTAAAGATACTGTTGATAAGAAGGCCAAAAACTTGTTGGCGCAAGCTATGCAACGCTTGGCTGGAGATTATGTTACTGAACAAACAGTAACCACTGTTCATCTCCCAGATGACAATATGAAAGGTCGTATCATTGGACGTGAGGGGCGTAACATTCCGTACCCTTGAAAGCTTAACAGGTATTGATGTTATCATCGATGATACTCCAGAAGTGGTTGTTCTTTCTGGTTTTGATCCAGTCCGTCGTGAGATTGCTCGCATGACTCTCGAAGCCTTGATTAAGGATGGACGTATCCATCCAGCTCGTATTGAGGAGTTGGTTGAGAAGAGTCGTCAGGAAATGGATAACCGTATCCGTGAATATGGTGAAGAGGCAGCTTACGAAATTGGGGCTATGAATCTCCACCCTGACCTAATCAAGATTATGGGACGATTGCAGTTCCGTACTTCATATGGTCAAAACGTACTTCGTCACTCAGTTGAAGTTGGTAAACTAGCAGGTATTATGGCCAGTGAATTGGGTGAGAATGTGGCTCTAGCTCGTCGTGCTGGTTTTCTTCATGATATGGGGAAAGCTATTGACAAAGAGGTCGAAGGTAGTCACGTTGAGATTGGTACTGAGTTTGCACGTAAGTATAAAGAGCATCCAGTCGTGGTTAATGCCATTGCCAGCCACCATGGCGATGTAGAACCTGAGAGCGTTATTGCAGTTATTGTAGCTGCAGCAGATGCTTTGAGTTCGGCTCGTCCAGGAGCTCGTAATGAATCCGTTGAGAATTATGTCAAACGCCTTCGTGATTTGGAAGAGATTGCATCAAGCTTTGACGGTGTTCAAACAAGCTTCGCCCTTCAAGCTGGTCGTGAAATTCGTATTATGGTTCATCCAAACAAAATCTCAGATGATGAAGTTACGATCTTGTCTCACAAGATACGTGAACAAATTGAGAAAAACTTGGATTACCCAGGAAATATTAAGGTTACAGTCATTCGTGAATTCCGTGCGGTTGACTATGCCAAATAAGAGGCTCTTTGTCAACTGTAGAGGGTGGCAAAGTTAAGCTCTAGCGAGAACAAATGATGTTCTCGCTTTTTTGCTGTTCAAAGCGATGTAAATACGTTTTTTAAAGTTGTTAGAGTTGTTTTAAATGAGTGATTGAGTTGAGGTAAAGCTTCCTGAATTAATCCAAAAAATTGTCGTGTTTAAAAATCTTGTCTAAACACTCTTTAGGTGTTAAGGTTTCCCTGAAAGTCCTCGAAGAAAAGGCGTCAGGTAATAGTTTTCGACTATCCTTTTGAATGAGTTTCCAGTAATATTTTAGAACACGATATTCAAGAGACTTCTTCTCAAATTATTTCATTATTTGAATGCGTGTCTGTTTTAGCGTTCTGTTCATATGTTGGACAATGTGAAAACGGTCAAGAACAATTTTAGCATTGGGAAAAATAGTTTTGATTAAAGGGATGTAATTACCAGACATATCCATAGTAACAATTTTCACCCCTTCTCGAGCTTCTTTAGAGTATTTGAAAAAGTGACTACGAATGGTTGTTTGTCGTCTGTTATCAAGAATAGTGATAATTTTCTTAGTCTCATAATCCTGAGCAATAAAGGCTAGCTTTCCCTTTTGATAAGAGAATTCATCCCAAGACAGTACTTCAGGTAAGGTAGAATGGTCATCTTTGAACTGAAATTGTTTAAGCTTACGATACACAGTTGAGGTCGAGATGGCAAGTTTTTCAGTGATGTGCGTCAAAGCTTCTCGATTAAGCAAGAGTTGAGCTGTTTTCTGCTTCACTAATTCAGAGATTTGACAGTTCTTCTGAACAAGGGAGGTCTCAGAAACCGTCACTTTATGGCAGTCTTTGCATTGAAATCTTCTCTTCTTCAAACGAATAAGACTAGGGAGTCCACCAATCTCAATAAAAGGAATCTTATAAGGCTTTTAAAAGTCGTATTTGATTTGTTTTCCTTGACAATGACAACACTTAGGAGGAGTGTAATCAAGTGTAGCTTGCACCTCAATATGTGTCTCGTGTTGAAAAACTTTAGTTAAAGTGATATTTTTGTCTTTAATTCCGATTAATTCTGTAGTATGATAGAGTTGTCTCATATGATTCTTTCTATTTATGGTTTCGTCGCTTTAAATTTTAAGTCAGATGGGACTTTTTGTATACTCAAAAGCTCCATAACTTCTTAGCAGGTTTTACCCACTACAGAAATTATAGAGCCAAATAAGATAAGAAAGCCGAAAGGCTTTTTTTATTTTGTAGTAAAAGTGAAAAAATTAGCCCTGTTAAAAATGTATGAACTTTCTTATCAAATTGCTTCATTTTGATAGGTTAGCGTTTTATAATGAAATATTTTGATTTTTTTTGAGGTTCTTTATTGACAGCTATTATAAATTTAGTATAATAGATTTTGTAAACGATTACAGAAGGAGAGATTATGCTAAAGTCTGAACGTAAGCAGATTATCTTGTCTCAGTTGAAACAAGATGGTTTTGTCACTTTGGAAAACCTGACAGTTTTATTAAGTGATACGTCTGAGTCGACAATTCGTCGTGACTTGGATGAGTTAGCGGCAGATGGCCAACTTAAGCGTGTTCATGGTGGTGCTGAAAGCATTCATGGTCTAAAGGAAGAAATTGCCAATAGTCAAAAAGCTATTAGAAACGTTAAAGAAAAGGCTCAGTTAGCTGGTTATGCTGCCGATTTGATTAAGGAAGGTGATGTCGTCTTTCTTGAGGCTAGTACAACAAATGAACTTTTGATTCCACATTTGGCCAATCGTCAGGTAACGGTTGTGACTAATTCTATCTATCATGCTGTTAAGCTGGTAGATCTCGGTATTAGTACTAGGATTGTTGGAGGAAAGGTTAAACATTCAACGGATGCCTCTATTGGAAGTACTGCTCAAGAGCAAATCAGACAACTGAATTTTGATTGTGCTTTCATTGGTGCTAATGGCGTTGATGCTCATTATTTCACCACACCAGACATGGAAGAGGCAGTTATCAAACGGACGGTTATAGCTAATGCGCAAAAAGCCTATGTTCTAGCTGATGCCTCTAAACTTGGTCAGATTACCTATGCTAAGGTAGCCGAGGTCGAGAAAGTAACCATAATTACAAACGCTTCGGAAGAAGAGCTCCTAAAAGAATTAAAAGAGAAAACGAGGGTTATTGAAGTATGATTTATACTGTAACGCTAAACCCATCAATCGACTTTATTGTTCGTATCAATAAAGTAGAGATTGGTGAAGTTAACCGTATGGAGAGTGATGATAAGTTCGCTGGCGGTAAGGGTATTAATGTTAGCCGTATTCTACAACGTTTAGGTGTTGATAATACTGCAACGGGCTTCATCGGTGGTTTTACAGGACGTTTTGTGACAGATGGTTTGGATGCTGAAGGTATTAAAACTAAGTTTGTAGCTGTCGACCAAGATACACGTATCAATGTTAAAATCAAGGCTGACCAAGAAACTGAAATTAACGGTACTGGACCTGTCATCAATGATTATCAGTTAGCTGAGCTTGAAGCTATCCTTTCAAGTGTAAGTGCTGATGATGTGGTTGTTTTTGCTGGATCTGCACCAAGCAATCTTGGAAACAAGGTCTATAACAAATTGATTCCACTAGTGCGTGAAACGGGTGCACAGGTTGTCTGTGACTTTGAAGGACAAACCTTGCTTGATTCATTGGTCTACCAACCGCTCTTGGTTAAGCCAAATAACCATGAACTTGAAGCCATTTTCAATGTTAAACTTAATGGTTTGGCTGATGTTGAAAAATATGCGCGTGAAATCCTTGCTAAGGGGTGCACAGAACGTTATCATCTCAATGGCAGGTGATGGAGCTCTGCTGGTCACACCAGAGGCTGCTTACTTTGCTAAACCAATCAAGGGAACAGTTAAAAACTCTGTTGGTGCGGGTGACTCGATGGTTGCTGGTTTCACTGGTGAGTTTGTTAAATCAGGTGATCCAATTGAGGCTCTCAAGTGGGGGGAGTAGCGTGTGGAACATCTACAGCTTTCTCAGATGACTTAGCGACAATTGAATTTATTAAAGAAACATACAATAAAGTAGAGGTAGAAAAACTATGAAAATTCAGGATTTACTGAACAAAAAAGTAATGTTGCTTGACCTTCAAGCAACTACAAAAGAAGCTGCTATCGATGAAATGATTAACAGCTTGGTTGACAATGGTGTTGTGACTGACTTTGATGTTTTCAAAGCAGGTATTATGGCTCGTGAAGCACAAACATCAACTGGTTTGGGTGATGGAATCGCTATGCCACACAGTAAAAATGCTGCAGTAAAAGAAGCAACAGTACTTTTTGCTAAATCTAATAAAGGTGTAGATTACGAATCACTTGATGGTCAACCTACAGACCTCTTCTTTATGATTGCTGCTCCAGAAGGGAGCAAATGACACTCACTTGGCAGCCCTTGCTGAATTGTCAAAATACCTTATGCAAGATGGTTTTGCAGATCGTTTGCGTAAGGTGACTTCTCCAGATGAAGTGATTGAAGCGTTTAATATTGGCGAAGAAGAAGCGCAAGCTGAGGAAGCTAAGAAAGCACAAGCTGTTAAAGAAGCAGCTTCAAGCGATAAACCACTTATCGTAGCTGTAACAGCCTGTACAACTGGTATTGCTCACACTTACATGGCTGAAGAATCACTGATTAAAACAGGTGAAAGAAATGGGTGTCAATGTTCGTGTTGAAACTAACGGTGCTTCAGGTGTTGGAACACCATTGACCGCTGAAGAAATCAACAAGGCTGTTGGTGTTATCATTGCAGCGGACAAGGCAGTTGAAACAGCACGCTTTAATGGTAAGAAATTGCTTTCTAAACCAGTCGCTGCAGGTATTCGTCAACCTCAAGAATTAATCCAAAACATCTTGGATGGAAAAGCTGAAGTCTTCCACGCTGAAAATGCTGGAGCTGCTCAAGAATCAAGTGAGAAATTGAGCCTCGGTGGTGCCTTCTATAAACACTTGATGAGTGGGGTATCACAAATGCTTCCATTCGTTATCGGTGGTGGTATCATGATTGCGCTTGCCTTCTTGCTTGACCAAATCATGGGTGTTCCTAAAGATCAATTGTCACAACTTGGTTCTTACCATGAAATTGCTGCTCAATTCAAAGCAATTGGTGGCGCTGCCTTTGGCTTCATGCTTCCAGTACTTGCAGGTTACATTGCTTACTCTATCGCTGAAAAACCAGGTTTGGTATCAGGTTTCGTAGCTGGTGCTATTGCTTCAAGTGGTGCAGCCTTTGGTGGTGTTCCATTTGCTTCAGGTGGTAAAGCAACCCTTGCCCTTGCTGGCGTATCTTCAGGTTTCCTTGGAGCTCTTGTTGGTGGTTTCCTTGCAGGTGGTGTTATCCTTGTTCTTCGTAAACTCTTGGCAGGTATTCCACGTGCCCTTGAAGGAATCCGTTCTATCTTGCTTTTGCCACTTCTTGGTGTATTTGCTACTGGTTTCTTGATGTTGGCAGTAAATATCCCAATGGCAGCAATTAATACTGGTCTTAATAACTTCTTGTCAAGCTTGTCAGGAAGCTCAGCCGTACTACTTGGTCTCCTTGTTGGTGGTATGATGGCAGTGGATATGGGTGGACCAGTCAACAAAGCAGCTTATGTCTTTGGTACAGGTACTCTCGCAGCAACAGTAACTTCAGGTGGTTCAGTTGTTATGGCAGCAGTTATGGCGGCTGGTATGGTTCCTCCGTTGGCAGTATTTGTAGCAACACTCTTGTTTAAAGATAAATTCACTGAAGAAGAACGCAACTCTGGTTTGACAAACATCGTTATGGGACTTTCATTCATCACTGAAGGTGCGATCCCATTTGGTGCAGCTGACCCAGCACGCGCTATCCCAAGCTTTATCGTAGGTTCAGCTCTTACAGGTGCTCTTGTAGGTATGGCAGGAATCAAATTGATGGCACCACACGGAGGTATCTTCGTAATTGCCCTCACATCAAATGCCCTTCTCTACCTTCTCTTCATCTTGATTGGTGCTGTGGTATCAGGTATCCTCTTCGGGTTCCTCCGCAAGCCACTTGATAAATAAGATATGACAAAACAATCTCGTTGTGACGGGATTGTTTTTTGTGTCGTAGCAGATTTTTGTCAGGGTACCTATTTTATGATAAAATATAGGCAGAAATGGCTATCTAGTAGCTAATACGCTGTATAAAGAAACATAAGAGGTAAAATATGGTAAAAGAATACGATTATATTGTCATTGGTGGTGGTTCAGGTGGGATTGCTAGTGCCAATCGTGCTGCCATGCATGGTGCTAAGGTTATTCTCTTTGAAGGGAAAAGAGGTCGGAGGTACCTGTGTCAATGTAGGTTGTGTGCCTAAAAAGGTCATGTGGTATGGTGCTCAGATTGCTGAAACCCTTCACCGTTATGCAGGTGAGTACGGTTTTGATGTGACGATTAATAAGTTTGATTTTGCAACGCTTAAGGCCAATCGTCAGGCTTATATCGACCGTATCCATGGTTCTTATGAGCGTGGTTTTGATAGCAATGGCGTTGAACGTGTATACGAGTATGCAAGATTTGTTGACCCTCATACGGTTGAAGTAGCGGGTGAGCGTTATACAGCACCCCATATCCTTATTGCGACAGGTGGTCACGCCCTTTATCCAAACATTCCAGGCAGTGAATATGGGATTACCTCCGATGGTTTCTTTGAGCTAGATGAGGTGCCAAAACGTACAGCTGTTATTGGTGCTGGCTACATCGCCGTTGAGGTTGCTGGTGTTCTCAATGCTCTTGGAAGTGATACACACCTCTTTGTTCGTAAGGATCGTCCATTGCGTACCTTTGATAAAGACATTATCGATGTTTTAGTTGATGAGATGGCTAAGTCTGGCCCTACACTTCATATGCATGCTAATGCAACAGAGGTAGTGAAAAATGCAGACGATTCTCTGACTATTAGCTTTGACAATGAAGAAACTATTACAGTTGATTGCCTTATCTGGGCTGTCGGACGTGCAGCGAATACTTCTGGCTTTGGTCTTGAAAAGACAGGCGTTGAGTTGACTGAACGAGGTAACATTTATTCAGACGAGTTTGAAAACACATCTGTTCCTGGTATCTATGCTCTTGGAGATGTGACTGGTAAACTTGATTTGACACCAGTTGCAGTCAAGGCTGGACGTCAATTGTCAGAGCGACTTCTTCAACAATAAAGCTGATGCTAAGCTTGATTACACAGATGTAGCTACTGTGGTCTTTAGTCATCCGGCCATTGGTGCTATTGGGTTGACTGAGGAAAAGGCAATTGCTAAATATGGTGCAGAGAATATCAAGGTCTATAAATCTAGTTTCACTCCAATGTATACGGCTCTTGGGGATAATCGTCAGCTGTCAACCATGAAATTAGTAACGCTAGGTGAGGATGAAAAAATCATCGGTCTTCACGGTATTGGCTATGGTGTTGATGAGATGATTCAAGGTTTCTCTGTGGCCATTAAGATGGGAGCAACTAAGGCTGATTTTGATAATACGGTTGCCATTCACCCAACAGGTTCAGAAGAGTTTGTAACAATGAGATAAATAGGTGAAGTCTGTCTACTTAAATGGATAGACTTTTGTGGCTAAATGGTAACCTATATCTTTTGTGTCACTTTGGCGTCTTAACGAAAAGGCCTTTAGGCCTTTTCGATTGATTAGGTAGTTCCTGACTTCTGAAATAAAGTAAAGGGATCCAGTGACGACAAATAAATTATCAGAATTTGCAGACTCAGATTGGGTTAACCAGTCTCTGTAGTCAGTTGAGCGTTCTAAGTGTTGAGGGTAATCATCCAAGGGCAGTGCCTCAAAGAAATTGAAGGAGGTTACTGTTATATGATAGTCTTTAAGCTCATCAAGTAAGTCAGTCAAAGGTTTTCGTCGAAGTCCTGCAAAGAGGATGTGATTCGACGGTTGGCAAAGTTATCTTTTAATACCTGTTTTAGGCTGGCAATTCCTTGAGGATTATGGGCACCATCTAGGTAAATGTTGTTTCTAATCCACTCACTACACCAGGCCAGTAGTGTGTCACAAATACCATCTTGAATGCTTTGATTGGTAATCTTAGGAAATCTTTGAGTCAAGAGATGGGCAGCAGTGACAGCTAGGCCAGTATTATTTTCCTGATGTTTTCCTAGCATGGGAGATTAAGATTTGGGCTCTCCCAATCACTATAAATAACTCGAAGAGTTTGATTGTCTGTGGAAAGAAGCTGGATTTCTCGATCAATGTTTGCTATAGGAGCCTGAAGTTCTGGGATTTTGTTTGAAGAGATGTGAAACTTCTTCAGAAACGCGACCGAGTAAGATAGGAGTGTTTTCTCGCATGACGCCCGCTTTATGTCTAGCAATATCTATTAGGCTATCGCCCAAAGTTTCAGTGTGATCAAAGCTAATTGAAGTGCAGATGACAAGCTCTGGCGAAAGAACATTGGTCGAATCAAGGCGTCCCAATTCCTGCTTCAATGATAGCCATATCAACCTGTTTAAGGTCGAAGTAGAAACATGAGTAAGGTGACCAATTCAAATTCCGTTGGTCGACCTAAATCAGTGTTGTTTTCTAAATCATTGAGAAAAACTCGAGCTTTCTCAACAATGTTAATCAGATCCTTGTCCGGAATCTCTGTGCCGTTGATACTAATACGTTCGTTAAAGCGAGTAATATAAGGGGAGGTAAAGGTCCCGACCTGATAGCCTGACTTTGTTAGGATATTTTGTAGGTAGCTAGTTGTTGATCCCTTACCGTTGGTCCCGACTATATGGACTGTTGGATAGTGCATTTGAGGATTTCCAGCTTGTTTCAGGAGCCAGCGCATACGTTTAAGTTTGGGGCGACGTCCATTGCCTTTGAAGGAGTGGATGAAATTTAGAGTTTCTGTATAGTTCATAGGATTATAGAAAAAAGTCAGGGGTTTCCTAACCTTTTCTTTGTTTTAGTTGGAAACAGCGCCACCAGTTGTGGCGTCACCAGTTGTCGTATTGCCAGTTGTATTTCCACCAGTTGTATTGTCTGCAGTGGCTGCGGATGAAGAAGTAGTTGTATTTCCACCAGTTGTTTTGTCTGCAGTGGCTACGGATGAAGAAGTAGTTGTATTTCCACCAGTTGTTGTATCTGCTGATGAAGAATAGGTGTTATTACCAGCTTGGCTGCTTGTCTCTGTTTCTGAGTCAGTTGCATTGCCATGGCTAGATGAGGCGACATTTGATTCTTGGGTCTTATTGTTGCCTTCTTTAATGACCACAGTTGACTGATTGGATGATGAATCAGAAGTGTCCTTTTTTTTAGATGATGTGAAATTCATAATAGTGATGGAAGCGACAATGATTGACAAGATTGTCCCGATAACAGTGAGTACTTTTTGGAAGACAGTGAAGCCTTTTGTAACGTGTTCAGTCACCTTTGGGGCAGATTTTTTTTCTTCTTTTGATGAATGATTACGGCGTGAGTAATTTTCAGACATGATGCTCTCCTTAAAAATATTTCGTACTTTCTATTATATGATTTTCTCGCAAAAAATTGCTAAAAAAATTATGCTATAATAGGGAGTAACTATTATTTGAGGAAAAAACATGATTTATTTTGATAATTCAGCCACAACCATGCCCTATCCAGAGGCACTTAGAACCTATCAGGAAGTGTCCACGAAAATTTTTGGGAATCCATCCAGTTTACACCAATTAGGAACATCTGCGACACGTATTTTGGAGGCTTCTCGTAAGCAAGTTGCGGACCTCATTGGAAAATCAGCCGATGAGATTTTCTTTACGTCTGGAGGAACCGAAGGTGATAACTGGGTCATCAAAGGTGTAGCTTTCGAAAAAGAGCCTTACGGCAAACACATCATTGTTTCTGATATTGAACACCCTGCGGTAAAAGAATCTGCTAAATGGCTTTCAGAGCATGGTTTTGAAGTGTCCTATATACCCGTTAATGCACAAGGTTTCGTAGATGTGGAAGCTCTTGCTGGATTATTACGCCCTGACACAATCTTGGTTTCGGTTATGGCTGTTAATAATGAAATCGGATCAATTCAACCCATCCAAGAAATTTCAGCTCTTCTAGCTAATGAGCCTACCATATCTTTCCATGTGGATGCAGTTCAAGCTATTGGGAAGATTCCTGTATCAGCTTATTTAACAGACCGTGTTGACTTTGCAACTTTTTCTGGTCATAAGTTTCATGCCGTTCGAGGTGTCGGTTTTGTCTACAAGAAAGCTGGCAAAAAGATTACGCCACTCTTAACTGGTGGTGGCCAAGAAAAAGATTTTCGTTCAACGACTGAAAATGTAGCCGGGATTGCGAGTATGGCTAAGGCCTTGCGCTTAGTCACTGATAAAGAGGAATTTTCTCTTCCCAAAATTGCTAAGATGAAAAAGATTATCTTTGATGAATTGGCTAAGTATGAGGACATTACTATTTTCTCAGGCGAGGGTGAAGACTTTGCTCCTAATATTTTGACCTTTGGAATCAAGGGTGTTCGTGGTGAAGTTATTGTCCATGCTTTTGAAGAGCATCAAATCTATATTTCAACGACCTCGGCATGTTCATCCAAGGCAGGTAAGCCAGCGGGGACCCTCATTTCTATGGGTATTCCAACCAAGTTAGCCCAAACGGCTGTTCGTATTAGTCTTGATGATGATAATGATATGGGACAAGTAGAACAGTTTCTCACGATTTTCAAGCAGGTCTATGCTAAGACGCAAAAAGTAAGATAGCAAGATTTAATCGATAAAAAAAGAAAACTAAATTCAAGTATAAAAGGAAAAGGAATGACACTAACATATTCAGAAATTATGGTTCGCTATGGTGAATTGTCAACCAAGGGCAAAAACCGTATGCGTTTTATCAATAAACTTAGAAATAACATCAAAGATGTGTTATCTATCTATCCAGAAGTTAAAGTGACTTTTGATCGAGACCGTGGACACATCTATCTCAATGGCACAGACTATGAGCCAGTAGCAGAGTCTTTGAAGCAGATTTTTGGTATTCAAGCCTTTAGTCCTGTTTACAAGTTTGAAAAAGATGTCGAGGTCTTGAAAAAGCTGTTCAAGACATTATGACTGGGCTCTATCGTGACGGTCTTACCTTTAAAGTGACTGCTAAACGCAGTGATCACGACTTTGTTTTAGATAGTCGCGAGCTCAACCTTAGGAAATGCTGTAATTGATGCATTTCCTGACATTAAGAGCACAGATGAAGGGGCCAGATGTTAATCTGAAGGTAGAAATTCGTTCTGAGGCTGCTTATATTTCTCATGAAGAAATTAAGGGAGCAGGTGGATTACCTGTAGGGACTGCCGGTAAAGGAATGCTCATGCTTTCAGGTGGGATTGATTCGCCAGTGGCAGGTTATCTTGCACTTAAACGTGGTGTGGATATTGAAGCTGTCCACTTTGCAAGCCCTCCTTATACCAGTCCAGGTGCACTTAAAAAGGCTCAAGATTTGACCCGTAAGTTGACCAAGTTTGGTGGTAATATTCAGTTCATAGAAGTACCATTTACTGAGATTCAAGAGGAAATCAAAGAAAAAGCACCAGAGGCTTATTTGATGACCCTGACACGTCGCTTTATGATGCGTATTACTGACCGCATTCGAGAAGAACGCTGTGGTCTTGTGATTATCAATGGTGAGAGTCTCGGTCAGGTTGCTAGTCAGACTATGGAGTCTATGCAGGCTATCAATGCTGTAACCTGCACGCCCGTGATTCGCCCAGTTGTTACTATGGACAAGTTGGAAATCATTGATTTGGCACAAAAAATTGATACCTTTGACATTTCCATCCAACCTTTTGAGGATTGCTGTACTATTCTTTGCACCTGACCGTCCAAAAACTAATCCAAAAATCAAGAACGTTGAACGATATGAAGGTCGTATGGATGTTGAAGGCTTAGTTGAACGTGCGGTTGCAGGAATCATGGTGACTGAAATCACACCTATTGAAGAAGCGCAAGACGAAGTGGATACACTTATTGAAGACTTACTTTAGTCTAAGAGTATATAGAGACAGTTTGTTATCGCCCAGGTATCATTAGAGTTAGCTGTATCGAAAAAGAAATGTCGATGTTGAACTTTTACCCAGAAAGGAAAATACATGACTGTTTATAACATCAATTTAGGAATCGGTTGGGCATCAAGTGGTGTTGAGTATGCCCAGGCCTACCGTTCTACAATTTTCAAAAACACAGGTATTAAGGCCAAATTTGTCTTTATGGATATGTTCCTGCAGGACAATCTTTCTGATTTGACCCGTAACATGGGGTTTGCAGATGAAGACGTCATCTGGCTATATAGCTATTTTACAGACCTGAAAATTGCTCCAACGACCTATACTGTCAAGGATTTGGAAAAGGAAATCCCTTATGACATCACGCGTCGTGAGATTAATGGCAAAGTGGTTAAGCTCTTTTGTACCAAGGAAGATATTTTTTACGCCGCTTATTTGCGTAAAGAGGGTGAAGATATCGTTCACCGTGTGGAAAAAGTATCGCGTGGTTGCTTAATTCGTAAAGACTTTTACTCTTACACTAAGATGTTCACGGAGTACTACACACCGGTAGATAATAAGGCCCACCTCTATCAACGTCGTTTCTTCAATGAGGATGGTAGTGTTGCTTATGATGAAATTGTTGATGGTAAGGATAGTGTCTTCCGTTTCCCAGATAAGATTTTGTCTTCTAAGCATGAGTTTATTGCCTACTTTAGTCTCAACTAGGTCTAACCGATCAAGATATTGTCATTTTGGACCGTGCAACTGGCACAGGGCAGGCTGTTTTCCGTAATACTAAAACCAGCTAAGCTTGAGTTGTTGTCCATGCAGAGCACTTTAGTGAAAATGCTGTGACAGACAAGACCATTCTTTGGAATAACTTCTATGAGTACCAATTCAGCAATGCAGATAAGGTTGATTTCTTCATCACAGCGACAGAGTGTCAACGCAGCATTATGCTAGATCAGTTCAACAAATATACACCATTTACACCTCATATCGTAACGATTCCTGTGGGAAGTGTGGATAAACTGAGAGAGCCTGAGGGAGAGCGTAAACCATTCTCAATCATCACAGCTTCACGTTTGGCCAATGAAAAGCACGTGGACTGGTTGGCTAAGGCTGTTGTTAAGGCTAAAGAAAGTCTGCCACAAGTTAACTTTGATATCTTTGGTACAGGTGCTGAAGAAGCCAAGCTTAAGGCCATTATCGAGGAAAATCACGCTCAGGATTACATCCATCTTAAGGGTCACCAAGATTTAACAGAAGTCTACAAGGATTACGAACTTTACCTATCAGGTTCTAAGAGTGAAGGTTTTGGCTTGACACTCTAGAAGCTGTTGGATCGGGCCTTGGTATGATTGGTTTTGATGTCCGTTATGGGAACCAAACTTTTATCAAGGATAATGAAAATGGTTACTTAATCCCTCGATTTGAAAAAGATGACGAGCTTGCTATTGTGGCTGCCTTGGCAGAGAAAATTGTAGCTTTCTTCAATCGTTCAGATTTAGATCATGTTCATCAAGTCTCTTATGATATCGCCAAAGGCTTTTTGACAGAGGAAATCGAGCAGAAGTGGCTTAACTTAGTAAGGGAGATGACTGATCATGATTAATTTATTTGAAAACTATAGTCAAGTGTAATTCCATTAATAATTGATTGTCGCTGGCTATGTAAATACAACAGTTTGTCTTTCAGATGATGGCTTTCTTACCCATATTCTGACCTTCAACCTTTTTCACAGGCTTTGATAAGGTTCAGGGTTCTGCACTTTACTTTAATCAAGTACCCGTGCCTGATTATTGGGAAATTTTAGGAACAAATAGCAACGCGGAAATCTTCCGTTTTGATAAGAAACGTGGCCATATTCACTATGCGCATCCTGCTCATCAGCGTCTAGTTAAAGCTGTGGATTGGTATGATGAGTCGGGTCGCTTGCGCGTGACTGATCACTACAATAACAAGGGGTATCGTTTCTCACAAACAACTTACAATATTAAGCAAGAAGCGACCATTACTAGTTATTTCACTCCAGACAACAAGGAAGTTATCGTCATCAACCATTTGACCAAAGACGTTATCTTGAATTGGAAAGATAAGGTCTACATTTTCAAAAATAAATCAGAGTTTATAGTCTTTTATCTTAAGAAGCGACGGCGGCGTATTTCCGTTTCCTATAACTCCTTATCAACACCTTTCTTGACAGCTATGAATCTTCCAAATACTGGTCAAGATGTCCTCTTCTGGCAAGAGCCTATCACTGACGTTCCCATGCGGAACATGCGTCTCCTTCTTGATAGCAATCACCGTCAAACTAAGATTGTTGTGCAAGAATACACAGCTTACACAAATCTTCTAAAACTGATTAGTTCCGAGCAGGCTTCTCGTGTGGCTTTCCTTGGCTTCATGTATCCATTTGCCCGTCAGAATAATTTCCAAAATCACAACTTCAATTCGACTAACCCATCAGATTGAACACTTGGAGTTAGTTAGTTGAAGTACCAAAAAAATTTACCATAACATTGGGGCAATCACAAATGTCAAGTCCGCCCTGATGGATTTAGCTAAATATAGTAATGTTAGCCTTTATCCGAATATTACAACGGAGCAGGTTAAGCGTCTCTATCAACAGGCTGATTTCTATTTGGATATTAACCATCCAAAATGAAATCCTGTCGGCGACACGTGCTGCCTTTGAAAATAACTTGCTTATCCTAGCTTTTACGAACACAAGCCATGGTCCAGATTATACTGCACCAAGCAATATTTTCTCACCTATGAATGCTGGGCAATTTAAACAAACACTTAAAGAAGCCTTGGGGAACCGTGACTTCCTTAGTCATTTGCTTGATCGTCAACGTGAGCATGCTCATGTGGCGACACCAGAAGATTATAAGAAGGTTATTGGTTAGGGAAATAACACTAGAGGTTCGTAACATTTGTCCTCTGACACCAACATTCAGGAAGGTCGCTTCACTTTATGAAGCGGCTTTTCCTGTGGAGGAGAGACTCCCACTCCGGCAATTGTCTTGGAATAGTTTGAAAAATGGGCAATCATTCTTGGTTTATTTTGATCAGGAAGTTTTTATTGGTTTTACCTATGCAATCTGTACTAATAACCTGGTCTACTTACTCTTTCTTGCGGTTGAGGAAAGTAAACAGTCGCAGGGTTACGGTAGTCAAATTTTAGCACAAGTAGGGAAGAAGCAGGAAGACGACCATGTGTGCTTACGATTGAGCCTATGGATGAAGAGGATGCTTCTAACCGTACTCAACGACTAAAACGTCTGGCTTTTTATGAAAATAATGGCTATCAGTCTTTGAACCATTTCTATTTTGAAGGAACGGAGCGGTATCAGATTTTAATAACTGATAGGAGTCTTTCTTTAGATAAGATTGAGCAAGATTTGGCTAAGACTTTCCTAGGTAAGCATGGTGTAAGAGTGGACTAGATGGCGTATTAGGTGATTAAACTTAAATTGGCAGAATAAGGGTAATCAAAAAAACTTTTTCTCTTGTCATTATCGGGGAAAAATGATAGAATTGTAACGTTGACTAAATGCACGTCCTGTGCAACCGCACGACTACTGTTTGCAAGTGGGTTCGTCCCCGCAGTACTAGGCGAGTCTTCACAGAGGGAAACCTCAGACACATTAAAAATCTTAATAGGAGGTGCATCATGAGCACATACGCAATCATCAAAACTGGTGGAAAACAAGTTAAAGTTGAAGTAGGTCAAGCAATCTACGTTGAAAAAATCAACGCCTGAAGCGCATGGATCAGAAGTAACTTTTAACGAAGTTGTTCTTGTCGGTGGTGATAAAACTGTAGTAGGTACTCCAGTTGTTGAGGGAGCTACTGTTATCGGAACTATCGAAAAACAAGGTAAACAAAAGAAAGTTGTTACTTTCAAATACAAACCTAAAAAAGGTAGCCACCGTAAACAAGGTCACCGTCAACCTTATACAAAAGTTGTTATCAACGCTATCAACGCGTAAGCTAACGACTAATCACTAAGAAAGGACACAATCTTATGTTGAAAACTCTTGAAAACTTGCAACTTTTCGCCCACAAAAAAGGTGGGGGTTCTACTTCCAATGGTCGTGATTCACAAGCTAAACGTCTTGGTGCTAAAGCAGCTGATGGACAAACTGTATCAGGTGGATCAATCCTTTACCGTCAACGCGGCACACACATCTACCCAGGTGTAAACGTAGGCCGTGGTGGTGACGATACACTCTTCGCTAAAGTTGAAGGTGTTGTACGTTTCGAACGTAAAGGTCGCGACAAAAAACAAGTATCTGTATACCCAGTTGCTAAATAATTAAGCTAAAGTCTGCACTTTTGTGTAGGCTTTTCTTATTTATGAAAGGAAGATACCTATGCCTTTAAATCACTACCAACAAGAAGTAGGGCCAAGTCTAGCAGATACCAGTCCAGGTAAAATGCCAGATGTTGCTCTATTAGAAGGTCGTTATTGTAGCGTTGAACATTTGACGGTGGCAGAGCATTATAAGGACATTTTAGACTTTTACTTTACTAATCAGATTCTTTCGGATTGGACCTATATGTATGCGGATCCATTTGAATCTGAAGAAGCTGTACGTCAGTGTTTGGAGGATTATGAGCAATCCCAGAATCCTTATTTCTTTGCTATCAGAGATAAGGCTTCAGGTAAGGTTCTAGGAACCTTTTCACTCATGGCTATTACACCCAAAACGCGTTGAGTATGCGAGTGGATTTTAGCACCTGCCTTACAAAAGACTAGAGCAGCCACAGAAGCTCAATACCTGCTTATGAAATATGTCTTTGAAGATCTTAACTATCGTCGTTATGAGTGGAAATGTGATAGTCTCAACCGCCCTTCTGCCAATGCAGCCATTCGTTTAGGGTTCACCTATGAGGGGCGTTTTCGTAACCATGCTATCTATAAGGGACGTAGCCGTGATACGGACTGGTTCTCGATTATTGCAGTGAGTGGCCAGCACTTAAGAAACGATTTGAGAATTGGTTGTCTCCTGAGAATTTTGATGAACAGGGACAACAGAAACGTTCTCTGAGGGACTGTTAGATATTAATATAAGGGCTCTTTTCTGGTGAAGGAGCTCTGTTTTAGTAGCTTGACGGTCAAGTCAAAGTTTTTAGTTTGCTAGTGCTTATTAGTACTGTCAAAATCAGTCTTAAATACTCATTTTTCTGTCAATAATATTCCCATAATAAAACATATTTATGCTATAATAAAGAGTGATTTTATCAAGGAGAATAATAACTAATGGATTTAATTCACGAAAAAGTATTTGTTAACCGTTACCACTATGATGTTCGTAACCATGAGTGGGAAAAAGAGAATGGTGTTCCTAAAACAAATGTTGAAGTAACTTTCCAGTTGCACCATAAAGATAAAGAAGCTAACAATACGTCTGTTGTAGCTGTTTTGCAATTTATGATTGTCCGTGATGAGTTTGTTATCTCAGGGATTGTTTCTCAAATGAACCATATTCAAAACCGTATCGTCAATAACCCAAAAGATTTCTCACAAGAAGAAGCTGAGTATTTGGCAGCACCTATTGATATAATTTCAGCGTTTGACTTATGAAGTGACTGAAATCGCCTTGGATCGTCCAGGAATTAACTTGGAGTTCTAAGGTGTCTTTAGCAGTTATTACGGATTCATCGGTTAATCTACCTACTGAAATTCAGGGGCATGCTGATGTTTATATTTTAGATATTCCGGTTATCGTTGAGGAACAGCCTTTTGTTGAAGGAAAGAACTTGGATGTGAATCAGTTTTATATGAGAAAATGGCAAACTCTGAGGAACTGCTCAAGACGTCACAACCTAATCTAGCCGACTTGGATAACCTTCTCATGGAGTTGGGGGAGCAAGGATATACCCATGTCATTGGGCTTTTCCTTTCTTCGGGGATTTCTGGTTTTTGGGCTAATAGTCAGTTTTTGATTGAAGATCATGCCAAGTTGAAGGTTGCTTTTCACGAGACTAAAATCACGGCAGCTCCTATGTCCTATGGGTGCTATGGTTTAAACGTTTGCGTACCATCGTATCTCGAGAATATTTTTTGAAGAAAGTTAGAACACGACGTATTTATATTCTTGTGGATGATCTTAATCACCTTGTTAAGGGTGGCCGCCTGTCGAATGGCTCAGCTATTTGGGGAATATCTTATCTATCAAACCCATTTTACATTTTAATGCTGAAGGCAAAATCGTTGTTTTTGAAAAGGTACGTACAGAGAAGAAAGCTAAGAAACGCTTGGTTGCCCTAGCCGAAGACAATCGTGAAATGGAGCTTAGCATCCTTCATACCAATGCTCCTGAAAAGGCTGAGGCTTTTAAAAGTCAGCTGGAAGCTCAAGGGATTACTGTTTCATCGGTGGAATCCTTATGTGTTGTGATTGCGACCACTTGGTCGAGGAGTGCTAGGTCTAACACCTAAATTTACCAAATAAGTACTATCCATCTGGAATCAGGCTTGCCTATGAGCGAGATCAATAGAGAGGAAAAATAATATGTCTATTAAAGTTATTGTTGCTGGATTTAAAGGAAGAATGGGTTCAACTGCGGTTGAAATGGTCAAGGGAGATGACGAATTGACTTTGGCTGCCTTGCTTGACCCATTTGCGACAGAAAAAGAAGTGGATGGTGTTCCTGTCTTCACAGATAAAGCGGATTTGGTTGGCTTTGACGCAGATGTCTGGGTAGATTTCACTATGCCAGCTGTTGCCTATGAAAATACTCGTTTTGCTTTGGAGAATGGTTTTGCACCGGTTGTGGGTACCACAGGATTTACTGAAGCACAAATTCAGGAATTGACAGACCTTTCTAAAGACAAGTCTATTGGTGGTTTGATTGCACCTAACTTTGCTATTGGTGCTATCCTTCTTATGAAGTTTGCGGTAGAAGCTAGTAAATATTTCCCAGATCTTGAAATCATTGAGCTTCACCATGACAAGAAAAAAGATGCGCCTTCAGGTACAGCGGTGAAAACAGCTGAACTTATCCGTGAGGTTCGCGAAACAAAACGTCAAGGTGCTGAGGATGAGGTGGAAACACTTGCTGGAGCACGTGGTGCTGAGTTTGATGGTTTCCGTATTCACAGTGTTCGTTTGCCAGGTCTTGTGGCTCACCAAGAGGTTATCTTTGGTGCCCAAGGAGAAGGATTGACCTTGCGTCACGATTCTTATGACCGTATTTCTTTTATGAGCGGGGTCAATCTTGGTATTAAAGAAGTGGTTAAACGTGATCAGCTTGTTTATGGTTTGGAACATTTACTATGAGATTAAGTTATTTGCCTTCTGAGTTTCAGAAGGCTTTACCAATATTAGAGAAGATTAAAGCAGCGGGTTTTGAGGCTTACTTTGTTGGTGGTTCGGTCCGCGATGCCCTTCTCAACCGTCCTATTCACGATGTTGACATTGCTTCGTCTTCATATCCTGAGGAGACCAAACAGATTTTTGAGCGTACGGTAGATATCGGTATTGAGCATGGGACTGTTTTGGTTTTAGAAAATGGCGGTGAGTATGAGGTGACAACTTTCCGAACAGAAGATGTCTATGTAGATTACCGTCGTCCGTCTAGCGTGTCCTTTGTGCGTTCATTGGAAGAAGATCTTAAGCGTCGTGATTTTACAGTCAATGCTTTTGCTCTTAATGAAAATGCTGAGGTTATTGATAAGTTCAATGGTCTTGCTGATTTGGACAACCGTGTCTTAAGGGCTGTTGGTAAGGCTGAGGAACGCTTTAACGAAGATGCCCTTCGCATCATGCGTGGGCTACGTTTTGCAGCGAGCTTAGACTTCGATATTGAAGAAAAGACTTTTGAGGCTATGACTAGTCATGCTTTTCTTTTGGAAAAGATTTCGATTGAGCGAAGTTTCATCGAGTTCGATAAGTTGCTCTTGGCACCACATTGGAAAAAAGGGGAATTAAGGCTCTTCTAGCGACTAAGGCATATCAGTATCTGCCAGATTTTCAAGAGACAGCAGAGGAATGGCAGTCTTTTGTAGCAGATTATGCTGAAGACTTTAGATTTACGAGTTCTGAGCAGGCCTGGGCGGCAACTCTTCTGGCTCTCAAGCATGATAATCCACGCTCTTTTCTTAAAAAATGGAAGACGTCTGTTAATTTCCAGAAGACCGTTCAGTCTTTGATTGAGATTTTTAGATTCCGAATGGAGAGGGAAGTGACCAAACAAGATGTTTATCATTATGGTAAGGAGCTCTTAAAGGAAGCTGAAACTCTTGAGACAGGCTCAGGGCTTGGACGTCGATTATGAGCGTATTGCCGATTTGGATGGTCAGTTGCTCATCCATGATAAGCACGAAATCGTTGTTAATGGTGGCAAGCTGATGAAGGAGCTGGGATTCAAACCTGGTCCAGATCTTGGTCGTACTCTCAGAGCTATCGAAAATGCTATCGTTGATGGTGAATTAGCTAATGATGAGGAATCCATCATGGCCTTTGTTCAAGCTATGAAATAAGTCTACAGACGTAATAAAAATGACACACCGCTACAGAGCATGCGTAGGATCCGTAGCGGTGTTATTTGTAAAAAGGAAGTAAGATGTCAGATTTTATTGTTGAAAAATTGACCAAGTCCGTTGGGGACAAGACGGTTTTAAAGAGATTTCATTTATTATCCATGATTGGATCGTATTGGGATTATTGGTGTCAATGGGACAGGTAAGACAACCTTGTTAGATGTTGTCTCTGAGCGTATTGGTTTTGATGGTGATGTGTCACCTTTCACTAAGGCTAATGGCTATAAGATTGCTTATTTAACTCAGGAGCCAGAATTTGATGATGGCAAGACAGTGCTTGATACGGTCTTGTCATCAGACCTTCGTGAGATGGCTTTGATTCGTGAATATGAAACCCTTATGGCAGATTATTTTGAGGATAATCAATCTCGTTTAGAGAAGGTTATGGCTGAGATGGATAGTCTAGATGCTTGGTCCATTGAGAGCGAGGTTAAGACGGTTTTATCTAAGCTAGGTTTGTCAGACCTCTCTCGCAAAAGGTTGGAGACCTCTCAGGTGGTCTCAGACGCCGTGTGCAGTTGGCTCAGGTTCTCTTAAATGATGCAGATCTCCTGCTCTTGGATGAGCCAACCAACCATTTGGATATTGATACTATTGCTTGGTTGACGAATTTTCTCAAGTCTTCTAAAAAGACGGTACTCTTTATTACCCACGACCGTTATTTCTTGGACAATGTAGCCACACGTATCTTTGAGTTAGACCAGGCTAATCTGATTGAATACCAGGGGAATTATCAAGATTACGTGCGACTCAAGGCCGAACAAGATGAACGAGATGCAGCAGCCCTTCACAAGAAAAAGCAACTCTATAAGCAGGAGTTGGCATGGATGCGAACGCAACCACAGGCACGTGCGACTAAACAACAGGCTCGTATCAATCGCTTTAAGGATCTTAAGGGTGAGGTTCACCAAACGGTCAATAATGAGGATCTTGAAATTAACTTTGAGACCAGCCGTATTGGTAAGAAGGTAGTGAACTTCGAGCATGTCGATTTCGCTTATGAAGATGGCAAGCAAATTCTCAGTGATTTCAATCTTATCATGCAAAATCGTGATCGTATCGGTATTGTTGGGGATAATGGTGTCGGGAAATCGACCTTGCTCAATCTGATTAATGGTGACCTTGTGCCTACAGCTGGTGTCCTAGATATTGGTGAGACGGTACGTATTGGTTATTTCTCACAGCAAATTAAAGATATGGATGAGAGCAAGCGTGTCATTAACTACTTACAAGAAGTCGCAGATGAAGTTAAGACAACGGTTGGGACCACCAGTATCACAGAGCTCTTGGAGCAATTCCCTTTTCCCTCGTTCTACCCATGGGACACAGATTGCCAAGCTCTCTGGTGGGGAAAAGAAACGTCTTTATCTACTCAAGATTCTGATTGAAAAGCCCAACGTTCTGCTCTTGGATGAGCCGACAAATGATTTGGACATTGCAACTTTGACGGTTTTGGAGAACTTCCTCAATGGTTTTGTATCCTGCCAAATCCGCAGTCACGACCGCTATTTTTCTTGGACAAGGTAGCTAACAAGATTCTAGCCTTTTGAAGAGGGTGGTGTTCGAGAGTTCTTTGGTAACTACACAGACTACCTTGATGAAAAAGCCTTCTTACAAGAGCAATCAGCCCTCCTCGAGAAGGAAAAAGAGCAAGCTAGCGTTAAAGTTGAGAAAGTCAAAGAAGACAAAAAACGCATGAGCTACTTTGAAAAACAAGAGTGGGCGACCATCGAAGATGAGATTGCTGACCTTGAAGCCAAAATCGAAGAGATTGAAGCAGCCATGCTTGAAAATGCTAGTGATTATGGACAGCTAGTAAGTCTTCAACGTGATTTAGACACCACTAATGAAACCTTACTTGAAAAATACGAACGTTATGAGTATTTGAGTGGGCTAGAGGGATAAACTCTTTAACATTCAAAGCATGCTAAAAGCCCTGCATATGCAAGGCTTTTTTATATTATTACGTAGTGAAATAACTTTGTTCTACCATAAGCGGAATGAAAAGGAGAGGACAGATACACCCGCAAAGATAATTAAGGAAGCTACCAAGCGCCCAATAAGAAAGGCTGAGAAAAACGGAGCACAAAAGAGCAAGACTCCAAATACTAAACAAATCAAGGCGATTGACAAAGCAGGTTGCCCTGAAAAACCAAACTGACGTTGGTGATAAGCTTGGAAGCCTTGGGTAAAGGCTGAGACAAGGAGCCACCAAGCGATGATGGTCACAGCGACACCTGAGAGTACCCATACCGATGCCGATAGCAAAATAATACCAAAAACAATCGAAATGACGCTTTGAAGTAATTGGAAGAAGGAACGGTTCTCGTTATCACGTTTGAAATAAACCATGAGACTTGAACCCCCAGAAATGAGCATCATTAGAGCAAAAATCCAACCAACAATGGCAAGAAGGCTTGTAGGATTAGCGAAGAAAAAGACACCTAAAAGAATAATGAGAATTCCACTAATCAATATAAAACTTTTCATAGGCTACCTCTTATTAATTTTTCTTAATACTACTACGTAAGGTAAAAATTGTCAAACAAAACCTACTTTAGATTGGTTAGGTCTGATAAGTGTAGGTAGCGGCTTTTTTAGTTCTGGTAGCTACTTGGCGTCCTGTTTTTTGGAAAAGATGTTTAAAGCGACGTAAGAAATTTGTGGAATCCATTTTAAGGTATGTTTCATTAAAGGTCCCAAACAGCTGATGGTAGGCGGTCAAGGTATTTTCCTCTGGCATAATGTTGAGAATAGTTGGGCAGTATTCGAGTCTTCCCTTAATACGTTCCATAGCAATCAAAAGGATTTCCCAGTGGTCAAAGGCGAGGTCATCATGATAAAGCGTCTTGTCACCATCAGTAAGCTGCAACTTGCCATTGACCATAGCGATATCTAACCAATGCGTAGACGCTGCATCATCGGCAGCCTTATCCATTTGAATATCATTAAAAGCCATGAAACAGAGGTAAGCTATTGTAATGGTCCACATACGAGGATCTCGATAAGGTGTTCCTACTGTAACGAGTTGCTCGATGTGATCAGTGTTCAGTTGAACTGATGTCTCCTCACGTACTTCACGACAGACAGCCGTATTGAGGTCTTCTTGCTCTTGAACGAAGCCACTACTAAGAGCATATTTTCCCATGTAGGGATGATTTTTTCGTTTGATAAGCAAGGTTTGGACTCTTTCTTCAAAATAGCGGAAGATGACTGAGTCTACAGTTACTGAGGGTTTGGCATACTTATCCAATTCTTCATTACTGTAGATTTTCAGGAAGTCTTTTTCGCTACCAGAATTTTCAAAGGTTTTAGACATATTTTTAGCCTCCTAGTCTATATTGTTAATTTTAAATGAAAATGCTTTTGCTGAAGCAATCCATTAGATTTCGATATGCAGACGTTCTTTAATTGTCTTCTTGGCGTAATGGTAGTTGTCAGCAAAAAAACTGTCACTATCACAGTTTTCTCCTAAAATAACGATTTTATCCTTGAATGGTGATAGTAGGTCCAAGAGATGTTTGGTAAACCAATCCCGTGTTCGGTTATCAGCCATAGTCATGTCACGGAAACCATCATCTACATAGTTTGATTTTGGTAGTATCACAAAAATCAAATCCCACTTTTCACGAGCTTGGGTTACCTGATAGAGACGATCCAACATATCAAACTCTTCTTGGGAGATATTTTCTTTCAAATAGTAGTCGATATAGACCTTCGTGACTGTTGAGTTGGTGTCTGCAAAAGATAAGCCATGAGTGTTGCCCGTTGTCAATAATTTCAGCTGTCTGGGCATATTGATCGGTTAAGAGGTGAATATAATCGTTAGTATCTAACTCGTCATCTCGAACATTATACTTCTCTTGATATTCTCTGGCATATTCAAGTGAGCAAGGGGCGTTGTAAGTACGAGCTAAATCCTTAACAAGGGTTGTTTTTCCTCCACTGGCAGATCCGACAACTAGGACCTTACGAGTAAAGTGGCGACGGAAAGGCTTGGTGATAAAACGCCAATTTTCCATAGGATTGTCGCGAATCTCAGTAGCAGAGATATTGATAATAGAACGTTCAATGAGTTCTACCTGAGCTTGAGGGTAGTAGCGATTGAGCTCGATCACGTACTCTGACTCTCCAACATAGAAGGTAATTTTTTCGGGACCATCCGTATTCTTAGTGATAAGGTCTTTGACGCAGTTAACCCATGGCACCCAACCTTCTGGATAGGGAGGCATATCGGCTTCGTCTAGTTTATCCACAACGATTAGTTCATCATCGTAGAAAACTTCACGGACATTACGAAAGCGTCGGTTGAGCGACAGGCCTGTGCGTGTCCCACGATCTTTTTGTGTGTTACTGCCACTTACGATGACAAGGACGTTGTCGTTAGCGCGTTTTTCCTTTGTGATGAGGTCGACATGTCCTACATGCATTGGTGCAAATGTTCCAAAAACAATACCAATACTCTTTCCTGATAGATGTTTTCTTTTCATAGGGTTATCCTTTTTAAATATAGTAAATTTACTAAATTAATGGTGGTATAGTTTCGAGGTAATGTAAATAGATGAAATAGTAAAATAACTAAATTGTTTTTTCAAACAAATTCATCTTCAAGTCTTTAAATAAGGAGAAAATTTTTGAAAGAATAACCCAAAAATAAAACGCTTAGATTATTGACGTGATAGGTTTTTACAAAAGAGGAAGAATTAGCTATGTCATAAATTCTAACATGCAAATCAAAAAAATGACAAAAAACACTTGACAATAAGATTCTGAAAATTTATACTATTCATGTGATTAAATTACTAAGGTAATTATTTGAAAGGAAACATTGATATGACAACAGGTAAAGAATACGTTGCTAGCGTTTTTGAAAAAGTGAAAGCTCAAAACAGCCACGAGGCTGAGTTCCTTCAAGCAGTTGAAGAAGTTTTCGATTCACTTGTTCCTGTCTTCGATAAATATCCTAAATATATTGAAGAAAACCTTTTGGAACGTTTGGTTGAACCAGAACGTATCGTTTCATTCCGTGTACCATGGGTTGACGATAAAGGACAAGTACAAGTAAACCGTGGTTTCCGTGTACAATTCTCATCAGCTATTGGTCCTTACAAAGGTGGTCTTCGTTTCCACCCATCAGTAAACCAATCAATCATTAAATTCCTTGGTTTCGAACAAATCTTTAAAAACTCATTGACTGGTCAACCAATCGGTGGTGGTAAAGGTGGATCAAACTTCGATCCTAAAGGTAAATCAGATAACGAAATCATGCGTTTTCTGCCAAAGCTTCATGACTGAATTGAGCAAACACATTGGTGCAGATACAGACGTACCTGCAGGTGATATCGGTGTTGGTGGACGTGAAATTGGTTACCTCTATGGCCAATACAAACGTATTCGTAACGAGTACACAGGTGTTCTTACTGGTAAAGGTTTGAACTGGGGTGGATCACTTGCTCGTACAGAAGCAACTGGTTACGGTGCTGTTTACTTTGCAGAACAAATGCTTAATGCACGTGGTGAAAACTTTAACGGTAAAACTGCAGTTGTTTCAGGTGCTGGTAACGTTGCCATCTACGCTATCGAAAAATTGCAAAGCCTTGGTGCTAAAGCGGTAACATGTTCTGACTCATCTGGTTTTGTTTATGATCCAGACGGAATCGACGTTGATTTGTTGAAAGAAATCAAAGAAGTTAAACGTGAACGTATCGTTAAATATGCAGAAGCACGTCCAAACGCAACCTTCACACCTGCTGGTGGTGAAAAGACAGTTTGGTCAGTTAAAGCTGACTTGGCATTCCCATGTGCAACTCAAAATGAATTGGATGAAACAGATGCAGAAACACTTGTAGCAAATGGTGTATTGGCTGTTTCAGAAGGTGCTAACATGCCTTCAACTTTGGGAGCTATTGATGTCTTCCTTAAAGCTGGTGTATCATTTGGTCCTGCCAAAGCTGCTAACGCTGGTGGTGTTGCTGTATCAGCTCTTGAAATGGCACAAAATAGCGGACGTACATCATGGACATTCGATGAAGTTGATGCTAAACTCTACGATATCATGAAGGGTATCTATGAAAATGCTGCAGCAGCTGCTAAAGAGTTTGGTCAAGAAGGTAACCTTGTTGTGGGTGCAAACATTGCTGGATTCCTTAAAGTTGCAGATGCTATGTCAGCTCAAGGTATTGTTTAATTAACAGCCTTGACCTGATTGATAAGCCTCTCGATAAAATAAGAAAAGAAGCCTGCGGGTTTCTTTTTTTTAGCTGTTTTCCTAGAAGTCAGCTATTTTTGATATAATAAGTTGAGGAAATTATATATGTAATTGAAATCCCTTGGTTCAGAGATAAGGAATGGGGTAGCTATTTTTTCATGTCTTTGGATATGAAGCTGATAAATAAAGGACATATGATTTCATAGTTTAGATAAGAAATAATATGGGAGTAAATAGATGATAAAAACTATCGTAAAGGATGTCTTTTTTCTAGGACAAAAATCGACAGAAGCGACTAAAGAAGACCTCTATTTGGCAAAGGATTTACGTGATACGCTGGAGTTTCATAAGGATGCCTGTGTGGGTATGGCAGCCAATATGATCGGAGTCAAAAAGCGTGTTATTATCGTCAATATCGGTTTTGTTAATCTAGTCATGTTTAATCCTGTTTTAGTCAGCAAGTCCTCACCTTTTCAAACGGAAGAGTCTTGTTTGTCTTTAGAAGGAAGTCGCCCAACCAGACGTTATGAGTCGATTGAGGTTGCTTATTTAGATGAACGATGGATGCCAAAACAGTTGAGTTTTTCTGGTATGCCAGCCCAAATTATTCAACATGAATTGGATCATTTGGAGGGTGTTATTATATAGCTAGCATGGTTTAGGAAGTGCTTAATATTAGATTTTGAAATATCGATTAGGATAGTTATGGGAGTGAGAGTAGGAACTAAAAATTTCTACCTCACTCTTTTTTAGTTCTCATAGGAACTTTTTTTCTTGACAATAGTTCTTATAAGAACTAAAATAGTTTCCATGAGAATTATTTAAGGAGGAACTTGCGATGCATGGAAAAGATCCTTTTAATGAAATCAAAAAATTCATCAATACCATGGAATCTAGAGTGCAAGAGCTAGGCAAAGCTTACGGCGTTGAGCATTTAGCTGGTCCACAAGGGTTTGCCGTCAGGTACTTGTTTGAGAACCAAGATAAAGAAATCTTTATCAAAGATATCGAGAAAAGACTATCTATTTCCAAGTCAGTGGCTAGTAATTTGGTCAAACGTATGGAGAAAAATGGTTTTGTTGAATTGGTGACATCTGACAAGGACAAACGCTACAAGTATGTTCATCTGACAGACTTAGGTAAAAAGAAGGCCCAAGATGTTGGACATTTCCGAGAGGCTATCCATGAACAGCTATTAGAAGGCATTTCGAAAGAAGAGGATGCTGAAACAGCTTTTCGGGTCTTTCACCAAATTCGTAAGAATTTAGAAAAAAATAAGGAGTAACTTATGTTTAAAATTTTTAAACGTTTGACAGCAAAAGAGTTAAGCATGATTATCTTAGCTGTGATATTTGTTTGTTTGAACGTCTATCTAAACTTGAAAATTCCAGACTATATGTCTGACATTACGACCCTCTTATCAACCAAGGGGACTAAGGCATCGGATATTTTTGCTTGGAATACGGATGCCCCAGGGATGCGAATGCTTTTAATGTCCTTTGCGGGCTTTATGGCCTCAGTAGTGGTTGGTTTCCTAGCTGCCAGAACAGCAGCAAGTTTTACAACCCGTCTTCGTGATGATATCTTCCATCAAGTTCTAGATTTTTCGGATGCAGAGATTAAGCAATTCTCCATTCCTAGTCTTTTGACTCGCACGACAAATGATATTACCCAATTACAGATGGTACTGACCATGGGACTACAGGTCATTACACAGGGGCCTATTATGGCAATCTGGGCTATTACAAAGATTGCTGATAAAAATGGGAATTGGCTTCTTGCCTTGCTTGTGGCTGTGGCAGTAATTGCCATTCTTATGCTCTTCCTCTTGATTATGGTCATGCCTAAGCAACGCTTGATTCAAACTCTGACCGATAAACTGAATAGCGTAACGCGTGAATCTCTTACTGGAATTCGTGTGGTGCGTGCCTACAACGCCGAAAGTTATCAAGAGGATAAATTTGAAAAGGCCAATACTGATTTGACCCAAAACAACCTCTTTATCGGTCGTTCTTTTGCTTTGCTAACACCGGTAATGACTGCTGTATCCAGCGGTTTGACACTGGCTATTTATTGGATTGGTGCGCATCTGATTGAAGATGTTAAGATTCCAACAGATCCAACTAAGATTGCTGGTGCCATGGAAGACAAGGTCCATCTCTTCTCAGATATGGTTGTCTATTCGTCTTATGCCATGCAGGTTGTTATGGGATTCATGATGATGATTGTCGTTTTCTTCCTTCTTCCACGTGCCGTTGTAGCAGCTGGCCGTATCAATGAAGTTCTAGATACCCAATCTTCAGTCTCTTACCCTGAAAATAGTTCTGAAAAGCCTAAAGAAGTCGGAACTGTTGAATTTGAAGACGTTTCCTTCCGTTATTCTGAAACTTCAGAGCCTGTTTTGGAGCATGTTAGCTTCAAAGCTAAAAAAGGGTGACACGGTTGCCTTTATTGGTTCGACTGGATCTGGTAAATCAACGCTTGTCAACCTTATCCCACGATTTTATGATGCCACGCAAGGAACTATCAAGGTCGATGGTGTAGATGTGAGATATTACGATCACGAAACCTTGCACAATATTGTTGGTTATATCCCACAAAAGGCAGTACTTTTCTCAGGGGACATCACGTCAAATATGACAATGGGAACGAGCAATAATAGTCCTCTAGATGACGCTAAGATTTGGGAAGCTCTCGAATTGGCTCAAGGAAAAGACTTTGTTGAAAATAAAGAAGGTCAACTTAAGGCAGAAGTGGCTCAAGCGGGTCTAACTTCTCAGGTGGCCAGAAGCAACGTTTGGCTATTGCACGTGCACTTGCCCGTAAGCCTGAAATCTTGATTTTTGACGATTCCTTCTCAGCTTTGGACTATAAGACCGATCGTAAGTTGCGTCAAGAATTGGCTGAAAAAACACAAGATATGACCAAGTTGATTGTTGCTCAACGTATCTCTACTATTATGGATGCGGACCAAATCTTGGTTCTTGATAAAGGTAAGGTCGTTGGTCAAGGGAACCCACAAGGAACTCTTGGCTAACAATGAGGTTTACCAAGAAATTGCTTATTCACAATTGTCTAGGAGGAGTTAGAAAATGGAAAATAAACCAAAACATCGTCCTATAAACGCTTAAAACCCTATATTAAAGGTTTCCAAGTTCCCTTTGTCCCTTGGTTGGAGCAATTATTTCAGCAGTCATAACTGTTATTGGACCTGATAAATTATCACCAATCTTATTACAGATGGGATTACGCCAACTAAGATGGGGTTATTCCGGGCATCGATTTAGACAAGTGGGCAGCATTGCTTTAACCTTGGCTGTTTTGCCATTTCAGCCATTTACTTACAAAGCTTTACGGTTGCGACAGTTACACAACGTTTTTCACAACGTTTCCGTACAGCTATCCAAAAGAAAATCAACAGTGTTCCCCTTAATTATTTTGACAGTCATTCTCAAGGGGACACCCTCTCTCGTGTGACTAATGACGTTGACCTTTTGGGACAATCGCTTAGTCAGGGTCTGGGTACTCTAATTACTTCAAGTGTTCTCTTGGTCGCAGCCATTATTATGATGTTTTACTCAAATGTCACTATGGCTTTCACTGCGGATTGGTTCTGTCTTGATAGGATTTGTTCTAGTAGCCTTCATCATGGGTTTCTCACAACCTGCCTTTTCAAACGTCAACAAAGAAAATTTGGCTAACATTAATGGATATATTGAAGAAAATCTACACAGAGTCAAGCAGTTGTAACGAGTTACAATGCATCTGAAGAAAGTAGTCAAGCTTTCAAGGGACTTAATGATAAGCTCTATAAATCGATGTGGCAATCTCAGTTTATCTCAGGTATTATGATGCCACTTATGATTTTCATTGGGAACTTTGGTTACGTCATGGTCTGCTTGGTAGGTGCTGTTAAGTAATTGACGGAAGCCTGACCATCGGTGATGTGGTAGCCTTCATGACCTATGTTCGTATCTTTCACAACCTCTTTCTCAAATTGCACAAGGGATTACACACAACTCAATCAGCAACTGCAGCTTTGGTAGTATCTTGAATTTTGGAAGAAAATATGGACGACGAGTCAGTCAAGACAGCTGAGTTGACAGATACAAAGGTCAAGTAGTCTTTGACCATGTTTCCTTTGGTTATACTCCTGAAAAGACTATTATTCATGATTTTTCAGCTCTTGCCAATGCCAGGGCAAAAGATTGCTATTGTTGGTCCGACGGGTGCTGGTAAGACGACTATTGTTAACCTGCTTATGAAGTTCTATAACATCGACCAAGGTCGTATTACCATTGACGGTGTGGATACTAATGACATGAAACGTGAAACCGTTCATGATCAATTCTCTATGGTGCTTCAAGACACTTGGCTCTTTGAAGGTACTATTCGTGATAATTTGATTTACAACCAAGAGAATATTTCTGATGAGCAAGTTATTGCTGCAGCTAAGGCTGTCGGTGTTCACCACTTCATCACCACACTTCCAAAGGGGTATGATACTTATTTGGATGATTCTGTGACCTTATCAGTTGGTCAGAAACAGCTTCTTGACCATTGCGCGTGCGCTTCTTAAGGACGCCCCTCTTCTTATCTTGGATGAAGCGACATCATCAGTTGACACACCCGAACAGAAGAATTGATTCAGAAAGCCATGGACAAGCTTATGGAGGGTCGTACATCCTTTGTCATTGCCCACCGCTTATCAACCATTCGAAATGCTGACCTTATCCTTGTGATGAAAGATGGTAACATTATTGAACAGGGCAATCATGATGAGCTCATGGCAGCAGATGGTTTCTATGCTGATCTTTATAATAGTCAATTTACAGAAGAAGTTGCCTAAACTTTTCTTATAAAATTATAAGATTTAACAAAATTCCATAAAACGTATGACTGTCAGTCATGCGTTTTGTGTTATACTGAAAAAAACAGACAGATTATGAGATTAAGATGCAATATTGCAAAGCAAGACAAGATGAAGTTTAAAAAGTGACATGAGTGTGCGCAGATGCTTTTGAAGATTATCCCTGCCTCTCGATGAATGCTAGTAATTTAAAGAATCCTGAACAGTATGATGAGTTTGTCTTAGCTTTGCAGAAAATATTGATCCGTTTTGCTATAAAAATGGACTCTTGTTTGGTGGCTGAAGAGGATGGTCACATTGTTGCAGCAGCTATTTTACAGCATCAGACGGTATCTATGCTTGACAATCTTCAAAACGGGGCGATCAAGCTTTTCCGTTTTATAAGCATTATTAGATTGTTCAAGTATTTTAACTTCGTTGAAGAGTCTGAAAGAAATCTAGAAGATTCTGCAGAGTACGACTGGTACCTGATGATGTTGTCAGTGACTCCGGATTATCAAAGATAAGGGATAGGAAGTTGCTTCTCGCTTGAACCCTTTGGTGGGAATCATCAACACTGTGAGGTCTTTTCAGATGGAGCAGGAAATTACCAAGGTTCTCAACACACTCACAGAGAATAATGGAAGCTTCGGAAAAAACCACAAAAATTGAGACCAATCAAAGAGATGAGATTCCTTCGAACAGTTTTTGATTTTTCAGCGTTATTTTATCGGGTGATATGGTTGTTAGTAAGGATACCAGTCCTATGTTCCTAATAAACGACGATGAAGTGGCTAGATATGCCCTGACAGTTAGACGTTTGACCAATAATATTGGAACGATTAGAGAAAAAATATCAATCTTAGCTGTCAAGTTAGTAAGGTCAGTGAAAATAAGGTTTTGGTAGTCTTTTTGGACACGACCTCTTATTATAATTCTTCCCAAGCCTTGTTAAATCTTTCTATCCTTTTATCACTGTTTGCTTTGGCTTTATCTTTTTTGTCATCATTGTCAGTGCTTTGTCAGGAATCGTCATTCGCCCCTTCATTCGAAATTATGAAAAGCAGCGACGTTTTATCACCAATGCTGGTCATGCATTAAAGACACCGTTAGCTATTATTTCTGTTAATACGGAGCTACAGGAACTCATGACAGGGGAGAATGAATGGATCAAGTCAACTAATGACCAAGTGGCACGTTTGACTAATCTAATCAATTCTCTTGTGGCTTTATCTCGTCTGGAGGAGCAGCCGGACATTGTTCTTCAAGATGTGGATTTTTCCTATATTACAGAGGATGCAGCCGATGACTTTAAGGGACCTGTCGTCCGAGATGGCAAATCCTTCGTTATGGATATCACTCCAGATATCCATGTAAAATCCGAGGAAAAAATCTCTCTTTGAACTGGTAACTCTCCTAGTGGATAATGCTAACAAGTATTGTGATCCAGAAGGAACGGTTACGGTAAGACTTCGTCAGATTGGAAGAACGTGTAAAAGGGATCGTTTAGAAGTGTTAAATACCTATAAAGAAGGCAAGGAAGTTGATTATGGTAAGTTTTTGAGCGCTTTTATCGTATTGATGAGTCTCATAATAACAAAGAGCACAGTGGTTTCGGCATAGGTCTATCCATGGCGCAAAGCATGGTCAAATTATTTAAGGGGGCGAATCCTTGCCTCCTATAAAAATGACACCATCACCTTTACGGTCATCTTGTAAACATATTTTTTTAATATTTGACTAGGTGAAAATCCTAATTTATGATAAAATAGTAAGGATGAAGATTTAGTGTTTGCTTTGCAAAAAAGAAACCATTTTCTTATCCAAATCGTCAAAAGGAGAAGGTCAAATGAGTTCCTTTGCAACCTTTAAAATAATGGCAACTGATGGATTAGAAATGATAAATCTCAGCTAAGAATCAAATCAGAAATATAATAGTTAATAGGGAGAAATCATGGCAGAACCAAAATACAAACGTGTCCTCATTAAACTTTCAGGTGAAGCTCTAGCTGGTGAAAAAGGTGTTGGGATCGATCTTCCAACCGTCCAAGCTATAGCTAAAGAAATTGCTGAGGTAGCGGATTCAGGTATTCAAATTGCTCTAGTTATCGGTGGTGGTAACCTCTGGCGTGGAGAACCCGCAGCTGAAGCAGGAATGGATCGTGTTCAAGCTGACTATACTGGGATGCTTGGGACAACTATGAATGCTCTTGTTATGGCTGACAGTTTGAAACAATTGGGTGTCGATACACGTGTTCAAACAGCGATTGATATGAAATCTGTGGCTGAGCCTTATATTCGTGGCCGTGCCCTTCGTCACTTTGAAAAAGGGCGTATCGTTATTTTTGCAGCAGGGATTGGTTCACCATACTTTTCAACAGATACAACGGCAGCACTTCGTGCCGCTGAAATCGAATCCGATGCCATCCTTATGGCTAAAAATGGTGTCGATGGTGTCTACAATGATGACCCCCGTAAAAACGCTGATGCTGTCAAATTTGACAAATTGACACATGTAGAAGTTATCAAGCGTGGTTTGAAAATTATGGATGCCACAGCTTCTACCCTTTCAATGGATAATGACATTGATCTTGTTGTCTTTAATATGAACGAACCTGGAAATATCAAACGTGTTATTTTTGGTGAACAAATTGGGACAACTGTATCTAACAAAGCAGAATTACGTAAATAAGAAAGAGAGAACTCATGACAAACGCAATTATTGAAAAAGCAAAAGAACGTTTTGCCCACACACACGAGTCATTGGCCCGTGAATTCGGAGCTATCCGTGCAGGTCGTGCCAATGCATCACTTCTTGACCGCATCACTGTGGAATACTATGGTGCTCCAACACCGCTTAACCAATTGGCTTCAATCACTGTTCCTGAAGCACGTGTTCTTTTGATTTCACCATTTGATAAAGGATCAATCGCTGATATCGAACGTGCCATCAATGAATCTGACCTTGGTATCAACCCAGCTAACGATGGCTCTGTAATCCGCTTGGTTATCCCAGCACTTACAGAAGAAACTCGTAAAGAGTTAGCCAAAGAAGTGAAAAAAGTCGGTGAAAATGCTAAAATCGCTATCCGTAACATCCGTCGTGATGCTATGGATGAAGCTAAAAAGCAAGAAAAAGAAAAAGAAATTACAGAAGATCAATTGAAAACTTTGGAAAAAGATATCCAAAAAGCAACTGATGATGCTGTTAAGAAGATTGACAGCATGATAGCAGAAAAGGAAAAAGAACTTCTTACTGTTTAATCAATAGAAAAATTAAGGAGAGTGGGACAGAAAGCAAAAGAGCATGGAATATGTTAGCTTTCTTGTCCGACTCTATTTTTAGAGGAAAAAAGATGAATACACTACTTGGAACCATCATTACTGCACTAGTAACTGATGAAAATGATCGCTTTTACTTTGCACAAAAGGACGGTGTGACTTTTGCCTTGTCTAAAGAAGAAGGGGAACACGCCATTGGTGACATGGTGACAGGTTTCGCCTATACAGATAGTAAGCAAAAATTACGTCTGACTCAAAAGGAAATCAAAGCAACTCGTAATTCTTATGATTGGGGAGAGGTCACTGAAGTCCGTAAGGATTTGGGTGTCTTTGTAGATGTGGGAATTCCAGATAAGGAGATTGTTGTCTCTCTTGATGTTTTGCCGGAACTCAAAGAGCTTTGGCCTAAGAAAGGGCGATAAGCTCTATATCAAACTTGATGTTGATAAAAAAGACCGTATTTGGGGGCTTCCTGCTGAACCTGAGGTCTTTCAACGTATGTCTGGTCCTGCTTACGATAATATGCAAAACCAAAAATGGCCAGCCATTGCCTACCGTCTTAAACTGTCAGGAACCTTTGTTTATCTGCCAGAGAATAACATGCTTGGCTTCATCCATCCATCAGAACGTTATGCTGAGCCGCGCTTGGGTCAAGTCCTTGAAGCGCGTGTGATTGGGTTCAGAGAAGTTGACCGTACCCTCAATCTTTCTCTTAAACCACGTTCTTTTGAAATGCTTGAAAATGATGCACAGATGATTTTGACCTATTTAGAGAGTAACGGTGGCTTTATGACGCTTAATGACAAGTCATCACCAGCAGATATCAAGGCAACCTTCGGTATTTCTAAGGGACAATTTAAGAAAGCCCTAGGTGGTCTGATGAAGGCTAAAAAAATCAAACAAGATCAGTTTGGAACAGAGTTAATCGGTTAGGAGAAAGTATGAGAAAATCCTTTTATACTTGGTTGATGGCCCAGCGTAATCCAAAGTCCAATGAACCAGTAGCTATTTTAGCCGATTTGGCTTTTGAAGATTCAACCTTTCCTAAGCATACCGATGATTTTGAAGAAGTTAGTCGTTACTTGGAAGATCATGCTAGTTTCTCTTTCAATCTAGGCCAATTTGACCAGATTTGGGAAGACTATCTAGCACATTGATAGGGATAGGGCTTTACCATAGGTGTAACTGTTTTTTACAATTTTTTATTAAGTGGTTAGCATTTGAATTGAAATAAATTGTTACAATTTTTTTTACAAATATCTCAGATGTTTTTCAATAAATCAGGGTTGTTACAACTAGTTAGTAATTGCTTTAAAGTGCAGTAAGTCACCCAATTTTTTTGATGGAAAGTGTGGTATTATTGTATATGTTAAAATTGTTAAAAAAGGAATGAATTATACATGTTATCAAAATCTAAAACAACAAAGGCACTTCTTTACTCGACCGCAGCACTTTCACTTTTTGCTGCAAGTCATGTACATGCCGATGAAACTTCAAACTGGGTGGCACGTTCAGTAGATCAAATCAAGCAGATATCGCTGTAAGTGATAACCAACAAACTTATACAGTTCAATACGGTGATACTTTAGGTAGTATTGCTGAAGCAATGGGTATCGATGTGAATGTTTTGGCTAACATCAATCAAATCACAAACATTGATTTGATTTACCCTGGGACAGTCTTGACAGCAACATACAACGCCGATAATCAAGCAGTATCAGTTAAAGTTGAAACACCATCTTCAGAAACTTCTGACACACCTGTAGTAGCAGAATCTAACTTGACAACTAACGAAGTGACTGTAAATGGTCAATCTGTAGTTGCAGCGGATTTGACAGCTCCAGTTGAAACAGTAAGCACAACAGCTACTCAAGCACCTGCTAAAGAAGAATCAACACAAGTTGTTTCAGAAGTAACAGAGGCTATCGCATCAGCATCAGATACTCCAGCTTACGCAGATACTGAACAACCAGTTGCAGACGCTATTGATCATGTTACTTCATCAGCTGAAGAAACACTTGCAGAAGAGGAAGCTCCAGCAACTGAAACATCTGCACAAGCTGAAACAACTGAAGTAGCAGCAGCATCAGAAGCTGCATCAGATGCGCCAGCAGAACAACTAGCAGCTGCATCAGAGGCACCAGAGAGCTCAGAAGTGCCAGCAGAACAACTAGCAGCTGCATCAGAGGCACCAGAGAGCTCAGAAGCGCCAGCAGAACAACCAGCAGCTGCACCAGAGAGCTCAGAAGCGCCAGCAGAACAGCCAGCGGCAGAACCAGCAGCAACATCAGAAGCTGCATCAGAAGCTGTATCAGAAGCACCAGCTGTATCAGAAGTGCCAGCAGAACAACTAGCAGCTGCATCAGAGGCACCAGAGAGCTCAGAAGCGCCAGCAGAACAACCAGCAGCTGCACCAGAGAGCTCAGAAGCGCCAGCAGAACAACCAGCAGCAACATCAGAAGCTGCACCAGCTACATCAGAAGCTCCAGCAGAACAACTAGCAGCGACATCAGAAGCTGCATCAACTCCTAATACATATCCAGTTGGACAATGTACTTGGGGTGCGAAATCATTGGCTCCATGGGCTGGTAATAATTGGGGTAATGCTAAAGACTGGATTGCTAGTGCGCAAGCAGCTGGTCACTCAGTAGGTACAACTCCAGTAGCCGGTGCGATTGCGGTATGGCCAAATGATGGTGGTGGTTATGGTCACGTAGCTTATGTTACATCAGCATCAGGTGTAAATTCAATTCAAGTTATGGAATCGAACTATGCTGGTAACATGTTAATCGGTAACTACCGTGGTACATTTGATCCAACATCATCAGCGCATGGTGGTTCTGTATATTATATTTATCCATAATGAGTACAACAAAAGCGATTCGGATATTCTCGAATCGCTTTTATTTTATATAAATAATATATTCATCCTGAGAAAATAATGGTGTTTGAAAAAAATTCTAGACTAAGGGAAGTATTTTTATCCTTGTTAAGTTCATGTGACACCATTTATTTGGCGTTGAAAATCAACTTAAAAAAGGTAGAATGGTCTAGTAGATATTTTGGAGGAAATCATGTCTTATACGAATTTAAAGTTATTTGCTTTGTCGTCTAACCAAGAATTAGCAGCAACATCAGAAGCTGCATCAGAGGCACCAGCAACATCAGAAGCGCCAGCAAAACAACCAGCAGTGACATCAGAAGTGGCTTTAGAAGCCCCAGCAACTTCAGAGACACCAGCAACACAACCTGCATCAACGAATACACTTCCAACGGATCCACACCTTCAACCACAAGCTGAAGCTTTCCGTCAAGATGTAGCAGCACAATTCGGTCTTACTGATATCGGTGGTTACCGTGAAGGTGATCCACAAGACCATGGTCAAGGACTTGCCGTTGACGTTATGGTACCAGTTGGTTCAGAAGTTGGTAATCAAGTCGCTCAATATGCTGTAGACAATATCGCAAATGCAGGTATCTCATATGTCATCTACAGACAACATTTCTACGCACCAGTAGATAATATCTACGGACCAGCAAACACTTGGAACCAAATGCCTGACCGTGGTAGCATTACTGAAAACCACTATGACCACGTTCACATATCGTTCAATGCATAATTAAGAATTACAAAAAGTCACGCCTGCGTTTTTTTGATATAATGGATAAAAAGACGAAAGAAAGAGGAACTCTATTTGCAAGAGTATTCTGTTGAAATTACCCTAAATCACCCAGATGATGTCTTGTCACTTTTTGGGACCAATGAGCGCCATCTAAAACTTATTGAAGAAAACCTAAATGTTATCATTCATGCTCGAACAGAGCGTGTGCAGATCCTTGGGAGATGACAAAGAAAGTGTCGAATTGGCTCGCTTGACCATTCAAGCTCTCCTTGTTTTGGTGGAGCGTGGAATGCTAGTCAACACTTCAGATGTTGTCGCGGCCTTAACCATGGCTCAAGATGGTTCGATTGACAAGTTTGTCGCTTTATATGAAGAAGAGATTATCAAGGACAACAGTGGTAAGCCTATCCGAGTGAAGACTTTAGGACAAAAGGTTTATGTTGATAGCATTAAAAACCATGATGTGGTCTTTGGAATTGGTCCAGCTGGTACAGGTAAAACCTTTTTAGCGGTCACTCTTGCAGTCACAGCTCTTAAACGTGGTCAGGTTAAACGTATTGTTTTAACACGTCCGGCGGTTGAAGCAGGTGAAAGTCTTGGCTTTTTGCCTGGCGATCTCAAGGAAAAGGTAGATCCTTACCTTCGTCCCTGTTTATGATGCCCTTTATCAAATTCTTGGCAAAGAGCAGACGACTCGCCTCATGGAACGTGAAATTATTGAGATTGCCCCTCTTGCTTATATGCGTGGTCGTACCCTCGAAGATGCCTTTGTTATCCTTGATGAAGCACAAAATACAACCATCATGCAGATGAAGATGTTCTTGACCCGTCTTGGTTTTAATTCTAAGATGATTGTTAATGGAGATATGAGTCAGATTGACCTTCCACGTCGTGTTAAATCAGGCCTTGTCGATGCTATGGAGAAATTGAAGGGAATCAAGGCTATTGATTTTGTCCATTTCTCTGCTAGTGATGTCGTACGTCACCCAGTTGTTGCCGATATCATTAATGCTTATGAAAAAGATGCACCTAAGTTTAATCTTGAGGAAAAGTCAGAGGGATCAGACCAGGCTGAAGAAGTAGCATCAGGATTGACCGAATACCCAGTCATTGGTGCTGAGGATGTTAAAAAGTAAATAGATGAAAAGAGGTTTGAGAGTAAGTGTTTTCTACCTCTTTTGCTTTTCTAGTCAAGTAACAGATTTTCTCTCTATTTTTTTCTAAAATAGTACTAAAGAATAGGCTAATTTAGAGGAAAGAAGTATGACTAAAGCCCAAAATGAAAGGTTGCTATTATTTTGGTTCTAGGTCTTATGGTGATAGTCTTAATAGCTATTAGAGGTGGAAGGTTTTGGAAGTATCAAGAGAACCATATTATAGACGGTACCTATCAGATGGTAAAATAGGAAGCTACTTTGGCATATTCAGATGAGTTGGTAAATTGGACTAAGCGGGGGAGAAGAGATAATGATACCTTACATAAAGAGTTTATAGTTGTTGAGAATATGAAATCTCAATTTTATTCTCTTTCTTATGGGGATGGGGAACCTTTTATTTCACTAAAAGAATCTTGAGAAAAAGACTTATGAGAAAAGATCTAACGGCTTCGTAATAAATGTTTATGATATGGATGCCAATATTTTCTTCTTGAAGAGTTTTTGAGCGTTTGGATTCGAGTGAAGCTGATGACTTTCATTTGGGTTATGAAAATGCATATAAATTTGTACTAGAGTATAGATTTGATTGGCGAACTGAAAGTGATTATCTCAGCTGGCGTTGATAAGTAAACTGACCTAGTAGTTCTTTACTGTGTAGAATCATTGTCTAAAAAAATTATAAAAAGACTTACAGTCTTTATGATAATTGTCAAATACTATTTGGTCATTTATTTTAGTACAATAAAACAGTAGACCAATAAAAAAGGAGATTATTATAAACCAGCAAGAGTGGATTGAGTACTTGAATTAGTCAACGGTCATAAACCAACTCCGGCAGAGTTATATCAAGCTCAAGCAACTGGCGAGTTTATACTTGAGCGACCTAACATTTTAAGCTCAAATGAACAAGTGAGGGAACAAAGGCCGACTAAGCCAGCTTAACTTGTGATTGCTATGACACAATAGCCTCAGTTTGCCCAAACAGCAGCAACTTTCCAACAAGTAGTGTCCCCTAAAAGAGCTATGTTTAAGAAAACTAAGATTATTTTGGTATCAGTCTTAGGATCCTTGACAGCGATTTTACTTATCGTTGATGGTTACTCAATATGGCGTTACTAATCAGGTAAGATTGCGGATGGAACATACGAGGTAGTAGCCTATTCTTAACGTAATGATGATAAAGATAAGATGGTAGACGCTTTTGATGATGTTTACTTTTACTCTTTTGTAGAAGTTAAAAATAATAATTCTAGATACTATACTTATCTTGAAGACAATAAATCATCTTACGTTAGCTTGTTAGAGTATGAAAGTGATATCCCTCAGAAGTTTGATCCATGGAACAAGACTCAGACAGAGGTTTTAACGGTTGAAGAGTTTGAATCTACTACCAAAGATTTCGTGAAGAAACTGTCCAAGGATTATTCATTCTACACTAAAGATGCTGCTAAAGAAGCTGCTGAAGAATCTGTAAAATCATATAAGAAATCTCTAAAAGAAAAACGTACTTACGTCAAAACAGGAAACGAGTATACTCTGTCTATTTATGACAAGGATGGAGAACTTCAATCACGTGTTACTTATAAACGTATGAGTAAGTGAGACTCTGAGGAGCGCTGGGATGACTATAAGGATATAAGGATGCCATCAAAGATTATAAGAAAGATTTGAAAAAATATAGTGATCAATATGATAACTACAAGGATCACTTTGATTATGGTTATGGCAGTGATTCTGAATCAGGCTCTAACGATAGCGATAGTAGCAAAAAAAGGAATTGATAAAATCTAATCAGTTAATTTCATAAATAAGTAAAGTGGTATTAGAAAGAGACTTGAGTTTCTAATCTGGTATTGCTTTTCTTTGTATGAAAATAGTCAAATAGCTTAAAAGTCTCTTTTCTTGTAGAATGGAAAGATCAATAAAAAGGGGACTTTTATGAACAAAAAATGAGTGGTTAGATTATTTCAAAACAATCAATAATCGCAAACTAACCGAAGAAGAAATTCAACAAGCTAAAGCGAACGGTGAATTTATAGCCTCAGAGCCTGTGTCAGAGAATAGTCAGCCACAAGTTCAGGTGAGTGAGCCAGTAACTGAACAAGTGACACCAGTTGTGGCATCTAAAAAAGGCTTATCTAAGAAAGTTACAGTCGTTATTGCTTCTGTTATTGGAGCAGATGTAATAATTTCACTTTCTTTTGGTGGTTATGCTTATATCTACCTAGAGGGAGGTGAAATCTTAGAAGAAAATTATCGATATTATGATAAGGACAAAAAAAGATGATTGATGGTATGAAATTCTATGAGAAAAGTAAGTTAAAAGACGGTGATTTTGTTAAAGTTAAAGGCAATCAGTTGAAATTTTATGAATATACCTTGGCTGGTGAGGTTAACTTGGATTGTGATACTGAAAAAGCTTTCCGTTTTGACAACTGGTCTATAACGCTCGAACTAACAATATCTTTGGTCGATTATACAAAAGTCGTTGAGAAAGCTGTAGATAATCATTATAAGGTGGACGAACATACCACTAAATCTGATATCGACGATAGTAAAAAAGTTTATATTAAGTCTTATAAGGAATTTCATAAAGAGACAGTTCACTATAAGGTTAATGACGATAAAATCAATGTCCTTACCTATGATAAAAAAGGCAAACTTTCAGAAGAAAAATCTTTAAACGTCTAACAAAAGAAGAGAAAAAACTGGATTACGACTATGAGCGTGATGTTAGGGACGATAAAAAATTCTTTCATTCCTAGGTGAATATTAAAAGAGCAAAAATCAGCTAGTCTGGTTTTTTTAGTGTCCAAAACGTGCTATAATAAGATGTTATATCATCAGTGTTAGCCCATTTGTTAACACATGAAAGGAAATTAAAATGACAAAAACATTCTACATCACAACACCTATCTATTACCCATCTGGTAAATTACATATTGGTTCTGCTTATACAACTATTGCTTGTGACGTCTTGGCACGTTACAAACGTATGATGAACTATGATGTCTTCTACCTTACTGGGCTTGATGAACACGGCCAAAAGATTCAACAAAAGGCTGAGGAAGCAGGTATTACACCACAAGAGTATGTGGATGGTATGGCTGTTGGTGTTAAGGACCTCTGGCAACTTTTGGATATCTCATACGATAAATTCATCCGTACGACTGATGATTACCATGAAAAAGTTGTTGCTCAAGTTTTCGAGCGTCTCTTGGAAACAAGGAGATATCTACCTTGGTGAATACTCTGGTTGGTACTCAGTTTCAGACGAAGAATTCTTCACTGAAAGTCAGTTGGCAGAAGTTTACCGTGATGAGCAAGGGAATGTCATTGGTGGGGTAGCTCCATCAGGACATGAAGTAGAGCTTGTTTCTGAAGAATCATATTTCTTTAAGCTCAGTAACTACGCAGACCGTTTGACTGCCTTCTTTAAAGAACACCCAGAATTTATCCAACCTGATGGTCGTATGAATGAAATGCTTAAAAACTTCATTGAGCCAGGCTTGGAAGACTTGGCCGTGTCACGTACAACCTTCACTTGGGGAGTAAAAGTACCATCAGATCCAAAACACGTGGTTTATGTGTGGATTGATGCTCCTTATCAACTATATCACTGCCCTCGGTTATGGCCAGAATGAGCATGGTAATTTTGACCTTTTCTGGCAAAATGATAAAAACCACGAAATCATCCACATGATTGGTAAGGATATCCTTCGTTTCCACTCAATCTACTGGCCAATCATCCTTATGGCTCTTGATTTGCCATTGCCTACACGTCTTGTTGCCCACGGTTGGTTCGTCATGAAAGACGGTAAGATGTCTAAGTCTAAAGGTAATGTCATCTATCCAGAAATGTTGGTAGAGCGATTCGGTCTTGATCCCCTTCGTTACTACCTCATGCGTAGTCTTCCTGTCGGTTCAGATGGTACCTTCACGCCAGAAGACTATGTGGCCCGTATCAACTATGAGTTGGCTAATGACCTCGGAAACCTTCTTAATCGTACAGTTGCCATGATCAACAAGTATTTCGGTGGTCAAGTACCTGCCTATGTTGAAAACGTTACAAACTTTGATGCTGATTTGGCCAAGGTTGTGGCTGAAAATATCGAAGAGTTCCACAAACAAATGAATGCTGTGGACTTCCCACGCGCCCTAGATGCTGTGTGGAATATCATCTCACGTACCAATAAGTATATTGATGAAACAGCTCCTTGGGTACTCGCTAAAGAAGATGGTGACGAGGAACAATTGAGAGCAGTTATGGCTCACTTGGCAGCTAGTCTTCGTGTCGTTGCCCACCTCATCCAACCATTCATGATGACCACTTCAAATGCCATTATGGAACAGCTCGGATTGTCAGGAGCGTTTGACCTTGAAAATCTTGAACTTTCAGGATTCCCAGAAAATGTGACAGTCATTTCAAAAGGAACTCCAATCTTCCCACGTCTGGACATGGACGAAGAAATTGCCTACATCCAATCTCAAATGAACGCAGGCAAACCTCAAGAGAAGGAATGGAACCCAGAAGAGGTTGAACTTAAGTCTGAAAAAGACCAAATCAAATTTGATGACTTTGACAAGGTTGAAATCCGTGTCGCTGAAGTTAAAGAAGTAGAAAAAGTCGAAGGTTCAGACAAATTGCTTCGCTTCCGTCTTGACGCTGGTGACGGTGAAGATCGTCAAATCCTCTCAGGTATTGCTAAATTCTATCCAAACGAACAAGAATTGGTCGGCAAGAAACTTCAAGTCGTGGCTAATCTTAAACCACGTAAGATGATGAAGAAATATGTCAGCCAAGGTATGATTCTTTCCGCAGAACATGACGGCAAACTCACTGTCTTGACAGTAGATTCATCGGTTCCAAACGGAAGTGTGATTGGCTAACAGTAATTCTGTTTTATAGTATTTCCTTAAGTGGGAGTGGGAAAACGAATTGATTTTGAATGGTAAGCCTTCCGTTCCATTCCTTATTTTGATTTCGTTGTATACCCCTACTCACCTAAGAGTAATGAAAGAGATATTTTTATTAAAACGAGTTCAGTCGAACTCGTTTTTTTATACACTATATTTCAATAAATGTTTAATTTGTTCTACGTTTCCATCAGGTCCATAGGCATTAGGGTATCTGTTTAGTTTACTAATAGCATCAAGGTCTCCTTAGTGGTGGGGTAGTAAGCTATCTCGAATTTCTTCGATAAATGCTTGAATAATTGTAGATTGTTTTTGTTTATTGTTGGTTACAAAACCCAAAGTGTGCTTGGTACTATCCTTAAGTGGGATTAGGACAATCTGGTCCTTGATAAAACTGTTGACAATACCAAGGCCAGAAGCATAACTATCAGAGGAACATAGCAGATTCATGACACTGCCTCGGTCATTACTGTAGATAACTTGCTGGTCAGGCAGGACTTCCAGCGGATCCTCGGTGAGATGAATTCCAGAGCTTTCCTGACGAAAACGGACTTGTGGATATCCCTCTAAATCCTTGAGATTTAGAGATTTTTTCTTGGCTAAGGGATGTTGACGTCCCAAGAAAATCTTGGTTTTAAAGTCTCCAAGTGGAGTGAAAGTCAAATCCATGTGTTTGAAACTGCGCTCTAGGATGTGGACGTTATCTTCATTGAGATAAATAATCCCCAAGTCACTTTCGAAACTCTCTACGCTCTTGAGAATCTTTCTAGTTGTTGTTTCGATTAATTGAAATTCTTGATAATCACTACGGAAACGTTTGGCAATATGAGCCATGGGAAGTGACAAAAAATCATAGTGGTGACTGGCAATGGTGAACGATTTCTTAAAGGACTTGTGATAGCGTCCTTTTAGTAGATCCAGCTCCCTAAGGATACGTTTGGCGTATTTTAGAAAATCATGGCCATCATCAGTCAGTTTGGCTCCCGTATTGGAGCGCTCAAAGAGTAGAACTCCCAGTTCTTCCTCTAAATCACGAATGGATGCTGAAAGATTGGGTTGGGTCAAAAAAAGCTTCTTAGCAGCCTTACTAAATGATCCTGTTTCAGAGATAGCAAGGAATATAGCGACATTGCTTTTTGAAAATTCATGAAACTTTAAAATATGATTGTGACCTATATTATAACAAAATGAGAAGTCTAATATCAGTAAAATCCTGATAGGAATAGATGAAGACCTGATATGAAATTTTTATAAAGTCAGGTCTTATAGGAGTACTGATGGAATGCTGTATAAAGTGTCACAAGGCTAATCGCTCCAATTTCCAATTTTTAGGACGAATGAGGCAGAGTACTATGGTAATCAGTAGTAACCAGAGAATGAAATACCAGATACTTGTAGCTGGAGCAGCCTGTGTCGCTTGTGACAGAAGGAAACTAGTAAAAATAACCAAAAAGTGCAGAACAATAGTCCATCAGAGGATGCCAGTACGTAGATAAATAGCGGAAAAGAATATACCGATAGCTGAGGCATAGTAAACTTGAACAAGGGTTGCGTCTAAAGGTTGGTGGGTGAGATTTTCTAGGACAGTTTCAATCCAAAAAAATCAGGATGATAAGACAGACGGCCGTCTAACACATGTTTTGGAGATCTAATCCCATTTTGGAAGGCGAGTTTAAGGGAGAGTACTTTTTTAAATGGAGAGGGAAAGAAAATAAAGCAGTACCTGCAAATAGATCTATCAGAAGGCGGACTAAATCTTTTCTTAACAGGTGGTATGTTTTGAGAGTAGCTATTTTAGCTGATACTCTTCTAGAAAATAGTATTTTGTACGCAGTGTGACGATTTGCACAAAAGCTAGAGGGAAAGCTTTTTAGATTGACTGACTATCAATCACAAGATACTCTTTGATAGAAACCATTTTGTACCAACACGGTTTTGCGTTTGTTGGTATTGAACTGCACCTAGGGAAATTGTGGTTCAATGTTAGTAAATCAGGATTTTGGATGGTGATTATCCAAATCTAAAAATTGTTTTATCTTGTTATTGACTAAAGGAAGTAAGTCCTTGATGAGAATTAGGAACTAGAGGGTAAGAAGCATATTGGAATGGTGTTTTAGAGATGGAATTTGACTAGATGTTTGTGAGAGCATCTGTCTATGCTACATTGACTATTTTCAATGGTCGTGTGGGATAGAGACTGTTTTCGAGTTTTAATTTCAGGGTAGATTGGGGATTTACCTCTAGAAATTGAAAAGAGTTCAAATGGATTGATCGGCACTTGTATCTTAAAGTAGGTAATACACCTATGAACCTAAGTTTCCATACAGCAGGGAGCAAGTCTCAGTTTGAATGGGGGATGCATCTAGAGTAATCTAGATGCTTTTTTTTATTTTATGTACATTTTTATGCGAATACGTAATAGAGTGTATAAAGGAGGGAGTCATGTTAATCGCTAAAAATCAGAAAGGGCTCTTGGTTTCGGCTCTTGAAAATGGGTTGAATCGTGAGGAAACTTATAGGTGCCCTGGCTGTCAAGGAATTGTATTGTTGAGACAGGGAAAGGTGATATGCCCGCATTTTGCCCATAAATCTTTGCAGGATTGTCAGTTTTTCTCAGAAAATGAATCGGCCCAACATTTATCCCTAAAAGCCACTGTGTATCAATCCCTGGACAATCATGGTGAAAGAGTTTGTATTGAAAAGGTTCTGCCTGAGTTAGGTCAGATTGCGGATTTATTCGTTGGAGATTCCTTAGCCTTGGAAGTCCAGTGTTCTCGTTTATCACAGAAACGTTTAAGAGAGCGGACTTTAGCTTACCATCAAATAGGTTACGAGGTACGATGGCTTTTGGGGCAAGAACTGTGGTTGGGACAGCGTTTAACAGATCTACAGCGTGATTTTCTTTATTTTACAACTAAGATAGGTTTCCACCTTTGGGAACTTGATTGGGAGAGGGAAGAGATTAGACTTAAGTATCTCATCTATGAGGATATTTTTGGGAGAGTTTATTACTTAACTAAGACCTGGTCTTTAATAGAAAATCTCATGACCATATTACGTTTTCCTTATCAGGCCAGAAAGGTGGAGACTTATCAAGTGACTCAGCGAAAGAAAGTCTCACATGTTATTCAACGGGAATTAATGGGGAAAAATCCAAGATGGATGAGAAGGCAGGAGGAGGCTTATCTTAAGGGGATGAATTTGTTAAGTTTGTCCGATCAGGATTTTTTTCCACAAGTGCGGTTTCCTGAGTCTAAGCATGGATTTGTCCAAATTAGATTATCTATTGATGGTTTTGAAAAGCTTTTCATGCAGTATTATCGAAAAAGGGATTTTTCTTACAAGCAAACCCTGTGCCCTCCCAACTTTTATGCTAAAATAGTAAAGAATAGATACAATTAAGGAGAATATTATGTCAGACAATCGTGCTCATTTAGAAGAGAAATACACATGGGATTTGACGACCATTTTTGCGACAGATGCAGATTGGGAGACTGAATATGAAAGCATTGTTCAGGATTTGAAGAAGGCTAGTTCCTTTGCTGGTCACCTCTTGGACTCAGCCAAGAATTTGCTTGAGGCAACAGAACTTTATATGAGTCTTATGCGTCGCTTGGAGAAAATCTATGTCTATGCGTCAATGAAAAATGACCAAGATACAACAGTAGGTCTTTACCAAGAGTACAATGCCAAAGCCTCAAACCTATACTCACAGTTGAGTGAAGCCTTTGCCTACTTTGAGCCTGAATTTATGGCTTTGGAAGCTGAAAAATTAGTATCCTTCAAAGAACAAGAGCCAGGTCTTGGACTTTATGACCACTATTTCGAACGTCTTTTGGCAAACAAAGACCACGTTCTTTCTCAAGAAGCAGAAGAGCTCTTGGCAGCAGCCGGTGATATTTTTCAACGGCCCAACGGATACCTTCAACGTCTTGGATAATGCTGATATCCTCTTCCCATGGGTATCGGATGGTCAAGGGGATGTGATTGAGTTGACACATGGTAACTTTACCACCCTCATGGAATCTAAGAACCGTGACGTTCGTAAGGGAGCTTATGAAGCGATGTACGGTACTTATGAGCAGTTCCAACATACTTATGCACAAACACTCCAAGGCGTTGTCAAGGTTCACAATTACCAAGCCAAAGTTCGTCACTATAATTCAGCACGTCATGCAGCACTTGCGGCTAACTTTATTCCAGAGAGTGTTTATGACTCACTCTTGGAATCAGTGAACAAGCATTTGCCACTTTTGCACCGTTACCTTGATTTGCGTAAGAAGGTCTTGGGGCTTGATAAGCTTAAGATGTATGATGTTTATACACCACTTTCTGAGACTGAAACTGCTCTTACTTATGAAGAGCCCTCAAGAAAGCAGAAGAAGTCTTGGCAATCTTTGGTGAAGAGTATAGTAAAGGGGTTCATGCAGCCTTTACGGAACGTTGGATTGACGTTCACCCTAACAAAGGAAAACGTTCAGGTGCCTACTCAGGTGGTGCTTATGATACCAATGCCTTCATGCTTTTGAACTGGCAAGATACTTTGGACAATCTCTTTACCTTGGTTCACGAGACTGGCCACAGTTTGCATTCAACGTTCACACGGCAGACTCAACCATATGTTTACGGAGATTACCCAATCTTCTTGGCGGAAATTGCGTCTACAACCAATGAAAATATCTTGACAGAAACGCTTCTTAAAGAGGTCAAAGATGACAAGACACGTTTTGCTATTCTTAACCACTATCTGGATGGTTTCAAGGGAACTGTCTTCCGTCAAACACAATTTGCCGAGTTTGAACATGCTATTCATGAGGCAGATGCATCTGGTCAAATCTTGACAGCGGACTTCATGAATAAGCTTTACGCAGACCTCAATGAGAAATACTATAACCTTAAAGCTGAAGATAACTACGAAATTCAGTTTGAGTGGGAACGTATTCCGCATTTCTACATGAACTACTATGTCTACCAATACGCTACAGGATTTGCTGCGGCAAGCTACTTGGCTGAAAAAATTGTTCACGGTACTGAAGAAGATAAAGAAGCTTACCTTACTTACCTTAAGGCAGGAAGCTCAGACTATCCTTTGGAAGTCATCAAGAAAGCTGGTGTTGATATGACCAACACTGACTACTTGGATGCAGCTTTCAAGGTTTTCGAAGACCGCTTAGTTGAATTGGAAGCCTTGGTTGAAAAAGGTGTTCATCTTTCTTAAAAAGAAGTCAGTATACTATATTGAGAGAATCATTCTGGAAAAGAGTGGTTCTTTTTTAGGTTTAAGAGTGGCTGTCTTAAATGTAGGTTTTTACAATTTATTGACTGGGAATGTCAAAAAAGATGTTTCTATTAATCTAAATCTCTAGCACTCGCTAGGGATTTTTTATATAATAAAACACATGGTTAAATCATATAGTAAAAATGCAAATCACAACATGCGTCGTCCTGTAGTAAACAAGGATATCGTGGACTACATGCGAACGCATCTTAAGGAGAGTACAGGGCACTTGGCTGAACTGGAGGTCTTTGCTCGTAAGGAAAATATTCCAATTATCCAGCACGAAGTAGTTGCATATTTCCGATTTTTGTTGCAGACCTTGCAGCCTAAGAAATCTTGAGGTAGGAACAGCTATTGGTTTTTCAGCCCTTCTTATGGCTGAGTATGCACCTGATGCTCAGATTACGACGGTTGATCGTAATGAAGAAATGATTAGCTTTGCCAAGGAAAATCTAGTAAGTATGACAGTCGCAAACAAATTACCTTGGTCGAAGGAGATGCTGCCGAGGTATTGCAAGACTTAGACACTGATTATGATTTTGTCTTTATGGACTCAGCCAAGTCTAAATATATCGTCTTTCTGCCTGAAATCCTAAAACGTCTTACAGTTGGTGGTGTCATTGTTCTTTGATGATATCTTCCAAGGGGGCGATATTGCCAAAGACATCATGGAGGTTCGTCGTGGTCAGCGTACGATTTATCGTGGCTTGCATCGTCCTTTTTGATGCGACTTTAGATAACCCTGGTTTGACTGCTAGTTTATCCCTATGAGTGACGGACTTCTTATGCTTCGGAAAAATTCTGAAAATATTATCTTACCAGATTAAGCATTATTTAAGTAAGTGTGGTATAATAACAGAGATTATTGACAATTTAAGGAGTAGATAGAATGGCTAAAGAAAATGAAAACCTTGAGTCAACAGAAGAAACTGTTGAAGAGGTTGTAGCAGACAAAGACGCAGAACAAGAGCAACTTGATCGTCAAAAAGAAGAAGAGGAAAGCATTGCCCTCGCCAGTGAAAAAGCGAAAGAAAAAGCTAAACGTGCTAAAACTAAGAAAACTCGTGATGCTGTTAAAACAAGTTCAGGTGCTCCCTTCCTCCGAGGTCTTGTCCTTGTAGCTGTTTCAGCCCTTGTTGGTGCTGGTGCTATGTATGTTTCTCTAGGTAACAAAACAACTGAAGAAACAACTTTGGTATCTATGAAAGGTGATACTGTTACTGTCGGTGATGTTTTTGATTCACTTAAAGGTAGCAGCCAAACACAACAAAGTGTTTTGAGTGCAACTTTGCAAAAGGTTCTTGAAAAAGAATATGGTAGCAAGGTCAGCAAAGAAGACGTTGACAAAGCCTATAAACAAGCTTCAGAACAATACGGAGATCAATTTTCACAAGTGCTACTTGCAGCCTATGGTCAAACAGAAGAGTCATACCGTACTCAAATCCGTACACAAAAATTGGTTGAGTACGCTGTTAACAAGCCGCACAAGAAAGATTTGACGGAAGCAAATTACAAGGCTGCCTATGATAACTACACACCGAATACAGAGGTGCAAGTGGTTTCAACTACTGATAAAGCAGTGGCAGATAAAGTAGACTCTGAAGCTAAGGCAGAAGGAGCAGACTTCTCGAAAGTTGCTAAAGATAACAGCTTGGAAGTGACTTCTAAGACAGTTAACTCAGCTTCTCAAGACTTTCCAGCAGATGTTTTGACAGCAGCCTTTAAACAAGATGCTAATGCCGTTTCTGACGTAGTGACTGTTTCAAACAGCTCAACTGGTGCTGCAACTTACTACATCGTCAAAACTGTTTCAAAATCTGAGAAAAAAATGCAGATTGGAAAAACTATAAAGGATGATTTGACTAAGGTTATCATCAATGGTAAGAAAGCTGATACTAATTTCACTAACTCAGTAATTGCCAAGGTTCTTAAAAAATATAATGTTAAAGTTGTAGACAAGGCCTTTAGCGCAATTCTTGACCAGTATGTGACTGGTTCTGGGGCTTCATCAAGTTCATCATCAAGCTCTAGCAAATAAATCATAAGAAAAAGTTGATAATGTTGTTATCAACTTGACCTAAGACCTAAAACACGTTAAAATGGAAAGTAACAAAGAGTTTTAATGTTAGGAAACTCTGAGTCTTCCCTTTGAGAAAGGTAATCATTGATTCGGATACAGAAAAGTGGCGGTCGCTGCGAGCCATGGACGGATGAGATTACTTGCTACTCAAAGTTCACAATTAAAGACAAATAAGAATGACAAGTTCATTGAATGAAGGTGGTACCGCGGTTCACGTCGCCCTTCGTTTAGTGGATTTGTCTTTTATTCTTTTAGTATTTTCTAATTGGTATAAATTAAGAAATAATTAAGGAGAAATAATGAAACAACTTACTTCAGCACAAATTCGCCAAATGTGGCTTGATTTCTGGAAATCAAAAGGTCATGCTGTTGAACCATCAGCTAACTTGGTTCCAGTTAACGACCCAACTCTTCTTTGGATTAACTCAGGGGTTGCCACTTTGAAAAAATACTTTGATGGCTCTGTGATTCCTGAAAATCCACGTATCACTAACTCACAAAAGGCTATCCGTACCAATGATATCGAAAACGTTGGTAAGACGGCTCGTCACCACACGATGTTTGAAATGCTTGGTAACTTCTCAGTTGGTGACTACTTCCGTGATGAAGCCATCGAATGGGGTTATGAGCTTTTGACAAGCCCAGAGTGGTTTGATTTTCCAAAAGACAAACTTTACATGACTTACTACCCAGATGATAAAGATTCATACAACCGTTGGATTGCTTGCGGTGTTGAACCAAGTCACTGATTCCAATCGAAGATAATTTCTGGGAAATCGGTGCAGGTCCTTCTGGACCAGATACTGAGATCTTCTTTGATCGTGGAGAAGAATTTGACCCTGACAATATTGGTATCGCTTGCTTGAAGAAGATATTGAAAACGACCGTTACATTGAAATTTGGAACATCGTTTTGTCACAATTCAACGCAGATCCAGCTGTTCCACGTTCAGAATATAAGGAACTTCCTAATAAAAACATTGATACGGGCGCAGGTCTTGAACGTCTTGTAGCCGTAATGCAAGGGGCTAAAACAAACTTTGAAACAGACCTCTTCATGCCTATCATTCGTGAAATCGAAAAAATGTCTGGTAACTTATGATCCAGATGGTGACACATTGAGCTTCAAAGTTATCGCAGACCACATACGTTCATTGGCATTTGCCATTGGTGATGGTGCCCTTCCAGGTAATGAAGGTCGTGGTTATGTCCTTCGTCGTCTTCTCCGTCGTGCCGTAATGCACGGCCGTCGTCTCGGCATTTCTGATGCTTTCTTGTACAAACTTGTTCCAACTGTTGGTCAAATCATGGAAAGCTATTACCCAGAAGTTCTTGAGAAGAAAAACTTTATCGAAAAAATCGTTAAACGTGAAGAAGAAACCTTTGCACGTACTATCGATGCAGGTTCAAGCATGCTTGACGAGCTTCTTGCTAACCTTAAGAAATCTGGTAAAGATACGCTTGAAGGTAAAGACATCTTCAAACTTTATGATACTTACGGATTCCCAGTGGAATTGACAGAAGAGTTGGCTGAAGATGAAGGCTTCAAGATTGACCATGAAGGTTTTAAAGCAGCCATGAAAGAACAACAAGAACGTGCGCGTGCTAGCGTAGTTAAAGGTGGGTTCTATGGGTATGCAAAATGAAACCCTCGCAAACATCACTGAACCATCTGAGTTCTTGTATGAAGCGGAAACTGCAGAAAGCCGTTTGAGCGTAATCGTTGCTGATGATGCTCGTCATGATAGTGTAAATTCTGGTCAAGCTCTCCTTGTCTTTGAACAAACACCATTCTACGCTGAAATGGGTGGACAAGTAGCAGACCACGGTACGATCTCAGATGCAGCTGGTACAGTCGTTGCGCGTGTTGTTGACGTTCAACGTGCGCCAAATGGACAAGCACTTCACACTGTTGAGGTTGAAGGTGAACTTGTTGTAGGTGCTAACTACAAACTTGAAATTGACCACTCACGTCGTCACCGTGTTATGAAAGAACCACACAGCAACTCACCTCTTGCATGCTGCTCTTCATAATATTGTTGGTGATCATGCTGTTCCAAGCTGGTTCTCTTAATGAACAAGAATTCTTGCGTTTCGACTTCACTCACTTTGAGGCTGTAACTCCAGAAGAATTGCGTGCTATCGAAGAACAAGTCAACGAAGAAATCTGGAAAGCAACTCCAGTAACAACTATTGAAACAGACATTGACACTGCTAAATCAATGGGAGCTATGGCCCTCTTTGGCGAAAAATATGGTAAGCGTGTTCGTGTCGTTTCAATCGGTGACTACTCTGTTGAGCTTTGTGGTGGTACGCACGTTGCCAACACTGCTGAAATCGGTATGTTCAAGATTGTCAAAGAAGAAGGTATCGGTTCAGGAACACGTCGTATCTTGGCAGTGACATCACGTGAAGCTTACCTTGCTTACCGTGAAGAAGAAGATGCTCTCAAATCAATCGCAGCAACACTTAAGGCACCACAATTGAAAGAAGTACCTAACAAGGTTGCTAGCCTTCAAGAGCAGTTGCATGCCCTTCAAAAAGAAAATGCTGCTCTTAAAGAAAAAGCAGCAGCTGCAGCAGCTGGTGATGTCTTCAAAGACGTTAAAGAAGCTAACGGTGTTCGTTACATCGCTAGCCAAGTAGAAGTTTCTGATGCAGGTGCCCTTCGTACCTTTTGCTGACCAATGGAAACAAGCAGACTACTCTGACGTCCTTGTCCTTGCAGCTCACATTAGAGAAAAAGTTAATGTCCTTGTAGCAAGTAAGTCTGAAAACGTTCACGCAGGTAATCTTATCAAGGTTCTCGCACCAATCGTATCAGGTCGTGGTGGTGGTAAACCAGATATGGCCATGGCCGGTGGTAGCGATGCTAACAGTATCCAAGATCTTCTTTCAGCAGTAGCAGAACAGCTTTAAGATGTGATACAATAAAAGAAACTTGAAAAGGTAGGATGAAAATCCTATCTTTTTTCTTAAAAAAATTAGTAATAATATTGAAATAATTGTAAAAAAATATTTCAAAGGGGTATAATAAAAGTGTGAAAACGGTTCCTATTTTTTTATCAAACAGCCTAGAAAGTGAGAGTGATCAAAAAGAGAAAGGCATATGTTTTTAAGGAACGTCAACGTTACTCAATACGTAAATATTCTTTTGGAGCTACATCAGTCTTTATTGGTGCAAGTTTGATGCTTGGTGGACATGTTTTGGCTCAGGAACAAGCCAATAGCGTAAGTTCCAGCAAGGACTATGAAGTTATTGTAAATAATTCTGAAGCACCACAATTTGAGCAGGCAACTTAGGAAGCTGTTACCGATGTTCTCAATGAACCTGTGTCAAAATCGGAAGCACCAAGACCTAATCTTACCAGCAGTGAAGTTGCTTCTGTTTCTAAATCAGAGGTGGCTAGCCCACGTTCTGAAGCGACGTCAGTGGCTAGTTCAGAAGTGGCAAGTGAAATTGACCGTTCAGCGACTTCAGAAGTTGCTGAAGCTAGACCTACTGACCGTGAAGCTGTCGATACTAGTCTTCGGACTGTCTCAACTAATGCTAGTCATCCTGGTGCAGATGGTCTAGTGACTGCTGATGTTTCTCTTGATATCCCATCAAACGGTACGTTTTATTTCCGTCGTACAACTGAAATTCGTACAGCTCCAGTCATGGATATCAAACCTACTTTTGTCTTTAGTTCAGGCGACCATGTTATCTATGACAAGGTCTTGAAGAGAGACAATCACCAATGGATTTCTTATGTGTCATACAATGGTACTCGTCGTTATGTCGACCTAGGTGCTGTTGCAGAGGCTGTAGCTAAACCAAGAGGCGATATCGCTATTGAAAGTCATGACAATGGTGACTTTAGCGTGGTTATCAGTAATGTTTCAGATCAAAACGGTGTCCTAGGGGTATCTGTTCCAATCTGGTCTGAAAGGAATGGCCAAGATGACATCATTTGGTACAATGCGACTCGTCTTAATAATCGTAACTACAAGGTTAATGTCGGTCTAAGTGACCACAAGAATGAACGTGGTCTCTACAATGTACATCTTTACTTTGTTGAAACTAATGGTAAATTAGTTGGTGTGGGTGGCACAACTCACACAGTTCCTGCCAAGGTTGAAGAAACTCATATAACTACTGGCCATAGCCTTCCTGACTCAGGAACTTATACCTTCAAAGAACGCTCTAGCATTAAAGCAGAACCAAGTGTAGCAAGCCCAGAGTTGGCTTACTATGATACTGGTATGTCCGTTAACTATGACATAGTGGTGACTGCAGATGGTCATACATGGCTCTCTTATGTTAGTCGTGGAGGTAACCGCCGTTACATTGCTATTGATGGTAAGGCAACAGCAGTTGCTCATCAGCAAGCCCAAGCCTAACGATAACTGGAACCTATACCTTTACAAAACCTAGCTCTATTAAGGATCAACCAAGTGTTGCTAGCCCAGAGTTAGCCTACTATGATAAGGTCATGTCCGTTCGCTATGACAAGGTCCTAACAGCTGATGGCCACACCTGGTTATCTTATGTAACCTATAGCGGTTTAAGACGCTATGTGGATATTTCTTAAGAGTTGTAACATCACTCTCTTTAACTAGTACGAAAAAGATTGCTATTTGTTTAGTAATCTTTTTACTTTTGATTTTTTGAAAATAACGAATATATAAATATAAGTCGGTCATTTTTGTCGATTATGACGAAAATCGGATAGTTTATGAGTTTATGATTTAAGTGGGAACAAGTCAAAAAAATGGTATACTAGTGGGCAAGTGAGAAATATTTAGTAATATTCTGTAAAACACTTGTAATGTTTGTCACCTAGCGTTACAATCAACCTGTAACATCAATTCGATAGGGAGAATAATTGATATGAAACGAGAAAAATTTTTACACGAACAACAACGTTTTTTCCAATTCGTAAATATTCATTTGGGGTTGCACATCAGTTCTTTTAGGAGCTAGTTTGGTCTTTGCGAGCCAAGCTTTGGCTGACGAACACCACGAAGTAGCAACAACCTCAGATACCATTTTGCGTGCGACTTCAGATAGTGATGCTATGACAGCGACTGATATTTTCAGTGGCGTAGCAACAGATGGAGTAGCGTCAAGTAATAAAGCAAGCCAAGTCTCAACAACTAGCCAAACCGCCAGTGAAACTGCCACTAGCGAGGCTACGAGTGAAGTGAGTGCTAGTTCTCACAAGTAGCAGATAAAACTTCTGAATCAACAGTTGCCAGCTCAGAAGCCACAAGTGGTACAAATACTTCGTCTGAAACAGCTACTAACTTTGATGTATCTGCCTTAACGAGAGCAGCTGTCAATACTAGTTTGGTGAGCCAACTGGATACAACTACAGCAAGCGGCCTTCTAAGCCAAGGAACTTATGTCTACAAGGAGCGTACAGAAATAAAGAATCAACCGAAGGTTTCTGCTAAGGCTGAATTCTATGTGAATCCAGGGGACAGCGTCTTTTACGATCAAGTCGTGACAGCTGATGGTTACCAATGGATTAGCTACAAATCATACTCTGGTGTGCGTTGTTATGCTCCGGTGGAAGCTGGTAGTGGTGACGGTAATAGTGGTAATGGTAATAGGAATCCTTCTAATGACGCTCAGGCCACAACAGGTGCTTTAAACATCCCAGCGACAGGAACTTTCTACTTTACACGTGATACAGATATTAAGAAGGAACCAAAAGCAGACCTCAAACCCACTTTTGTTTTTGGCAAGGGAGAGCATGTCATCTATGATAAGGTTTTGACAGCCGATGGCCGCACATGGCTCTCATACATGACAATGAGTGGTGCTCGTCGTTACGTCAATATTGCTTAATGAGATAAAGAATCTGGTTAGACAATGTGTCCAGCCTTTTTTGATAGCCTCTCTTTATCAGATGATTGAATTTTTCAATTTTTGTGATGTCTTTTGGAGTGCTATAATGGTTAACATAGAATCGAGGTTATTATGAAAATTGCATTGGTACAGATGGATGTTGCTCACGGAAAGCCTGTGGAAAATAAAAAGCACGTGAAAGAGATGTTGGAAAGAGCACTTGTTGCTAATCCCGATGTCATTGTACTTCCTGAAATGTGGAATACAGGATACGCTTTAGATGAACTGGATGGGCTTGCAGATAAGGAAGGTTTGGAATCTCAAGAATTCTTGTCTCAGTTTGCCAGAGAACATGCTGTGGCTATTCTCGGAGGGTCTGTTGCTATTGAGAGAGACGGAAAATTCTACAATACGACTTATGTTTACAACAAGTCTGGGACCTAATCAATATCTACAGTAAGGTCCATCTCTTTGGTCTTATGGCAGAGGACCAGTATATGTCTGCAGGGTCTTCGGAGTCTGTATTTGAGCTTGATGGTGTGACAGCTACTAGTGTCATTTGTTATGATATTCGTTTTCCTGAGTGGGTGCGAACACAGATGGCACAAGGGGCCAAGGTACTTTTTGTGGTAGCGCAGTGGCCAGAACCTCGTGTGCAACAATGGGAGATTTTGTTAAAGGCGCGTGCGGTTGAAAATCAAGCTTTTGTAGTTGCCGTTAACCGTGTCGGAGCAGGACCAGATCCAGATGATGTCTTTTCAGGGCATTCTATGATTATAGATCCACTAGGAAATGTAGTCTTGCAGGCTAAGGAATATGAGGAGGGCATTTTTACGGCTGAGATTAATCTTGAAGAGGTGGACCGAGTGCGAGGTCAAATTCCCGTTTTTGAGGACCGTCGCACGGACTTGTATTCATTAAGGGAGCTTTTATGTTATTTGAAGAATCGGATTTATTGAAAGAATTGCCAGAACAGTTTTTTGCAGGGTTGGTTGCTAAGGTGAATGCCAAGGTGGCAGAAGGAGCAGATATTATCAATCTTGGTCAGGGCAATCCCGACCAACCGACCTATGACCATATTGTTGAGGCCTTGCGTGTCTCAGCGAAAAATCCTGCCAGTCACAAGTATTCGCAGTTTCGTGGCAATCGTCCTTTTAAGGAAGCAGCTGCTAGTTTTTACAAGAACCATTATGGGGTTGATTTGGATTCGGAGCGTGAGATTTGTGTCATGGGTGGAGCTAAAATTGGACTAGTGGAATTGCCTCTAGCTTTGATGAATCCTGGTGAGCTCCTGCTCTTACCTGATCCAGGTTATCCTGATTACTTGTCAGGAGTGAGTCTAGGACGTGTAGCCTATGAGACCTTTCCTTTGACGGCTGAAAATGATTTTCTTGCCAGATTTGGATGCCATTCCTGAAGAGACAGCTCGTCGTGCTAAGTTTATCTATATCAATTATCCGAATAATCCTACGGGGGCTGTAGCGACAAAGGCTTTTTATGAAAAGTTGGTTGCTTGGGCTAAGACCTACGAAGTAGGGAGTGGTGAGTGATTTGGCTTACGGGGCTTTGGGGTATCAGGGTTATGAGAATCCTAGTTTTTTGGCAACTCCTGGTGCCAAGGATGTAGGCATTGAGTTTTATACTTTCTCAAAAACCTTCAATATGGCTGGTTGGCGTTTGGCCTTTGCGGGTGGAAATGCTGAAATGATTGAAGCCTTGAATCTGATTCAAGACCATCTTTTTGTGGGGATTTTTCCCGCTTTGCAGGAAGCTGGGATTGCAGCTCTCTTAGATCCTAAATCTGAAGAGGCAGTGGCCCAACTAAATGCGGTTTATGATAGCCGTCGAGATGCTTTTGTTCAGGCAGCTGCTAATATTGGCTGGCAAGCCTTTCCATCCAGAGGTTCCTTTTATGCTTGGATGCCTGTACCTAAGGGCTATACCAGTGAAAGTTTTGCAGATCTTTTGCTTGAGAAGGTCCATGTTGCTGTGGCACCAGGTAAAGGATTTGGTCCTGCGGGTGATGCTTATGTTCGTATTGGGCTTTTGGTAGAGCCAGAGCGTCTGGTCGAAGCGGTCGATCGTATTGCCAACTTGCATTTATTTAATAACTAGATAGCAATTATGAAAACAAGCAGTTAAAAAATACTGCTTGTTTTTTCATGTTTTTGCATTTCCCTCTTGACAAATGAATAAAAATACAATAAACTAGTTACATATTTATTCAAAAAGGAGTGCATAAATGAAAGTTTCAATCGTTGGTATCACTGGTTATAGTGGTTTAGAGTTAGTTAAAATTTTGAATAATCATAAAAAAGTGGAACTTGTTTCTATTCACGCAACCAAGGAAGTGGGCCGACGATTGTCTGATGTGTACCCTATCTGGCAGGTGTTTGTGATTTAAAATAGAATATTTTGATGCGCAAGAGATTATAGAAAAGGCAGACTTAGTCTTCTTTGCTACACCTTCTGGAGTTGCTAGTTCGCTAGCAGAGGAATTTGTTCAGGCTGATTTTCCTATTATTGATTTGTTGGTGATCATCGCTTGCCGGCAGATGTTTATCAAGGATGGTATAAAAAATCACCTGCCAAGCAGAGTGTTTTGAATAAATTTACATACGCATTATCAGAATATACAGATGTGAAGGATAAGAAATTTATTGCCAATCCTGGATGCTATGCGACAGCGACAGAGTTAGCCCTGATTCCTTTGGTGGCAGCCGGTCTTATTGAGACTGATAGTATCATTGTAGATGCCAAGTCTGGTTTAACTGGTGCGGGTAAGGCTTTGAGTGAGTCTAGTCATTTTGTTAATGTTCACGATAATTACGTGACTTATAAACTCAATCATCATCAGCATATTCCAGAGATTGTACAAACTTTGCAGGCTTTTGATGCTGATATGCCTGAGATTCAGTTTTCAACGTCGCTTTTACCGGTTAATCGTGGAATCATGGCTACGGTTTATTGCAAATTGAAGAAGGACGTAGCTGTCTCTGATATCGCTTCAGCCTTTGCAAAAGCCTATGATGATAAACCTTTTGTACGTGTTCAAGACAACTTGCCAGAACTACACAACGTTATCGGATCGAATTTTACAGATATTGGATTTGCCTATAATGAAAAAACCAATGTTCTGACAGTTATTTCAGTCATTGATAATCTGCTTAAAGGAGCAGCTGGACAGGCAGTGCAAAATCTCAACCTCATGCAGGGGTGGGATGAGACGGAAGGTTTGCTTATGACACCGTCATACTTGTAGATGTAAGCATAGAGTTAGGAGAAAAAATATGAAAGTCATCGATGGAACAATTGCTAGTCCGCTGGGATTCTCAGCAGATGGGCTACATGCAGGATTTAAAAAGAGAAAAATGGATTTTGGTTGGATTGTCTCTGAAAAGCCAGCCAGTGTGGCAGGAGTTTACACGACCAATAAGGTGATTGCAGCTCCTCTGATTGTGACCAAGACCTCCGTTAAAAAGGCTGGTAAAATGAAGGCTATCGTTGTTAACTCAGGTGTAGCCAATTCTTGTACAGGGACTCAAGGCTTGGAGGATGCTTACACCATGCAGGAGTTGACCGCTGAAAAGCTAGGTGTTGAACCAGATTTGGTTGGTGTAGCCTCTACAGGGATTATCGGTGAGTTGCTACCAATGGATACCTTGAAAAATGGTCTTTCCAAGATAGTGGTTAATGGGAATGCGGATGATTTTGCCAAGGCGATTTTGACGACTGATACAGCGACTAAGACTATTGCTGTGACGGAGACTTTGGACGTGATGTAGTTACTATGGCTGGTGTCGCTAAGGGCTCAGGCATGATTCACCCTAATATGGCGACCATGCTTGGGTTTATTACTTGTGATGCTAATATTTCTAGCGATACTCTTCAATTGGCCTTGAGCCAAAATGTGGAAAAGACCTTTAATCAGATTACGGTTGACGGAGATACTTCAACCAATGATATGGTTCTTGTCATGTCAAATGGTTGCACGCTCAATGAAGAGATTCTGCCAGATACACCAGAGTTCGATAAATTTTCGAAAATGCTTAATTTCGTGATGCAAGAACTGGCTAAGAAGATTGCCAAGGATGGTGAAGGCGCCAATAAGCTCATCCAGGTTGATGTGGTCAATGCTCCTAATGCCCTTGATGCCCGTATGATGGCAAAATCTGTAGTCGGTTCAAGTCTGGTCAAAACAGCCATCTTTGGTGAAGATCCTAACTGGGGGCGTATTTTAGCTGCTGTTGGCTATGCCGGTGTGGATGTGCCTGTGGATAATGTTGATATCATGCTTGGCGGTCTGCCAGTCATGTTAGCCTCTAGTCCTGTTACCTTTGATGATGAAGAAATGAAAGACATCATGCACGGGGATGAAGTGACCATAACAGTAGACCTTCATTCGGGCCAAGAAAAAGGGACGGCATGGGGTTGTGACCTCTCTTACGATTACGTTAAAATTAACGCTCTCTACCACACCTAGACTATTTATGACAAAGGAGTTAACTAATGACTACCGAATATATTGTAATTAAGATTGGTGGAGTAGCCAGTAAACAGCTAACTCCTGAGATACTGGCTAAACTGTCAGAATGGCAGCAGGCTGGTCAAAAAATAATCATCGTCCATGGGGGTGGCTTTGCTATCAATCAACTCATGGAGGAACATGACATCACAATTCACAAGGTCAATAGTCTACGTGTGACGAGTCAGTCAGATATGGTCTTAATTAAAGAAGCCTTGGTTGACATAGTTGGGAAAAACTTGGCGGGTCAGTTGACACAAGCGGGTTTTCCAATCTATCAGGTTGTAGATGAGCTGCCAGATCTTGTTCATGCTGATTTTTTAGATCAAGAGATCTATGGTTACGTGGGAGAGGTCAAGTCTATTACTAATCAGACCCTAGTGGCACTTCTATCTCAAGGCAAGATACCATTGATTCCTAGCTTAGGTTACAGTGAGCAGGGTGATTTGCTGAATATCAACGCCGATTACCTTGCAAGAGCGGTGGCTATTAGTCTAGGATCCAAAAAGCTTATTCTCATGACAGATGTCAAGGGTGTTTTAGAGAATGGGCAGGTTTTGAATCATTTGAATATTGTAGATGTTCAGAAAAAAGTAGATTCAGGTGTGATTACTGGAGGCATGATTCCTAAAATTCAAAGTGCTGTTCAGACAGTTCAGGCTGGTGTTGAGCAGGTCATTATTGGTGATAACCTGACAGACGGTACCATAATCAAGGAGTAAGAGATGACAAAATTATTTTCAAACTATAAGCGGGCAGCGATTGATTTTGCTTCGGCTCAGGGCAATTATTTGACAGATACAGCTGGCAAGACCTACTTGGATTTTTCATCGGGTATCGGGGTGACTAATCTTGGCTATCATCCCCGTGTCAATCAAGCTCTAACAGATCAGGTAGGCAAGATTTTGCACCAGCCTAACCTTTATCACAATCAGTTGCAAGAGGATGTTGCTGACCTTTTAATTGGTGACAAGGACTATCTGGCCTTTTTCTGTAACAGTGGTGCAGAAGCCAATGAGGCAGCCATAAAAATCGCCCGTAAGGCATCGGGTAAACAAGAAATCATTACCTTCCAAAATTCCTTCCATGGTCGAACCTTCGGATCCATGTCTGCCACTGGTCAGGATAAAATCAAACAAGGTTTTGGTGAAGGTGTGCCCCACTTTAGCTATGCTATTTTTCAATGACATAGACAGTGTTAAGTCCCTAGCCAATAAAGAAACGTCGGCCATTATGCTGGAGTTGGTTCAAGGGGAATCAGGTGTTCAACCAGCGGACAAGGCCTTTGTTAAGGCTTTGTCTGATTACTGTCAGGAAACTGGTATTTATCTCATCGTAGACGAAGTTCAGACTGGTATTGGTCGTACTGGCAAGCTCTTTGCTTATGAACATTACGATATTGAACCAGATATCTTTACCTTTGGCCAAAGGTTTGGCCAATGGGGTGCCAGTTGGTGCCATGCTTGCCAAGTCATCTCTTGGAGGAGGCTTTTTCTTATTACGGAAGTCATGGCTCTACTTTTGGTGGCAATAAACTATCTATGGCAGCGGCCAAGGCTACGCTTGAAGTCATGTTGACTCCAGGTTTTCTGGATACTGCCCTTGAAAATGGGAACAAGCTACAAGTTAAATTGCAAGAGGTCTTGTCTGATAAAGAGACAGTTACCACTGTGTACGTGGATTGGGCTATATGATTGGAATTGAGACTACTGGAAATCTGAGTGAACTGGTACAAGCTGCTAGAGATAAGGGTTTGATTGTCTTAACTGCAGGGACAAACGTGATTCGACTCTTGCCACCAATCACCCTAAGTGATGCTGAAATCGAAAAAGGGTGTAGCTATCCTATCAGAAATATTTTACTAGACAAGAAGAAATCACTTGATTTACAGTCAAGTGATTTCTTTTACTTATTGTCAGTAGTAATCTTGCTTAGAAGTCCTTTAGCTGTTGTTGTTGGCAGAATACGGACACGATTAAGTGAGAGAAGGCCATCATTGGCACTCGCTAATCCTTCGTTAGTTGTTAGTCCTAACTTGTATGTTTTCTTAGCTAGGTCCAGTGTCGTTTGATTGTAGCGACCTGATGGGTAGGCAATGGTATTGACCTTGGTGTTGAGTTTGTCCTCAAGAAAGTCAATAGAATTCGTTAATTCATCCTTTTGCGTCGCCTTGTCAGTGACAGACAAATCAGGGTGATTGACCGTATGAGATTGGAAGCTCATGCCGTGTGCCATCATTTCCTTCATCTGTTTAACGGTCAGATTTCCAACGTTCCCTTTCTTAACAAAGCCAGTGATTACATTATTGGTTGCCTTCGCCTTGTATTTTTTGAGAATCGGGTAGGCAATTGTATAGAAGTCTTCGTTACCATCATCAAAGGTCAGCCAAACAACCTTCTTAGCAGGTAGGACATTTTCAGAGAAGGCTTTGTAGGCTTCTTCAGGCGTTAGAAAGTAGTATCCTGCATCTACCATGGCCTTAATTTGCGCTTCAAAATTGTCCGGAGCAACAATGAGGTTAGCATTAGAGGCCTCAGATGGATCCATAACGTGAACAGCATGGTACATGAGGATAGGGATTTGAACAGGGTCATCATAGGTTTTCCACTTAGCTGTACTCTTAGATTGACTGGTCTGATTCTGTTGTTGGTTGTTTGTCGACTGATTTGGTCGGTTTAGCATAAAAACGGCCAATAGACCAAGAAGGACGAGGTTTAGGACAAGCAGAAGTAGTTTCAATTTTTTTCTTTTAACTTGACTTGTTTTTTTCTTTTGAGAAGTCATTGTATCCCCTTTCGGATAGGTCAAGCTATTATTCTAACAAAAAATGGGCTGGAAATGCACAGAATTTTCAGTAAAAAAGAATACTTGGCTCCTTAAATGGCAGAAATATTCTGTCAATTACGATAGAAATATGGTACAATTAAAAAAATGTATGTTTTTAAGGAGAAATCGTAAATGTCTATTAAAATTGGATTGCTTGGCTTTGGTACAGTAGCTAGCGGTATTCCTTTTCCTTTTGAAGGAAAATGGTGAAAAGGTTTCTTGCAGCCTCACGTGACCAACTCGAAATTGCCGAAGGTTTTGGTTAAAGATGACGAGGAAAAAAATCGTCTTATCGCTGCAGGTAACGACTACAATTTTGTCACAAATGTTGACGAAATCCTTAACGATGACGAGATTCAAATCGTTGTCGAATTGATGGGACGTATCGAGCCAGCTCGTACTTTCATCACAAAAGCGCTTGAAGCAGGTAAAAACGTAGTTCTCTGCCAACAAAGACTTGATTGCTACTCACGGCAAAGAGTTGATTTCTCTTGCCCAAGATAAGGGTGTAGCTTTCTACTATGAAGCTGCTGTTGCTGGTGGTATTCCAATTTTGCGTACTTTGGCTAATTCTTTGACATCTGACAAGGTAACACGTATCCTTGGTGTGCTCAACGGAACATCTAACTTCATGATGACTAAGATGGTGGACGAAGGTTGGTCATATGAGGATGCTCTTAAGACTGCCCAAGAACTTGGTTATGCTGAAAGTGATCCAACCAACGACGTTGAAGGTATTGACGCTGCTTATAAAGCTGTTATCCTTAGCCAATTTGGTTTTGGTGCCACAATTGATTTCGACGACGTTTCTCACAAAGGCATTACGAACATCTCTACAGACGATGTGGCTGTTGCTCAAGAATTGGGTTATGTCATCAAATTGGTTGGTGATGTGCGTGAAGTAGAATCAGGTATCTCAGCAGAAGTATCACCAACATTCTTGCCAAAAAATCACCCACTTGCTAGCGTCAACGATGTTATGAATGCAGTCTTTGTTGAATCTATCGGTATCGGCGAATCAATGTATTACGGACCAGGTGCTGGTCAAAAACCAACAGCAACATCTGTTTTGGCAGACATTATCCGTATTGCTCGTCGTCTTTCAGATGGCAATGTTGGGTAAACCATTTAATGAGTTCCGTCGTGACTTGCCATTGGCTAATCCAGCGGACGTTAAGAGCAATTACTACTTTGCCCTTGATACGCCAGATGAAAAAGGTAAAATCCTTCACTTGTCTGAAATCTTCAACTCAGAAGATATTTCATTTGAACAAGTCTTGCAACAAAAAGCAAATGGCACAACAGCTCGTATCGTTGTGATTACACATGCTATGTCTAAGACACAACTCAAAGCTGTTACTGAAAAACTTGAAGCAGCAGAAGATTTCACAGTTGTCAATACATTGAAAGTTTTGTCTAACTAATTGATAAGCCCATACTGGTGCGTATAAGAAAGGTATTCAAGGAGAAAAGTCGCTAATAGCTTTCCTCCTTTTGGTGTGTTATTATGAAAATTACTGTTCCAGCAACATCTGCTAATATTGGTCCAGGTTTTGACTCTGTGGGTGTTGCCGTTTCTAAATATTTGACAATCGAGGTGCTTGAACCAGCAGATGCATGGCATATCGAACACGATTTGGGAGATATTCCTTCAGATGAAAATAACCTCCTCATTTCAACTGCCTTGCAAGTTAAGTCTGATTTGCAGCCCCATAAATTGGTGATGACATCAGATATTCCCTTGGCACGTGGGCTCGGTTCTTCAAGTTCTGTTATTGTCGCAGGGAATCGAGTTGGCCAATCAATTGGCAGACTTGAAGCTCTCAGACGATGATAAACTTGATATTGCAACCAAGATTGAAGGTCACCCAGACAATGTTGCCCCAGCTATTTTTGGGAATCTTGTTGTGGCCTCTTATGTGGACGAGCATGTTAATAGCATCGTTACAGAGTTTCCAGAGTGTGCCTTTGTCGCCTTTATTCCGAGCTATGAACTTAAGACGTCTGAATCACGTGGCGTTCTTCCAAGTGACTTGTCTTACAAAGAAGCTGTAGCTGCATCATCTATTGCCAACGTTGCCATTGCGGCTCTTCTTTGCAGGGGATTTGGTTAAAGCGGGACGTGCTATCCAAGGAGACATGTTCCACGAACGCTACCGTCAAAAATTGGTTAAAGAATTTGCGACTATTAAGGAATTGTCAGGTCAATACGGTGCTTATGCGACCTATCTTCTCAGGCGCTGGCCCAACAGTTATGACCTTGACGCCAAATGATCAGGCTGAGGCTCTTAAAAACGGCAATAGATGGTCTTGGTTTAGATGGTGAAACCTTCATCCTATCTGTGGATAAAGCAGGTGTTGTCGTTGAGTAGAAAAAATCAAGGGCTACTCTTTGGTCTAGCGACTTATATTCAATGGGGATTTCTATCCCTTTTTTGGAAGCTTTTAGCAGGTGTTTCGGCTTACAACACCTTCTCATGGCGGATTGTTTTTACAGTGGTGACTATGCTGACTTACGCCCTAGTCGCTAAGCAAAATACACGTTTCAAAAAGGAGCTTGTAGAACTTTGGCAGGATAAGAAAGTCTTACTTCGCATGCTACTTGCCAGTTTTCTCATAGCAGCTAACTGGTTGATTTATATCTATGCTGTGGGTCATGGTCAAGCGACGCAGGCTAGCCTGGGCTATTACATTTTGCCTATTGTTTCTATCCTGTTTGCCCTCATTTTTCTTCGTGAGTCATTGAGTAGGACCATGTGGGCAGCAGTAGTATTGGCCTTTATAGGAGTACTGGTTCTTATTGCCAATACAGGAAAACTTCCCATGGTTTCTTTGGGGTTAGCTCTGAGCTTTGGTTTCTATAGTCTAATCAAAAAAGGGATTAGGATTTCCAGTGACGTAGCCATGCTAGTAGAAAGTGGCTTGCTACTACCTTTTGTAGCTATCTATCTCGTTTTCTTTTCTCCAGAATCATTTTCTTCCTATTCGAGCATGGAAATGTTTCTCCTAGCCATCTCAGGTGTGGTGACGGCTGTTCCTTTGCTTTGCTTCTCAGAAGCAGTCAAAAGGGCACCGCTTAACCTTATCGGTTTCATCCAGTATCTTAGTCCTACCATTCAACTTCTCGTAGCCATCCTCATTTTTGGTGAGAAGGTCAGCTTTGGAGAATTGAAAGGCTTCTTCTTTATCTGGATGGCCATACTAGTCTTTGTAACTGGCCAAATAGTAACATTTCGTAGAAGTTCCTGATAGCTATCGGGAACTTTTTATAATTCCGATCTAAAAATGAGCCAAGTTTATCTGACAATTTTAGAACTTTAAGATATAATAGTAGTATTAGATTAAAATAGAGGAGAATTTTATGCGAAAAATGAAAAAGCTAGTGAGGTATCTGCTTCTGCTCGCTATTCCAGTTGCCATCGCTGCAGCCTTGTTTGTTTTTAACGGCTCAGGTTATCGCTTGTCAGAACAAGATGCTGCAGACATTGCTTACAAAAATGCAGGTGTCAAAACTTCTGAGATATCTCAATCAACAGTCTCAAAATCACGTTCTGGATTTCATGGAAATTATGAGATTAGTTTCACAACGTCAGACAATCATTTTGAGTATACGATTGACGGTCTGTCAGGGTCTATTTTGAAATATAAGAGTGACCATTCAATGTCTAAAGATGTTGACGGTGCTCAAAAAGGTGGAGAGCCTAAAGACGAGACTCAATCTAGCGAAAGTAAGGACGAGACGGCAGTGTCCAAAGAAACTGCACAAACGACAGCTCTTAATCATGCTGGCCTAGATGAAGGCTCTGTAACAAACTTGAAAACGGAGTTGAAGACCGAAGGAGACGGTAAAGTCTACAATATCAGTTTTGATTATGCTGCTAGTGGACTACGTTATAAATACGCGGTAAATGCTGATTCAGGAGCTATTGTAGTCTATACGACAGAGTATCTCACAGAAGCTACTGCAGCTGCGCAATAGATCCGTAGATAGTGGGAAAGTTCTCCTTATTTATTAAGGAGAAGCCTTGCAATTTCTCTGAAATGGTGTAAACTTAAAGTGAAAACGATAACAGCAATTTTAGAGAGTACCGTAGAATAAAGGAAAATTTGACCATGAAAGAATTCCAAGCATTTAAAGATACGCTTAGCAATAAGGCTCTCAAAGCCATTTACGAAGAAAGTAAATTGGAAGTCCAAGACGAAACAACTGAAGGTACAGAAGCTTTCTCACTAGCCTTGGCAACCCAAATGGCTATAAATCTACTTGAAAGCTATGAAAAATGGCTCAAAGAAGAAAGAGCTAAGGAAGAAAATTAAGATGAGATCCTTATCGACAGACAGGACTTTTCTAATGAGAATAAAATGAGGAAATGGATTCATCTTTTAAGGTAAAATCGGTAGTCTAACTTATTTGCAAATTCAGGTCCCCACAATTTCATTTGTCTTGAGATTAAAAATGTGATAGAATAAGACCAATCAGAGGTGCTTTGAAGCCCATTTGTCACAGGAAGCGGTGGTACTGAGAAATCCGCACAAATGTCAAAGCTGGTTGCTGATGGTCAAATTGAATCAAGAGAGGTGTGAGTGGTTGCCACTCAAAACTGGGTGGTACCGCGGATACATATTCGTCCCTGTCATGTTTATGACAGGGGTTTTTTATAGCTTTTAAAGAACCAAGACCGAAGGTCGCAGGTGAATTTAAAGATATTGGTGCAGACGGAGCGAAAGCGAGGTCTACGTTGCTACCAAAGGAGGGTGACATGAAGCAATCTTTTGAGACCAGTAAATTGTACTATGGTTTTCCCATTTTTATCTTGGGTTACCAGGATCAGACACATGGTTATAATGCTGACGACCTGTAGTTCTTCCTACAGTTTAGGAGATTGGCTTGTCTTCGGGTAGGTAGCAAGGAAAATGCAGCAGACCAGATTAAACATTATCAGAAGTTCACTGTGAATATTCCTGATGAAAGTTTCATCACTTCAGCTGGGGCTGGATTTATTAGTCACCGTGAAAAGATTGCTGAACTCGCTTAGATTTCCGACCCTAAACTGCACAAGCACCTATCTGGATGCCTCGCCCAGTCGTTCCTGGATTGTAAGGTCGACAGAATTATTGAGGAAGATGGTACCTGCCATATCTTTGCTAAGATTTTAGATTGCCTTGCTGATTCTGATTTGCTAGATGGCAGCCCTTTTAAAAATGACCGCTTTGTCACCGACTTACTTATGTATGGGTGATGGTCATAAGCGTGTTATTGCTATCTGGATAACCGAGTTGAACCCATGGGAAGCTTCATCAAAGCGAGGAAGAAAGATGACAAGAGCAGTATTACCACACTGTTGAATTGAGACGGGCGTCTCGTTTTACGAGTCCGCAAAGTGGCAGATGCTGCGGATATCTATGCCTACGCTAGTTTGCAGAAGTCAGTCCCTATCCAGCAGGATTTCAACCTGTCCATACCTTGGAAGATGAGATTTATTATCTAGAGCATATCCTTCTGAGCGTAATCGAAAGACAATCTCTTAGCAGACTATGGCATTGTGGTTAAAGGGACCGATACAGTTATTGGCTCTGTTGATTTCAATCATCGCCACGACGATGATGTGCTGGAGATTGGCTATACGCACCCAGACTATTGGGGTCAAGGTTATGTGTCCAGAAGCCGTGCGTGCTTTGATTGACCTAACTTTTAAGGAGTTGGGCCTTCACAAGATTGAACTGACCTGTTTGGGACAATGTCCAAAGTCAACGAGTCGCAGAAGCTTGGTTTCACTCATGAAGCTTGCATAAGGAATCGCAAAGATGCTCAGGGCAACCGTTGTGACAGTCTGATATATGGATTGCTGAGGTGAATGGGAAGTCCAAGACCAACATTAAAATAGAAATAACTAGAAAGGACACACACATGTCTAAGGAACTTTCACTAAATACAATCCAGCCGAGGGTTGAGGCTGGTCGTTACCAAAAATGGCTTGACGAAGATGTTTTTCAAGCCTTCTGGCGATAAAAGGCTAAGCCTTATTCAATCGTCATTCCACCACCAAACGTAACTGGTAAACTTCACCTTGGTCACGCTTGGGATACAACTTTGCAAGATATCATTATCCGTCAAAACGAATGCAAGGTTTCGATACGCTTTGGCTTCTGGTATGGACCACGCTGGGATTGCCACTCAAGCTAAAGTAGAAGCTCGTTTGGCCGAAAGTGGCATCTCTCGCTATGACCTGGGTCGTGAAAATTCCTTGATAAAGTCTGGGATGGAAAGACGAGTATGCGACGACTATCAAGCAACAATGGGGCAAGATGGGGCTCTCGGTAGAGCTACTCTCGTGAGCGTTTCACCCCTTGACGAGGGTTGTCAAAGCCGTTCGCAAGGTCTTTGTAGAGCTTTACAAAAGGTTGGATTTACCGTGGTGAATTTATCATCAACTGGGATCAAAAGCTCGTACAGCCCTTTCTGATATCGAGGTTATTCACAAGGATGTCGAAGGTGCCTTCTACCACATGAACTACATGTTAGAAGACGGTTCCACGTCTGGGTGGCAACAACTCGTCCTGAAACCATGTTTGGGGATACTGCCCTGTTACCAAATGATGATCCGTTATAAAGAGACTTGATTGGTAAAAATGTTATCTTGCCAATCTTGAACAAGCCAATCCCAATCGTTGGTGATGAACACGCAGACCCTGAATTTGGTACTGGTGTGGTTAAAATCACTCCTGCCCATGACCCTAATGACTTCTTGGTTGGACAACGTCATAACTTGCCACAAGTCAACGTTATGAACGATGATGGTACTATGAATGAATTGGCTGGCGAATTCAACTGGCATGGACCGCTTTGAAGCTCGTAAAGGCTGTTATCAAGAAGTTGGAAGAAATCGGTGCCCTTGTCGAAATCGAAAGATGACTCACTCAGTTGGTCACTCAGAACGTACAGGTGTGCCTGTTGAAGCCACGTTTGTCTACACAATGGTTCGTTAAGATGGACCAACTGGCTAAAAATGCTATCGCTAACCAAGACACAGATGATAAGGTAGAATTCTACCCACCTCGTTTCAACGATACCTTCCTTCAATGGATGGAAAATGTCCACGACTGGGTAATTTCTCGTCAGCTCTGGTGGGGTCACCAAATCCCTGCTTGGTACAATGCTGAGGGTGAAATGTACGTTGGCGAAGAAGCACCAGAAGGTGACGGATGGAAACAAGACGAAGATGTCTTGGATACTTGGTTCAGTTCTGCCCTCTGGCCATTCTCAACTATGGGCTGGCCTGATGTCGACTCAGAAGACTTCAAACGTTACTTCCCAACTTCAACTTTGGTAACAGGTTACGACATCATCTTCTTCTGGGTGTCTCGTATGATTTCTTTCAATCATTGGAATTCACAGGACGCCAACCATTTAAGAACGTCTTGATCCACGGTCTTATCCGTGACGAGCAAGGACGTAAGATGTCTAAGTCACTTGGTAACGGGATTGACCCAATGGATGTTATCGAAGAAATACGGTGCCGATGCTCTTCGTTGGTTCCTTTCAAACGGTTCTGCACCAGGTCAAGACGTGCGCTTCTCCTAC